>ENA-OYYT01000413-OYYT01000413.1-human-gut-metagenome-genome-assembly--contig:-NODE-413-length-20634-cov-6.164585_pt1 | contig 20634 bp, 18 predicted proteins | sample MGYA00243251_ERZ653453 | MGnify/ENA primary metagenome ERZ653453 (study PRJEB26926, sample SAMN06165174) | human gut metagenome | biome: ENVO:00009003; feature: ENVO:2100002; material: ENVO:00002003...
ATCTACACCCTAGAGTTCGTCGGCAGCGTCAGATGTGTATAAGAGACAGTTCTTTACCATATCGTAGTCGGGTTCCTCGGTGATCTCGGGGCAGAGAGAGGTGGCGAGCACGCGTCCGTCGGTGTCGATAACCACCAGGGCGCGGGCCAGCAGACCGGCCATCGGGCCGTCAGTGATCTTTACGCCATACTTGTCGCCGAAATCGCTGCGGTAGGCCGAGGCCACCTTCACGTTCTCGATGTCGTTGGCGGCGCAGAAGCGGGCGTCGGCGAACGGCAGGTCCATGCTTACGCAGAGCACCGCCGTATTCGGGTATCCGGCGGCCTCCTTGTTGAAGCGGCGTACCGATGCGGCGCATACCGGAGTGTCGAGGCTCGGGAAGATATTGAGCACCAGGCGCTTGCCGTTGAAGTCGTTGAGTTTCACTTCGCCCAGGTCGGTGCCGACCAGCGTGAAGTCGGGGGCCATGCTGCCTACCACCGGCAGTTCGCCTGCCAGCTGCATGGGGTTGCTCTGTAGATGTACTGTTGCCATTGCTGTGTGTTATTTTTTGTCTTTACAGGAATGATAACGTCCGCCACTTACTGTTAGTTTAAAAAAATCCGCACCGAAAGTTAGGAAAACGCACCTTGACGGGTTATAATATATGTATGACTACCGAGGAGATAGAACCCCTCTTCCGGGCGCACTATGCCGGAATGCTGGTGCTGGCCCACCGGCTGCTGCATGACGACCATGCGGCACGGGACGTCGTTCACGATGTCTTCGCCTCCCTACTGGCCGGGGCGTCCAAGGATATAACTCCGGCCTATCTGCTGCAGGCAGTCCGCAATCGGTGCCTTAAGCAAATCCGTGACCTTGGCACCCGCGAGCGCCTGCTGCGCCTCTACGCCCTTGACCTGAGCGAGATAGAGGAGGAGCAGTGGCCCGACGCCGACGACGTAGCCACGCTCAACCGAATAGTGGGAAGGGAGCTGGGCGAGACTGATCGTCGAGTCCTGCTGCTACGCTTCCGCCACCGCAAGAGCTACCGCGAGATTGCCGAGGCCATGGGCTTCAGCGAGGTCTCCGTCTATAAGCACCTCCGGCACGCAATGCAAGTGATACGCCAGAAATTCCAAAGCGATGAAAGATAACACCGACCGGCTGCTGCGAGCCACCGAATATCCTGATAGCTTCACCGACGCCGAGCTGCAGGCCCTCCTCTCCGATCCCGCGGTGGCAGAGCTTTACTCGCTGATGAGCCGGACCGCCGACGCCCTCTCATCACCTGCCGCCCCCGACCTCGACGCCGAATGGGAAGCCTTTGTCGGCAACCATGACCCGCAATGTTCGGGCGCACCATGGTGTGCCCATACAGGTCGGCGTCGCATTGCCGCCATCATCGCCTGGGCTATTGTCTCTCTAACCGTGATTGCCGCCACTCTGACTGCCACCCATACTTTCCGCAAGGACGAACCGCATACATCCGTCACCGCGCCTATTCGGGCCGACGTGCAGGAGCTGTCGGTTGTTCAGGACACCGCCGCACCGGTATCCGTGACGGTCGTCTTCCAGGACCGCCCCCTCGCCGACATCCTCGCCGCGATGGGGGAGTACTATGGCGTTACTGTGGAATATGCCTCCGAGGCGCCACGCGACTTGCGCCTCTACTACCAGTGGGATCAGTCGCTGCCGCTTGAGACGGTGGCTGAAGACCTCGACAACTTCGCCCGGCTGGACCTCAGCTTGCGCGGCGACACCATTATTGTGGAATGAAAATGGGTCGTATACTTATCCTCGTATTCATACTGACGTGCGGCCTCTCCGCCGCAGCCCGCACCTTTGACTACGATTTCCGTTCCACGCCCTTGAGTGAGGCTCTGGCGCTGCTGGCCCGCCAGCACCCGGACGTACACGTCAGGTTTATCTATAACGAGCTGGAGGGCTATCGTGTCACCGCCCGCATCCACACCGACGACGCCTACACGGCCCTGCGTCAGATTACGGCCCGGCAGCCCGTCTCCCTCCTGCGCCGAGGCGACCGTTTTTACGTCGAGGCATTGCAGCACGGTCATCTCGTATATACCGGTCGTGTCGTAGCTGCGGACGGTCATCCCGTGGCCGCCGCCACCGTCATGCTGCTCGCTACTAAGGATTCGACCGTGCTGACCTACGGCGTGGCCGACGCCGACGGCCGATTCCGCATCCCGTGCGACCATCCCGGAGTCATTGCCAAGGTCACCAGTGTGGGTTACAGACCGTTATATCACAAATGTGCCGCAGCTGAACTCGGTGCGCTGACGATGCACGAGCTGCCGATACCACTCAGCCCGGTGCGCATCGCCGCATCCGCTGCCGCAGCCGCTCCCGACCGTACCACCTACCGTCCCACCCCCAGGCAGAAGGCCTCCGCTCAGACCGGACTCGACCTCCTGGGTCTCTTGGCCATCCCATCCATCAACATTAACCCCGTGGACCAGGCCATCACCACCAATACCGGCGCCGGGGTGTCGGTCTACGTTGACGGCCACCCGGCAGGCGAGGGCGAGCTCGACGGCCTGCGCATCGCCGACGTCCGATATGTCGAATACCTCGACTTCCCTACCGACCCGCGCTTCGACGGTGCAGAGCACGTCGTCAATTTCGTCATGCAGCGCTACCTCTACGGCGGATATGCCAAGGCGAGCCTTTCAGAAAGCGTACTCACGGGCCTCGACAGCCACGTCTCCGCCTATGCCCGGCTCACCTACAAAGGCATGACCTACGACCTCTACGCCGGGGTCGGCAACCGGGGCAGCCACCACTCCGGCACCGCCTCCGAAGAGCGGTACAGAATCATACCCGACCACTTGAACTATATCGACGTGGAGCGCACTCAGACACTCGACCGCTCGCAATATAGGCAGAACGAGTACCCCGTGTCCTTTCGCGCCATCTACGATTCGGAGCGGATGAGCGTCGCCAACACCGTAGGCTTCACATTTGCCGACTCGCCCAGCGCCATGTCGGCGGGGGGCGTGAGATTTTCTGCCAATTACGGTTCCGACTACACATATATCAGCGACAACCCCGTGCGGTCGCGCCTCTGGTCCTGGCGTGGGGACTACCTGTTCACCCCCTGGCGCGACACCTACCTTACACTGCGCCCGTATGCCGCCCTCAGCCGCCTGACCGACAACTCCTATTATTACAGCTCCCGCCTGGGGCTGGCCCGCGTCGCCAACCTGGCCAGGGAGAAGCATGTCCGCTACGGTGGCTCCGCAGGCATCCACCAGACCATCGCCCGGCGCCACACCATCTATGTTCGCGTCGCATACGGCCTCACTCGCAACGACGTCGATTACTCCGGCACCTCGCCATACTTCAATAAGTTCTCCGACACATTCGCGGCCCTGACCGTGGGCTACGGCTTCCGCAACGCCCACTGGAGCGCCAGCGCCGACGCCGCCCTGCAGTGGGAGACAAACCGCATCAACACGGACTCCGTCAAGGAACGCTACCCGCTCGTCAACATCTCAGTGGCCTACACGCCATCGGCGCACCATGCCGTAAGGGCCTATTTACATCACGGCGCCAACTACCCGGCGGCGAGCGAAAAGACTCCCAACGTGCTGCGTGTCAACGAACTGATGTACATGACCGGCAACATGCTGCTCGGACTGTCGCGCCAGCTCACCCTCAACCTCTCATACGACTGGCTCCCCAACGGAGCCCTGGTCATCTCGGCCTACGGGCAATATTTCCGTGAAACCAATCTCTACGTGCCATATTTCATGCAGTACGACGGCGGACGGGCGTTGGTGCGGTCGCTCAAGTCCGACGCTGACTACCGACGCCTGCAGGCCGGACTGTCCGTGCGCTGGCGCTTGCTCGACGGAAACCTCCAGCTTGACGCCAATCCCTCGGTGAGCTTCTACGGCATGAAAGGCGAATACGACATCTCCCGGCATCCTTTCGCCCTGACTGCCTCGGCCACCTGCTACCTCGGCGCCTTCTACGTCCGGGCCTCCTATCGCTCGCCGTTCCACACGCTCCAGGGCAACCGCGCCGCCTGGTATCGGGTGCCCGACTTCTACGGCCTGCAGGCCGGATGGCATTGGCGCGACCTGAACGTCCGTCTCGACTGTCTCAACCCTTTCCGTAGTCATTGGCTCTGTTCCACATCTACATTCGCGTCGGAACTCTACTCCGGCACTACCCGCCAGTACGGCACTGACTTCCACCGACGGATTGCCCTGTCGGTAACCTACACCATCGGATACGGCAAGAAAGTAAGCCGCGACAATGAGGTCGGCCAGCAGGCCGGAGCCTCCTCGGCCGTGCTGAAATAACCCACTGACAATTTGCCTCGGCAGCGGATGCACCAGGGTGCGTCCCTACGGCCCGCGACCCCGAAAGTCGCGAGCAGGTCCCCTCTATGCCCAAACTCAAGCCCCATGTATAAGCTGAAAGATTATCTGTCCAACGGTCTGGCGCTGGTCAACAACACCCTCCGGCCGCGCCACAAGCACATCACCAACCTCATGCTCTACACTACTTCGCGGTGCCAGAGCCGCTGCCGCCACTGCCACATCTGGGAGAAGCCACGGCAGGACCTCTCGCTGTCCGACATCCGCCGCATCATGTCCGCCAAGTGCGTGCGCCCCTCCACCACCGTAGGCCTGGAGGGCGGCGAGTTCGTGCTCCATCCCCAGGCTGACGAGATACTCGTCTGGTTCCGGCAGCACCACCCCAACTACACCCTGTTGAGCAACTGCCTCGCCCCCTAGCGCGTCATCGCCGCCGTAAGGCAGCACCGTCCACTCCACCTGTACGTTTCGCTCGACGGCGACCGTGAGACGTACCTGGCCATGCGTGGCGTCGACGGCCACGACCGCGTGATACGCGTCATCGAGGAGCTGAAAGGGGAGCTCCCCATCTCCATCATGTTCTGCCTGACGCCCTGGAACGCCCTGTCCGACATGGACTACTGCATCGGCGTGGCCCGCCGTTACGGCATCGACATCCGCATCGGCATCTACGGCACCATGTCCTTCTTCGACACCTCCGCCGAGATGCTCGACTCAGACTCCGATTTCCTGAGCCGGATACCCCGTTCCATCCACGACACGTCGGAGAACTTCGACTTCGTGGCCCTCTATGAATACTGGCGGCGGGGCGAGTTGCGCCTGCCGTGTCGGTCCATCTTCAGCGAACTGGTGGTGCACCCCGACGGCACCGTGCCCATCTGCCAGAACCTCGGCACCTCCCTGGGCAACATCCACGACCGAAGCCTCGACGACATCTTCAACTCCGAAGAAAGCCTGGCTATGCAGCGTCGGCATTGCCGCAGCTGCAACGGATGCTGGATCAACTTCCACCGCAAGTACGACATCATCCTGCTGCGCAGCCTCGAGCGCATGATGCACAAGCGCTTTGTGCAACGCCTCGTCGGCAAGTATCAATGGAGCGCTGACGCCAACCGCACCTATTCCTCCGTTATAAAAGAGATACGAGACAATGAAAAAGCTTATTGACCGCTACAAGAGCCTGCGGACGCGCCGACAGCTCCGCTTGGAGACATCGGGCGAGTTCGCCTTTGTGGGAATCGGGTCGCACGCCCGCCAGAACCTCTATCCGGTGTTGCAGCACCTCGGCGTGCCGCTGCGCTATATCTGCTGTCGCGGAGGGGGAAGCCACGGGCGCAAGCTGTCGCTCATCGAGGCCCGTTACGGCGTGCAGGCCACCACCGACCTCGGGCAGGTGCTCGACGACCCGCAGGTGCGCGGAGTGCTCGTATGCACCGGACCCGACAGCCATTTCGACATCGCCCGCCGGGTGCTGGAGAGCGGCAAGTCCCTATTCGTGGAGAAGCCCCCGTGTCGGACGCTCCGGCAGCTCTCCGAACTCGTCTCCATAGCGGACGCACGACCCGTGCGTTCCTGCGATTGCCTGGTCGGTATGCAGAAACGCTATGCACCGGCGGTAAGGATCCTGCGGCACAGACTGGACCGTTGCCGGCCCGTGTCGTACCGCATGACGTATGCCATGGGTGCCTTCCCCGAGGGGGACCCGCTCCTGGAGTTGTTCATCCACCCACTCGACCTGCTCTGTCACCTCTTCGGCGAGCCTGAAGTCGTGGGCGTCAGCACCCTTCAGCGCAATAGGGGAGAATTGACATTACAACTGCTTCTGCGCCACGGCGCCATCTCGGGCCTGGCGGAACTGTCCACGCGTCACAGCTGGACCGGGGCTTTCGAGCATCTGTCGGTCAACAGCACGCAGGGAGCCTTCGAGCTACACAACCTTGAGCGCCTGACATTTTCCCCGCATCCCCGGACCCTGCTGCGGATCCCCCTGGAGAAACTACGTCCGTCCATCCCGGCACTTCATACCCTGTATGCCTGCAACGGCGTGTTGCCTACCGTGCCCAACAACCAGCTCGTCACCGCCGGCTTCTGCGACGAGCTCCGCACCTTCGTGGCCCTTGCCGACGGGCGTAGCTCCACCAATCTCTCACCCCTGACCTCTCTCCTTCCCACCTATCGCCTTCTCGATGCCCTGAGGATTTGACGCCAAGGACTGTAGGGGCGTACCCCGACAGTAGTGCCGGGTGTATGTGCCATACAGTCCGCAGGCAATAGTTTATTTCGTTCGCAGTCCCTCTGTGTCAGAATAAATTAGTAACTTTGCATCTAACGGCGAGCATCATCTGAAATGACCTAAATCATTATCAAAGACATACGGCGAGAGCCGAACAACTTTGGAAACTTCTTCGTAGTCGCACAGGCTTTGGTCGGCCTTCAGATGCTATGAGGGAGTTTCCTTGTTTATAGAAATGAAAGCGTCCGAAATTCAGGAGTTATTCAATAGTTTTGAATCCATCGCCATCGAATATGAGGGCGTGGAATGTTGGAGTGCCAGAGAACTGTCCACGGCCTTGGGATATTCTCAATATCGCAACTTCCTGCCGGTCATAGAGAAAGCCAAAGAATCCTGCTCAAATGCGAGTGAATCTGTGCCTGACCATTTTGCGGACGTCCGCAAAATGGTCACCCTCGGTTCAGGCGCTGAGCGTCAGATAGATGATGTCATGCTGACTCGCTATGCATGCTATCTTATCGCGCAAAATGGCGACCCTCGCAAATCAGAAATAGCCTTTGCTCAGAACTACTTCGCAGTCCAGACACGCCGGGCCGAAATCGTTCACCAACGGCTCCTTGATTATGAGCGCGTACAGGCTCGTGCCAAACTTGCCGCAACCGAGCACACCCTGTCGGGAGTGCTTTATGAACGTGGAGTGGACTCCGGAGGATTCGCCATTATCCGAGCCAAAGGCGACCGTGCATTATTCGGTCTTGACACGGCCATGATGAAGCGCCGTGTCGGAGCGCCTGAAAAAAGGCCGCTCGCCGATTTTCTCTCTACGATAGCCATAAAGGCAAAAGACCTCGCAGCTGAAATGACTTCGGTTAACGTTCAGCAGAAAGACCTGCACGGTCAGGTCGGCATAGAGCGCGAGCATATCGACAACAACAGCGCAGTCCGCAATATGTTGCTGGACCGTGGCATCCGCCCGGAAGCGTTGCCTCCTGCCGAGGATGTGAAGAAAGTGGAGCGTCGGCTTAAATCCGACGAGAAGAAGATTCTTCCCAAGAAAAAGAAATGAACCCCGTTTGAATTATGGCAAACGAATCACTATCGGCGGCAAAAGCCGCCAAAAACGATGAGTTCTACACTCAATATTACGATATTGAGCGGGAAATCAACGCTTATCTTGAATATGACCCCGATGTGTTCCGGGGCAAGACCGTTCTTTTGCCTTGCGATGATCCCGAATGGAGCAATTTCACCCTCTACTTCGCGCAGCATTTTCAGACACTCGGACTGAAAAAACTTATCTCCACGTCCTACGCACCCGACAGCAAGAAGTTCAAGGCGCCATACCAACCCTCGCTTTTCGAGCAGGACGCCCCTCAGTTCGACCCTTCCAAAACCTGCGTGAAGGGCAAGATTTTCGAGCTTGACCATGACATCGACGGCGACGGTCGCATCGACTTCCACGACCTCGAATGGCGTTACCTCGAGGGCGACGGCGATTTCCGCAGCCCTGAAGTAACCACTCTGCGCGATGAAGCAGACATCATTGTAACCAACCCTCCCTTCTCCCTCTTCCGCGAGTTCCTTGCATGGATAGTCCAGGCCGACAAGAAATTCATTATTTTAGGGAACATGAACGCTATCACATATAAGGAAGTGTTTCCACTTATAATGAACAACCAAATTTGGCTCGGTTCTTCAATATCGAGCGGCGACAGAGAGTTTGGTATTCCAGATGAATATCCAATTACAGCTGCAGGATGGCGAATTGATGAAAATGGGAAGAAATATATCCGAGTCAAAGGTGTAAGATGGTTTACTAATATTGAACATGGGCGTCGTCACCAACCTTTATCATTGATGACTATGGAGGAGAATATCATGTATTCCAAACATAAGGAAGTACGAGGTGTCGGGTATATCCATTACGATAATTACGATGCTATCGAAGTTCCTTTCACGGATGCTATTCCAGATAAATACGACGGATTTATGGGGGTGCCTATCTCTTTCCTCGACAAGTATTGTCCCGACCAATTTGAGATTATCGGTATAACAGAAAGCGAGGGGAAAGGTGCCTCGAACGGCATATTTAATGCGCAACTCCCTGTAACTCAGCCACTTACCACCCCCCCCCGGAGAACCGCAGCGTAGACTCTACAAGCGTATCTTTATCCGAGCTAAAAATACCGGGACAAGCAAAATATGACAGGCCATATTTGAACGGCAAACGAATGTATTTCCGTTTATTCATTAAACGAACATGAAACCAAAAGTTTACATCATTGCGGGTTGTAACGGAGCCGGAAAGACTACCGCGTCCATGACCGTACTCCCGGAAATCCTCGACTGCCGCGAGTTTGTCAATGCCGACGAGATCGCAAAAGGCCTTTCGCCGTTTGAGCCTGAAAAGGTCGCGGTCGAGGCTGGAAAGATTATGCTGCGGCGCATTAAATTTCTTCTTTCGCATAAGGAGACATTCGCTATTGAGACGACACTTGCCACTCGCAGTTACAAGGCTCTCGTGGAACGCGCCCAAAGCCTCGGCTATGAGGTTGTGCTCCTGTTCTTTTGGCTTCCGTCGCCATCGTATGCAGAGCAACGTGTTGCCACAAGAGTGGCAGCAGGAGGACATAATATTCCGAAAGATGTGATTCACCGCCGCTATTGGCGTGGTATTCAAAATCTTTTTAATATCTTTGTACCGATTGTTGACCGTTGGGCGTTATATGATAACACCAACGGCTTGACTCCGATTGTTGAGAGTGACAAAGTTGTGGATCCCGTCAAACTAAATAAAATCAAAGTGGAATGTCAGAACAGGAAGAGATAGATCTGTTCAGAAGGATTAGAGAGAATATCCGGCAGACACAGAGAGCCTTGTTTGAGCGCAAAGCAAGACTCGGAGAGCCGCTCGTAATGTCAGGTGAAGATGGAAAACCGACGCTCGTTTCCGGAGAAGAAGCTCTCAGACGCCTCGATGAAATAGAATCGAAATGAAGACCGAACTACATACTGAATGGACGGTCGCCGATATTTGCGACGGATTTGTCTATAATGAGCTGGAAGCCAAAGGCCTTTTCGGCATGGGAGGACGTCTGACAATTCAGCCCGAATATCAGCGCAACTATATCTATGCCGACGGCAAAAAGGACGTTGCTGTCATCGACTCTGTGCTCAAAGGCTATCCTCTCGGTGTCATCTATTTCAACCGCACCGCCGACGGACGCTTTGAGGTCCTTGACGGGCAGCAGCGCATCACCTCGCTTGGCCGTTTCTTCAACGGCAAACTTGCCATAAAGGACTCCAACGGTCTGCCGCAGAGCATCGGCTCGTTGCCCCGGGAGCTGCGCGAAAAGTTCCTGTCGGCACCGCTGCTCATCTACGAGTGCGAGGGTGCCGAAACCGAAATCAAGGAATGGTTCAAGACCATCAACATTGCCGGTGTGCCGCTCAATCGGCAAGAGTTGCTTAACGCCGTATATTCCGGACCTTTCGTAACCAAAGCCAAAGAGGTATTCAGCAACTCGCAGAGCGCCAAAGTGCAGATGTGGAGCGCATACGTGGCCGGAGCCGTCAACCGCCAGGATTTCCTTGCCACCGCCCTCGACTGGGTGAGCCGTGGAAATGCCGAGGACTACATGCGCTCTCTCCGTTTCGGCAGCGATATCACCGAACTTGTCAATTACTTCAACAGCGTAATAGACTGGGTGCGCACCGTGTTTCCCTTGGTCGAAAGCGAGATGCGCGGGCTGCCGTGGGGCGAACTGTATGAAAAGTACCATACCACGCCTTATAATCCTGCTCGAATGAAAGAGCGCGTTTTGGAACTTTATGCCGACCCATACGTGAAGAACCGCAAAGGGGTTTATGAATATCTTCTCGGTGGCGAGACTGACACCAAGTTGCTCGACATCCGCGTCTTCGACGAGGCAACAAAGAAAGCTGTCTATGCACGTCAGACAGCGGAGGCAAAAGACCGGGGAGTCTCGAACTGTCCTTACTGCGCCATCGGTCACGATGCCGATGCCTCGAAAATATGGAAACTCAGCGAAATGGACGCTGACCATGTTGCGGCATGGAGTCGTGGCGGAGCAACTGACATCTCAAACTGCCAGATGCTCTGCAAGCATCATAACCGCGCAAAAGGTAACCGCTGACAGAACTATTTGTCCCTTATCCCATATTTTGAAAGGAGAACAAACACTTTCAAGATATGGGACAATTATTGACATTCGATTCAATCGCAGCACAATGGCTTGACGAGAAACAGAAGCTTGTCAAGCACTCAACCTATTGTGCTTATCTTCTCGCTGTCAGGACACATCTCCTGCCCGAATTTTCTTCCAAATCAGAAGTCTGCGAAGATGATGCCCAACAGTTCGTTTACGCAAAACTCGCGTCCGGCCTCAGCCGCAAGACCGTTCACGATATTCTGGCCATACTGCGGGCTATCATGAAATTCGCGGCAAAGCACTGCAGCCTTCCCGCTCCCGATTGGGATGTTACGTTCCCGACATCCACGGAATGTAAGCCATTACCTGTTCTCTCCTTATCCGACGAGCGAAGGCTTCTCCGACATATCTCCGCCGCTCCCACGTCTAAAAACATCGGAGTGCTCCTTGCCCTATGCACGGGAATGCGCATAGGAGAGGTTTGTGCTCTCAGATGGAGCGACATAAACCTCACGCGCCGAGTGATAACGGTATCGCATACAGCCGCGAGAATCTACAATGCTGATGTTCATAAAACCGAACGGCTCATGACATCGCCCAAAACACGCAATTCCAACCGGGAAATTCCGATTGCTCCATTGCTCTATCAAGCCTTGTGCGACATTAAAAAGGGCGCCAAAGCTGATTTCGTGGTGAGCGATAACGAGACTGCTGCCGACCCACGCACATATCGCGATTATTTCTCGCGGCTGCTCAGACGTATCGGCATACCGCACATTGTATTTCACGGATTGCGTCATACCTTTGCAACCCGCTGCATTGAAAGCGGCTGCGACTATAAGACGGTGAGTGTGATACTCGGCCACTCCAACATCGCCACCACTCTTAATCTCTACGTTCACCCAAACATGGAGCAAAAAAAGAAATGTATCGACCGCATGACCAAATCACTGAATCTGAATGTGTGAGACTAAATCCTGAGGGTTATACTTGGCCATTCGGTAAATTATTGCTAACTTTGTAGTGACAAGCCATTGGTCTGCACACAATAGAAGAAACAACAGTATCCATCGCCATGAAATCAGTAATAATTGTTTAACTTTGTGGGTATGTTAGAGATTATCATAGCGTTCGTGCTTGGGCTGTCGGTGATGTTTTTCGGCATGGCCACCTGGTTCTTTGCCCGCAAAGTGGGCAAGCTGTCGGTGGTAGTCGCCGTGCTTATGGCCCTGCTCGGGCTGCAATGCCTGCTGTCGGTAGGCTTCATCGTCGACGGTCCATACCTCAGAGACGACTCCTGGCGGCTGCTGTCGAGCATCGACATCGTGGCAGTACCCTTCTACGCGCTGATTCTGCGCGAGCTTGTCCGGCCCGGAAGCGTTTCGCCGGCGATTGTGATTGCCAACATACTCCCTTTTGTCGCCATTTCCGTAGCTTACATCTTCTCGGCCGCTTTGCTTCTGTACTGGCTCATGATTGTGGGTTCGGCCATCTACGGAGTCGCTTACCTGGTGTGGACGCTCGTAAATATCCGTCGCTACAACAGGCTGCTGATGGAGCAGTATTCTTACACCGAGAACGTAAACCTCAACTGGCTCTCGTCGATACTATGGTTCTTCTTCGCCCTGTTGGCGCTGTGGATCCTCGACACTGTGGCCGTCAACGGGGTGATGGAGTGCATCTATCTCACGACATCCGTGGCAATGTGGATGGTGATTGATTATTTCCTCTACAAGCACGAGAATGTGATTGACGAGCTCGGCACTCCGGACGAAGACCTCCCCGTGGACGAGCCTGAAGACGCCCCGGCCAGGGCTATCTCCGAACTGGGGGCAGGCATAGAGCGTCTTATGGACGAGCGACAGCTCTTCCTCGACCCCAACCTCAAGGTGTCGGATGTTGCACGGGCCGTCAACTCCAACCGCACCTACGTCAGCGCTTATTTCAACCGCGAGGCCTCCACATGCTTCTACGATTATGTCAACGCCAGGCGTGTGGAGCATGCCCGCAGACTGCTGACGTCCACCGACCATCCCGTCAAGATAATCGCCGGGATGTCCGGCTACAATTCGCCACAGGCTTTCATCCGCGTCTTCACCAAGGTCGTCGGCATCTCCCCTGCCGATTTCCGTAAAAAGTCAACTGACTGACCATCAGCTTATTATACGTCTTGTTAATCTGCATTGCGAGATTGTCAACACTGATTTACGCTTTGTTAATTCATTTTTACGGATTAATTGGGCGGTACGTGAACACTGCCGTACCTTTGCCCGTAAAAAACGACAAAGCAATGAAAATCAGACACCTGATGGCCGTAATGGCTATCGCGTCAATGGGAGCGTTTACTCTCTCATCGTGCGGCGGAGGCTCGGACAAGGCCTCCGATTCTAAATTCTTCGGCGACGTGCCCGGCCTTTATCTCCAGATGATGGAGAAGAAGGATGCCCTGAAGCAGCAGTTCAAGACCGCTTCTACAGAAGAAGAGGGCAGGAAGCTGATGGCCGAGGCCGAAAAGGCAGAGCAGGACTACGGAGCCAGGCTCGAAGAAGCCGCCAAGGCTCTCGACGGAAATACCCTCGAAGTCCAGTCGACTCCTCAGTTCACCGTCAAGAGTCCCATGACGATTACTTTCGACGGATTTGCGTCGAAGCTGGACCAGACACCTCGGTTCAGGGTCGCCGGTGAAATAGAAGCGGCGGAAAACTACCAGAGCGACGATGCCAGGAGCCTGTCGGGCCAGAATGCCTCCAGCTACGCCGGCCTGGGCGAGCATGTATACCTGGTCGGCACCGATGCCGAAGGTAACCAGGTCTTCTCCCAGAAGGTGGCCGTGGTGCCCCTGTCCGTCTACAGCTCTGACCAACTGGGCGTCAAGGCCGGCACTCCCTTGAAGCTCGAAGACATCGTCATCAACAAACACAATGCCGAAGGCTGCACAAAAGCCGTGGCACTGCATCTCTCATACAAAGCGGAATGAGCACTCCTATGTCTCTCGGATTCCTGGCCCGGATTCTTCCGGTGCTGGCGGCACTCCTGACGACGCTTCCTGGCGTCGAGGCGCAGCAGGTGTCGAAGAAATTCGCACATGTCGCCATGCCGGACGAGATAACACGGGTGACGCACAACGCGCACGAGTCGTTCGCCGGAAACTCCAGGAAGATCTGGCGCATCGACACCCGCACATGGACGGCCGACAGCGCTGCGTTCCTCAACCCCAATAAAGTCTTCACCACCATCCAGGGAATGGCGGGACATGGCGAAAACCTCTACTTCTATGTCAACGGCGACGGCGTTTACCGCCTCGGCGCAAAAGGCACGAAGCCGCAGATAGTGCGTTCCGCCGGCAAGGACTTCTGCAAGAACATCGAAGAGGCGTACTCTGCCATGAACGTGGATCCCACGGGCGGCTTCCTGGTGCTGTACGGACAGAACGAAAACGCAGTGGTATTCGACATCAACCACGGCATGCAGCCCGTGGTGGTGTACAACGACTATGTGCCCGACGCCTACTGGCTCGGCAACTCCCTCTGGGCAGGATGCCTTGACAAGGTGGTTCTCAACAAGCGCTCCGGGCGCAGTCTCGACAACAACGATTTCATCAACTATGGCGAAAACGACCAGCACGGACTGACGAAATTCTATGTCACGTCCGATCCCGTGGTGCCAGAAATGGGCGAGACGAGGCGATTCATCCAGGCCCATGGCGAAATGAAGCGGCTGCTCTACAACAAGGCCAACGGCGACCTGCTGCTTTGCACCAGCTCCTTCGGCAGCAACGCCAGGACTCAGATATTCAAGATGACCGAAACGGGCGCGAGCCAAGTAGCCGAAATCAATGGCTCGTTCGAGGACTTCGCCGCCTACGGGACCAAGATTGTAGCCAGGGGTGGACGAGGATTCGTGGAGTTCAGCTATGGGGATAAGCTCACTTCGGCCGAGGCCAACCCCATTGTCACCGACATCATGAAGCCCAAGATGTGGAAAGGTCAGACTCCTGAACCATATGAAATCTACGGATGCGCCTTCATGGAGTTCGACAGCAAAGGCAACCTTTGGATAGCCTACGGCAAGGACCTCTTTGTCAAGTTCCGGCAATGACACTTCCGCCGCCTGCAAAAATCTGCCCATCCTTCATCATCGGACGGGCAGATTTTTGTGGGATGGAGCCTAAGTGAGGTTATCGGGAAGCTGTGCGGAACTCCCAGCGGATGGGAACGTTATGGAAGGTGAGGGTCTCCTTGTGCTGTGGGTCGACCATCACGCCCAGCTTGACGGTCTGGAACATGGAAGTGCCCAGCGGAATGTCGGAGAACACCATGTCGGGGTCGTTTAGCGGAATGGTGACGGCGGTGCCTTCCACAACGTCTTTGGGGTATACCCCGTTGAGATTTAGCTCGGGCTTATACATTTTGCCGTCAGGGGTCACTGCCATCATTGCGACGTTGTTGACGCTTCCGAGCCGGATCTGCGGATTGTTGACCTTCATGTTGACGCTGAGCACGAGCGTCACGCGGCCGTAGTTGGCGGATACAGTGTCGCCTATGGCGTAGATCAGCTGTATGTCGGCCACGTCGGCAAGGGGATTGGCCTCGGCGGTGGTGCCGGTAACCGGCGCCAACACTTGTTCCACGGTTTTCTTGGTCTTTTTCAGCAGCTTGCCTATCTGGGCATTGGCGGAGACGGGCAGCAGGAGCATGGCAGCAAGGGCCAGCAGCAGGGTTGTTTTTTTCATTGTAGGGGGATTGGGTTTATGAATGTGAGTCAGCGCTTCAGTCCGCTCTTGCGGAGATAGCCTTTGTCGATGGCTTTTACTATGAGGTCGGCCACGTTGATGGCGCCGATCTTGGCGAACAGTGATTTGCGGTGGGCCTCGACGGTGTTGTCGGAGACGAACATGGCGGCGGCGATTTCGCGCGAGGTCTTGCCCTGCGCGATATGATGCAGCACTTCGAGCTCGCGAGTGGTGGGGTGCAGCGACGGGTCTGCGGCTGCTTCCAGGGCTTTCAGCACACCGGGGCAGTAATAGTGGCGGCCAAGCAGTATCTCGCCGATGGCCGTGATGATCTCGTTGCCGTCGCCGGACTTGTATATGATGGCGTCGACGTCGCGGGCAAGGAGTTTGCGAAGGGTCCAGATCTCGTCGTGTACGGTACTTACTATTATATGGGCATGGGAATTGCGGGCCCGTATCATCTCGATGAGCACAAAGCCGTCGAGGTCGGGCAACTCCAGGTCGATGATGTGGAAATCGTAGGTCTGACCGGCCTCAAGCCGCTCGGCCAGGGCCGTAGCGGTGCTGAACTTGTCGACGGTCTCGACGCCGAGGCCGACCAGGACTGTGTTCAGCCCCTCCCGTATCAGGTCGTGGTCGTCGACTACGGCTATTCGCATCCGTGAAATGATTGATTTGTCGGTCATCTTCAGTAGGTGGTGGGTTGCAGGTGATTATTTTCTGCAAAGTTACCACGTCCTGTGATGCGCGTCAATTACGGATTTCCGTAGTTTTTCGGGATTCTAACGGACAATTTGACTTCTGTCCCTCCATTTCCGACTGTTTTCATTTCAATTGTGCCGCCGACGGCGGCGGCACGGCGGCGCATGGATTTTTCTCCCAGTCCCTTCTTGTCTGTGAATTTATAGGAGCCGTTGTCGGTGACTGTCGCGGTGAGCTCATTGTCGGCAAGGGTCAGGCTGACCAGGATGCGGCTGGCGCCGGAGTGCTTGACGGAGTTGCCGACGGCCTCCTGGATGATGCGGTAGACTTCGAGTGCGGTCGCCTCGGGGACGTCGCGGAATGAGGCGCCGGCAGACTCGGACGCATATTCGAGGTCGATGCGGTCGGTGTGGGCTTCGCGCTGCTTGGCCACGTAAGAGCCTACAACCTCGCTGAGGTCGGCATATGCGAACTCGGGCGGCATGAGCTCATGGGAGATGCGGCGCACGGTCTGGCGGCAGGTGTCGATCATCGCGGCGGCGTCGGCGGACTCGCCCCTGGACATCTGCATCTGTATGGTCAGTAGGTCGTTGCAGACGCCGTCGTGGAGTTCGGTCGACATCCGGCGCCGTTCGTTCTCCAGGCCTTCAATGTACTGCTGCATCCGGCGCCTCTTCTGCCGGCTGGCGTAGACGATGAAGACCACGGCGCAGATAAGCAGGAGCCCGAGAGCTGCAAACAGCCACATGAGAGTCTGTGCCCTCCTTGCCTCGCTCCGGGTCAAGGCGAGCTCCTTCTCCTTGGAGTCATATTTCACCGTCAGCTCCTGGAGGCTCTGTGACTTCTCTTCCTCCCACAGCTCGTTGCGCAGGTTATAAGCCTTCAGCAGCGTCTTGTATGCGTTTGTGTAGTCGCCCAAGTGTGCATATGCCTCATGCAGATTTCCGTAACAGTCGAGCTTCACGAAAGGGAGGTTGTCGATGCCGTCGAGGCTGAGAATCTTGTTGAACCAGGTTACAGAGCCGTTGTAGTCGTTGTTTTTAAGGCATATCGAGCATTCGGCCTGGTAGAATACCAGCAGTGCCATCGGAGACTTGATGTCGGGCAGCAGTTCATTGCATCTGACCCTCCACTCATTCGCTGCCGCCTTGTTTCCAGTGCGGTCGGCTATGAGCATAGTGTATGCGGCGGCGCGGAATGCGGCTTCATCGTTGCCCGATTCAATTGCGTTGCCGTATGCCAGCTTCTGGTACTTCATGGCCTTGTCAAGATCGCCGCACCCTGTGAGCACAGATCCGGCTACGCCGTAGATCATGCTTTTCAATTCCGGGTCGTTGCTTTGGGAAACCCAGGAGGCCGAGTTTACGGCATTCTTCGCCGCATCGCCCTTATGCTGCATGTCGAGATTGAGGACTGCAAGATTTATATACAGCGATGCAATCTCCTCGATGGCCTCCTGGTCGGGATGCTGGCGGAATGCGCCGGAAGTGACTATCTTCAGGGCCGACTCATAGTTTTTCAATGCCTCGTCAATTTCCCCGAGTGACCTAAGGTAGACACCCTGCGACGAATGTGCTCCCACTATCAGCGTCGGATTGCCGGTTTTCTCCGCCAATTCTATTACGCGTTGCCCCACGATGGCGGCCGAGTCTGTGCGGCCGATGCCATGAAGGCTGTCGGCGGCTTCCCGCAGTGTCGCAATATCTGCGCTATTGTCTGCGCTGACAGGGCACGGCAGGCTGAATGCCACAAGGATTAATGTGACCATAAACGCGTATCTTGCTGCTGGGTGTCGGGACTTCATGCTGAACGGTGGTTGAATTATAAAGCAAAGGTACTGATTTTTTAAGAAAAATCTCGGAATGTCTGATTTTCAGACATTCCGAGATTCCTTAGGGTGGTCCCACTTGGGCTTGAACCAAGGACTCCCTGATTATGAGTAGGTGAACGGCGTGATTTTGAACGAAACCGCATGAAACTTCGTTAATAAGATGTAATTTGATTATCAGATATTTGCAAGCAAAGAAAGAAGTTTGTAATTTTGTATGAGACCTCTTGAAACTTGTGGGTTGTGTTCAAAATGTGTTCAAACCCCATTTACTGAACACGCTCCCTGATTGTTTTATTGGGGCTGGCATATCTGATAAAAAACTTGAACACAACGATATGAACAAGGCTCTTTTTAGCGATGAATCCCGAAGGTTTGCAGGGGCGACGATATATATCATTCTCGCTCCGGATAACAGATATAAATTTGACACAGGCAAGTCTGTGCCGTTGACAGTCTGTGTCACTCATCAACGGTTGCGGAGATATTTCGCGACCGGGTTAAAGGTATCGTCAACGAAAGAATACGAGGCGTTGTTCTCAAAATCAAATGCTGCCATTGAGATCCGAAAGGAGCTTCGCAAGGTGTTTGACCATATATGCGCCAAAGCAGACGAACTTATTTTGCTCAATCGGTTCTCGGTTGCCGACCTCAAAAGTCATGTTGAAAAGTCCGAGGGGAAAGTAACGGAAAAATCTATGAGGGCGGACGATACCTTTTCTTATTGGGCAACACTTGGCGCATCGAAAGAGAAAGTAAAGACCCGCGCGATGTATTCTTCTGCCCTTGACTGGTTCAAGCTGTTCCGAAAAGATAAACCCATCTCACTCGGCGCTGTCGATACCGCCATAATCACACGCTTCGCCAAATGGCTTGATGAACAGAAAGCACGCAACGGCACGGATCAGCCGCTTTCTTTGGACACGCGAATGGTAATTCTCCGTGCCACACGAGCTGTGTTCAATCAAGCATATAAAGACGGTCACACTACACTGGTACCCAATTTCAAGGGTCTTATTCATGCCGGAAACCGTCGCCGCTTGAATGCCTTGACTGTGGAGGAAGTGTTGAAGTTGTGGGAATATTGGCTTGCTGCTCCCGATAAACAGTCAAAATATGCCCGTGCCGTTGGCCGCTGGTTGCTCCTTTATTGTCTCAACGGCATGAACACCATAGATATGGCTAAACTTGTCTGGACAGAGAAGGCGGCAGTCTCGCAAAAGTTTCCGCAATTTGTTTTCATCCGCTCTAAGATTGACAGGGCAAACAAACCTGTCGGCAAGCAGCTTGATGAAACATCAGTACCGATTATTCCGCAGTTACGGCAGTTACTCGATGTGTATGCCTCGCCATATAGCCCCGGTGAACTTGTTTTCCCTGACATCTTTCTCAATGCTGTCACCGATGAGCAAAAAGCAATCCGCGTTCACGACTTTAACCGCCGGATTTCAAAGAACATCAAAGAGGTTTGTGAATCGCTTGACATCCAATGCGTAACGCCCCAATATGCCCGCAATTCTTTCATTTCAGCCTTGGCACATCACGGCGTGATGACTGCATACATCGACTATGCCGTAGGACACGCCACATCGGAGGTGTCGGCACTACTCGCCGGTTACATATCCAATGTAACACCCGCTATGATGCAGGCTTTCAATGAGAAAATATTTATTATCCCACCTATACAGTGATTATTGGTTTCCTCAGACATGGGAAATCCATTGAAAATGATTAATTTTGTATTATGGCAACTAACAACGTAGAAATAGACGATAAGAAATACATTGACCAACTTCTGGCTAATGGAGAACGAGTTACCCTTGAATGTAAAAGAGCAAGAAAGGATGTGCCACATTCATTGTGGGAAACTTATTCCGCTTTTGCCAATACTGATGGCGGGACAATTCTTCTTGGTGTTGACGAGGATTTGAAGGAAAAGGACATATCCAAACGTTTCAATATCATCGGCGTTGAAGATGCCGCAAAAATACGCACGGATATTTGGAACACACTCAACAGCCGCGAAAAGGTAAGCAGCTGCCTGCTTAGAGACGAGGACATCAATACCCTTTCATACAACGGGAAAGATGTTGTCGTTATTCATGTGCCTCGTGCTGATTATGAAGAGCGTCCGGTATATATCAACAACAACCTTATGCGTGGCACTTACCGTCGCCGACATGAGGGAGATTATCATTGTCCTGAACCAATTATAAGGATGATGTTGCGAGATGCCTGTGATGATGGTAATGACCGTATGTTTCTCGAACATTATACGATGGACGACATAGATATTCCGACACTTGAAGCATATCGCAATATGTTCAGGGTGGCGAATCTTGAACATGTTTGGAATGGATTGGATCACAAAGAGTTTCTAAAACAACTCGGTGGCTATACCACAGACCGCGCTACTGGGAAAGAAGGTCTCACTATGGCCGGTTTGTTGATGTTTGGTAAGGGATTACCTGTGCGTGAGCGTTTTGACAATCTACGCATGGACTATATCGACAAGTCTAATCTTGTAGGAGACCAGCGTTATAGCGACCGTTTGACCTATGACGGCACGTGGGAGAATAACATCTTCAACTTTATGCGAATGGTATTGCCTCGTCTTACCCGTGACCTCCCGCGAC
>ENA-OYYT01000414-OYYT01000414.1-human-gut-metagenome-genome-assembly--contig:-NODE-414-length-20626-cov-5.250595_pt1 | contig 20626 bp, 15 predicted proteins | sample MGYA00243251_ERZ653453 | MGnify/ENA primary metagenome ERZ653453 (study PRJEB26926, sample SAMN06165174) | human gut metagenome | biome: ENVO:00009003; feature: ENVO:2100002; material: ENVO:00002003...
AGAGTTCGTCGGCAGCGTCAGATGTGTATAAGAGACAGATTATAGGGTATACCCATGGGCGTTTTAGACAAAACCAGGAGCTGCATTGAAAAGATTATGCATAAAATCATTATTTTTAAGTAAAATCTATATTAAAAACGGCATAAATGCTATTTGAGTAATCGAGATAAGTGGCTAACTTTGCGGAGGTTAATTCCTAACACCTGACATCTGCATATGGATAACAAGATAAGCCGCCGCGACGCGCTGAAGCGCCTGGGAGCGGCAATGATAGGCGGAGTAGCGGCCTCGGCGGGAAGGAAACCCCTTCGACTACATCAACACCATGGAGATGGTCGACAACTGACTGCCCAATTTCGACATGAACGAGCAGACGCGCATGGACAAGCACATCCCTCTGCAGCTCTCCGAGCTCCGCACCGCCATCGATGCCCGCAAGCACCACATACAGCCCGGCCACGGCCCAGGACCGCACCGTCCATCAGGGCTTCCTGGAGCGCTCCGGCATAGACCCCGACGTCGGTATCCTCGTCGACAGCGCCGCCCTCTTCGCCGTCACCGACGCCTGCATAGGCTGCGGCGCCTGCGTCAACGTCTGCCCCCGCGCCAACTACGCCCTCTCCGGCCAGGGCGAATGCTCCGGCATCACCATCGAGGGTTCCTGCGAGGCCTGCTTCGCCTGCATTAAATATTCCATCGCTCAAAGTTTCGCTATCTCCACAAAAATAGCTAACTTTGCCAAGATTAAGGATTATAACTCCTCAATCTTATGGCAAAGTATGGCAACACAGAGCGAAGCTGCATTGGAACAAGGGCTTATAAGAACCCTGCAAAATATGAGCTACGAGTTTGTGCAGATTGACGAGGAATCCAATCTGCACAATAACTTTAAGCGTCAACTCGAAATCCACAATCAAAAAGCACTAAGCCAGGTCGGCAGGACCGAATTGACCGATAAGGAGTTTGAGCGCGTAATGATTCATTTGGCCGGAGGGACACGTTTTGAAAAGGCCAAGAAACTCCGCAACCCCTTTGCTCTTGACCTCGACGACGGCCAACGTGTTTGGCTTGAATTTCTGAACACACAGAAGTGGTGTCAGAACGAATTTCAAGTGTCGAATCAAATCACAGTCGAGGGGCGCAGGAAATGCCGTTACGATGTAACCATACTCATCAACGGCTTGCCTCTCGTTCAGATTGAGCTGAAACGCCGTGGCGTGGAACTGAAAGAAGCCTACAATCAGATACAACGTTACCACAAGACTTCTTTCCACGGCCTTTTCGATTACATACAGATTTTCGTAATCTCCAATGGCGTAAACACTCGCTACTTTGCTAACAATCCCAATCAAGGCTACAAATTCACGTTCAACTGGACAGATATAAAGAACCATCCGTTCAATGACCTTGGATTGTTTGCCGCTGAGTTTTTCGACAAATGCACCCTCGGCAAGCTCATAAGCAAATACATCGTTCTGCACGAAACCGACAAATACTTGATGGTCTTGCGACCGTATCAATATTATGCTGTAGAGAAGATAATCGAGCGAGTCAACAACTCCACGAAGAATGGCTATATCTGGCACACCACAGGCGCGGGCAAGACTCTTACCTCGTTCAAGGCGGCGCAGCTTGTGTCCGATCTTCCCGAAGTCGACAAGGTGATGTTCGTGGTTGACCGCCACGACCTCGATACCCAGACACAGGAAGAATATGAAGCCTTTGAGAAAGGTGCGGTAGACCATACGGACGACACTTCCGAACTTATCAAGCGTCTCAACGGCAACAGCAAAATCATCATCACCACGATTCAAAAACTGAATGCCGCCGTAAGCAAAGAGCATTACAGCCGTCGAATCGAAGCATTGCGCGACAAGCGCGTGATAATGATTTTCGATGAGTGCCACCGCAGCCAGTTTGGCGACAGCCATCGGAACATCGTGAGGTTTTTCAGAAACTCGCAACTGTTCGGATTTACCGGCACTCCCATATTTGCGCAAAACCATATCAACAAGCGCACTACGGGCGAGATTTTCAACGATTGCCTCCACACATATTTAATCAAGGATGCCATCGCCGATGAAAACGTCCTCGGCTTCCTTGTCGAATATGTAACAAGTAATGTCGCTCCCGAGACCGATGCGCAGGAAACCGTGCGCAAAACCGAGATTGCCAAGTATATCCTTAACAACTTCGACCGTTCGACACTGAACGGCGAATTTGATGCGTTGTTTGCCGTATCGAGCGTTCCCGAATTGATTCAGTATTACAAGATTTTCAAATCTCTCAATCCGAAAATCAATATCGGTGCCGTGTTCACCTACGGACAGAATGTGTCGCAAGACGACGACAAGACCGGCGACAACGACGGCTTCGAGTCGAATAACGTCCATGCCGATGAGTTGCAACTCATAATGGACGATTATAACGCCACTTTCGACACGCAGTTCACCATTGACACATTCCGAGCATACCACGATGATATAAACCGCCGTCTGCGCAAGAAACACACCGACCCTCGGCCTCTCGACCTTTGTATTGTTGTCGGTATGTTCCTTACAGGCTTCGACTCAAAAAAACTCAACACGCTTTATATCGACAAGAACCTCGAATACCACGGCTTGTTACAGGCGTTCAGCCGTACCAACCGCGTGTTGAACGAGAAGAAACGCTTCGGCAAAATCGTATGTTTCCGCGACCTCAAAGAGCGAGTGGACGAAAGTTTGCGACTTTTCAGCAACGAGGAGCATACAATACCCTCGGGAGTGATTCGACCGCCCTACACGGAGGTTCGCACCGCTTACAACGATGCGGCATTGGCTCTCAAAGGCAAATGCCCCACCGTCCAATCTGTCGACCTCCTGCAAAGCGAGCCTGACAAGCTGGAGTTTATAAAGCTGTTCCGAGAAATCATCAAGATTCACTCGGAAATCAAAGTTTACGAGGAATACACCGGAAATGACCCGGAGTTTGTTCTGAGCGAACAAGCCTACAATGATTATCTGAGCAAATACCTCGACATCGTTATGCCCGTAACGCCCGACCCTGACGAGCCGCAGCCCCAAATTCCCGGAGCCAGCGAGCCGGAAACGCCTTACGGACCCGACCAAACTCCCGACGATATAGACTTCTACCTCGAACTGCTCCATAGCGACGTTATAAACGTGGCCTATATCCTTGCGCTTATCGCTGACCTTGAGCCTTCTGCCGAGGATTACGAGGCGAAGCGCAAGAACATCATAGACACAATGATACGCGACTCGGAGATGCGCTCTAAAGCACACCTCATCGATGGCTTTATCCGCAAGAATGTTGACGAGGACGCGGCCAACTTCGAGCGTCAGAAAGCCGACGGTACGATTGACTTGGAGAGCCGTTTGCGCAACTATATCTCCGATGAGCGCAACGCCGCTATCGAAGCACTTTCCGAAACCGAAAACATACCTCTCGAAGTCCTCGACACCTACCTTCGGGAATACGACTATCTGCAAAAGTCTAAACCGGAAATCATCGAGTCGGCTTTGAAAGAGAAACACCTCGGACTCCTCAAAACCCGCCGCGCCTTGAAACGCATCGTTGCGGCTCTTACCAACATTATCAAAACTTTCACTTGGGATTGAGATTAAGTGTTAAGTTTTAGTGATTAATGATTATTCTAAAATGAAGCAGAGCATTTTAAAAGATAAGAGCAAAGCATTTGCATTAAGAATTGTCAAGTTTTATAATATTCTGTGCAACGACAGAAAAGAGTTTGTAATGTCAAAGCAATTGTTGCGGTGCGGAACAAGCATTGGAGCAAATGTCGCCGAGGCATTTTATGCAGAGAATGAGCCTGATTTTATTCATAAATTGAGTATAGCCCCAAAAGAATGCGGTGAGACTCTTTATTGGCTTAACTTATTCAAAGATAGCACAATCATATCTTCTCAGGAATTTCTTAGCCTCAACACCGATGCCGAGGAACTCATGAAACTCCTCACTTCATCGATAAAGACCGTCAAGGGCCGCCTAAACACTAATAACTAACACATAAAACTTATAATCGTGAGCGAAGAACTTCAGCAGCAACTCCGTGCTCAACTCTGGAACGTGGCCAACACACTGCGAGGCAACATGTCGGCAGGTGACTTCATGTATTTCTCCCTCGGCTTCATTTTCTACAAATACCTGTCTGAGAAAATAGAGAAGTCGGTAAACACTGCCCTCATTGACGATGGTATTACTTTCAAGGAATTGTGGCAGTCTGACGATGAGGATGCCGAGGAACTGAAAGCAGAGGTGCGCAACCAGTGCATGGATTCAATCGGCTATTTCATCGAGCCTGAGTTCTTGTTTTCCTCAATCATTGCGTCAATCAAGGTTGGCGAGAATATTCTTCCCAAACTTGAACACTCGCTCAAGCAGATTGAGGACAGTACGCTCGGACACGACAGCGAGGAAGATTTCGGCGGCCTGTTCTCCGACATCGACCTCAATTCTCCGAAACTCGGCAAGAGTTCCGATGATAAAAATTCGCTCGTATCATCGGTGCTTCTCGCCCTTGATGAAATCAAATTCGGTTCGGAAGCCGCCGAAGAAATTGATATACTCGGCGATGCCTACGAATATATGATTGCGCAGTTTGCCGCCGGTGCGGGTAAAAAGGCCGGTGAGTTCTACACTCCACAGGAGGTAAGTCAGATTCTCGCCGACATCGTCACCACAGGCAAGACGCGCCTCCGCAACGTCTACGACCCGACCTGCGGCTCCGGCTCGCTGCTTATCCGTGCAGCTCGCGAGGGTAAGGCCGAGGACATTTTTGGCCAGGAGAAGAACCCCACCACCTACAATTTGTGCCGCATGAATATGCTGCTCCACGGCATCAAGTTCAATAACTTCTCCATCGCTAACGGCGACACGCTCGAACATGATGAGTTCCCCGACCGCACAGCCGACACCGGCTTCGATGCTGTCGTGGCAAATCCTCCGTTCTCGCAGACTTGGAGCGCAGCTCCGAAATTCCTAACCGGCGACGACCGTTTCAGCAAGATTGGAGTCCTTGCGCCGAAGTCGAAAGCCGACTTCGCATTTATCCTCCACATGGTCTATCACCTCAACGATGGCGGCACAATGGCCTGTGTCGCTCCGCACGGTGTCCTGTTCCGTGGCAAAGCCGAGGGAACAATCCGCCGCTGGCTCATCGAGAAGCGCAACTACATTGACGCTATCATCGGCCTACCGGCCAATATCTTCTACGGCACGTCCATACCCACCTGCATAATCGTGGTGAAAAAATGCCGCAAGGCCGACGACAATATCCTGTTCATTGACGCGAGCCGCGAGTTTGTAAAAATCAAGACGCAGAACAAACTGCGCCAGGAACATATCGACAAAATCGTCAGCACCTACCGTGAACGCAAGGAGATAGAGCGTTACAGCCATCTCGCCACCCTCGACGAGATAGCCGAAAACGACTACAATCTCAACATCCCCCGTTACGTTGACACATTCGAGGAAGAAGAACCCATCGACATCAAGGCTGTAATGGCTGAAATCAAGGAACTCGAAGCCAAACGCGCCGACCTCGACCGAGAAATCGAAGTGTACCTCCGTGAACTCGGTATCATCGAAAACGACTAATCGCTATGGCAACCAATAAAACAGACAAAGTCCTCAATGTGCCAACTCTGAGATTCCCCGGCTTCACCGACGAATGGGAAATCCTAACTCTCGGAAAGATATGCGATACGTTTGAATATGGGATGAATGTGCCAGCGAAAGAATATGATGGAGAAAACCGTTATATTCGGATTACAGATATTGATGATTGTTCGCATCTATATTCCTTGTTGAATGAGGTATCGCCTGATGGAAACCTCGAAGATAAGTATCTTGTAAAAGAGGGCGATATCCTATTTGCAAGGACAGGGGCAAGCGTTGGCAAATCTTACATTTATCGTTCATCTGATGGTAAATTATACTTCGCAGGATTCCTAATTCGCGCTCATGTAAGATGCGAGTATAATCCATTCTTCGTATTTTATCAAACCCTTACTTCAAAATACAGCAAATGGGTGAATATAATGTCGGCGCGTTCAGGACAGCCAGGCATAAATTCGCAAGAGTATGCATCGTATCAATTGAGCGTACCACCTATGAATGAGCAGAAGAAACTTGCCGATTTCCTTTCGCTAATTGACGAGCGGATAGCGTTGCAAAGCAAGCTGATTGACCGCTTAAAATCCTTAATGGACGGAATTGTGGTTAAACATTGGAAAGGAGTTGAGAAAGGAAAGTATTGTCTATCAGACTTAGGAGAAGCATTTTCGGTAATGAATCTTTCCAAAGATGATTTAACCGAAGATGGAAAGTATTGTATTATCTATGGGGAATTGTTCACAACGTATGATGCAATCATAGATAACGTTGTGAGTCATACAGATAAGGTCGATAGACTTACTCTGAGCGGAGATAATGACCTGTTATTTCCTGCTTCAACCACAGTTAATGCTTATTCTTTGATTTCTCCAAGTGCCATTATAAAAAGAGATGTTGTTTTAGGAGGAGACATGTTCGGGATTCATATCTCCCCAGAGCATAGTGCCGAGTATATCAGTTTAATCATCAATGCAATCTATCGAAACAAGTTGAGCAAATATGCCAAAGGCTCAACGATTATCCACCTGCATTACAGCGATATTAAAAATGTGCAAATTGAATTGCCCGAGTTGGAAATGCAATTATATCTCGTAGGCGTTGTGAAAAGATTGAGAGCAAAACTCTCCATCGAGACCGATTATCTGACAGCACTAAACAATGTAAAACAATCATTGCTTTCAGCAATGTTCATATAAACATCGCTGAAAGTAGATAGTGCTTTTGCTCTTGCAGCAAACAGAGTAATCTTTCTTCAAGAGCAATCTTATCTTCTATGCGAGATAGTGATGCCGCCATTCTCGTTTGTTCCTCATAGTCGGGGCAGAATATGCGAGTCTTTGAATATGCCTTGAAATAAATATGCGGTATAGCCATTCCAGTTTTATACGGCTGGAAATTAAATCTTTTCAACACGAAATATAAGAATTTTGCCGACACATCTCTCTTTGGTTGCAAGTAATTCAAAGTGCCTACTACTGAGCAATCGCCATTAGCATACGATACGTTTCCTACCCCCGAACCATCTTTTACAATGAGGATAGCCGGAGCTGAAATGGTAGCATAATCAAGATAGCCGCAAACACCATTAGCACCATAAACAGGATATGTGCCTTGTTCCTCTGTCTCACACTCTTGTAAGGTTGAACTATAACAATCAAGACATTCTCCAATGGAAATATTCGGAGTTAGTGCCGTGACCTTATCTATAATTCCGTCCATTAAGGATTTTAAGCGGTCAATCAGCTTGCTTTGCAACGCTATCCGCTCGTCAAGCAATGTTAACAAAGATGATATTTTATCCTGTTCTTTTCTTTGCGGTACATTTAGTCTTATAGAGCGTACTTGTTCAAAATTCAGACCCTCTCTATTTCCTCCGGCTTGAAAACTCTCAATTTGTTTTTGTCCTCTATGAGATAGAATATAATTTGAAAGGAATATAGGGTTAAGAGATGTGGAACGAATAATACACACGTGTTGGTTTACATTGCCACCAGCAATTCTGGTATCAGCAATAGCACATCGTCCAATAGACGCTCCAGTGATATTTAGCATAACATCTTGTTCTATAATCTCAGTATTCTTTTGCTGATTATGGATCTCCTCGGATATATGTACAATATCATCCAATAACAAAAAACCATTACCTATATTTTGGCTTCTTACAAATGGGCGGCCTTTTTCCTCATATATAGCACTCCCGCCTCTTGGCGTGGAACCACTTCCAACTTTACTTGCAATTGAACCAATACTCATCTTTTCCCATTCGTCGGTGAAGCCGGGGAATCTCAGAGTTGGCACATTTGCCACTCAAATTCCCTTAATGGGATTTTTACACTATATAATTATAGATGTTCAACATTAAACATTTCTACAATGCAAAATCCTTTAACGTTCAGACAAATCGCCACACTCTGGCGCGAGGATAAGCAGAAGTATGTCAAGCGTTCCACGATGTCGGCATACTCGCTCATTCTCCAGAACCATCTCCTACCATACTTCGGAGATGTCACCGTTCTCTCTGAGGAATCGGTGCAGAAGTTCGCAATCGAAAAGCTCGACTCCGGCCTCAGCCAAAAGAGCGTCAAGGACATTCTCATCGTCCTTAAAATGATTTTCCGCTTCGGAGTGAAATCGGGAAACTTCACTCACCAAGAATGGGAGGTGAAATTCCCTACCGATCATTCGAGCCATGAGCTGTCGGTGCTGACAGTCGACAACCAAAGAAAGCTGATGAAGCACCTGGCCGACAATTTCACTTTCCGCAACCTCGGCATCTTGATATGCCTCCATACAGGTATGCGAATCGGTGAAATCTGCGCCTTGAAATGGTCGGACATCAACCTCTCTGCGGCAACCATATCCGTTAACAAGACTCTCGAACGCATCTACGACTCATACGCGACCCCGGCAAAAACGGAGATCGTCATATCCACGCCCAAGACGGCTAACTCTCACCGTGAAATCCCCGTCGGCAAGGAGCTGCTGAAAATCCTGCGCTCGATAATGGCAGTAGTAAACACCGATTTCTACGTCATAACCAACGAAGCCACCCCCACCGAACCGCGCACCTACCGCAACTACTACAAGCAACTGATGGAGTCGCTGCACCTCCCTGCAATGAAATTCCACGGATTGCGCCACAGTTTCGCCACCCGGTGCATCGAGAGTATGTGCGACTACAAGACCGTCAGCGTGATACTCGGCCACTCCAGCATCGCCACGACACTCAACCTCTACGTCCACCCCAACATGGAGCAAAAGAAGAAGTGCATCGACAAGATGAACAAGAGCCTCGGTAAGTTCTGAAATCCCTTATCCCGAACTCGCACCTCTGATTACGGAATCTACGCCCATTCGCATATTAAGCCGAGGGCAATCTACACCTTCGGCTACGGCAATGAACAGCGACATGAGGTCGGCAGCGTCATGCTCAACGAGGTCAAGAACCTGCTGCTGACTGCTGTCAAAGGGCGTAGGGCAAGCTCATGCCTCCATCCCGACGCTCTCATCTATTTGATGCGGAGCTCGACGGGGTCGCTTTCGCGGTTCATGCGGTCGAGGGAAGTGACGACCAGCACGGAGCCCTTCTCCAGGACGCCCGGCAGGGCGCAGCGGGTGCAGGGGGTCAGGGCTACGATGGCCTCGGCATTGTCGAGGTCCACCTTCTCGCCCGGCAGAAACTCGTAGACGACGAAGCGGACAGCATCGGTGGAGGCCGGTTTCTTGCTCAGCGGGGGCTGGTGCCAGGATAGCATGGCGTGTCCCTTCTCGTCCTCCACCTTGAGACGCGAAGGAGCGTGGGGTCTGACTCGCTTGTCGCCGTAGGCGGGAGGCACGGCGATGGTGGACTGGAAGTCCCTTTCCAGGCGGTCGCGCACGCCCTTGTAGTTATCGGTGACCCAGTAGCCGTGCCACCAGATGTTGCCTCCGACGTTGGGGAGGCTGCGGCTCAACTCGATCTTGGTCTGCAGCTCGTCGGGGCGCCCGGCGCGAATGTCGGCCTTATCCATGGTGCGCTTGGTGTCCTGGCCGATGTAGAGGTCGACGCCGTTGGCGTTGTCGTTCCACCACTGCACGAGCTTGCGGCTGGGAGCCTGGGCGTGATCCAGCTCCCAGTAAAGCTGCGGGGCGATGTAGTCGACCCACTTGTTCTTTGTCCACAGCAGCACGTCGGCGTAGAGGGCATCGTAGTTCTGCAGGCCGTTGCTGTCGGAGCCGCGCGGATCGGACTTCTTGTTGCGCCAGATGCCGAAAGGCGAGACGCCGAAGCGCACCCACGGCTTGGTCGACTTGATGGTGGTGTAGAGCTCCTCGATGAGCAGGTCCACGTTGTGGCGTCGCCAGTCGTTTTTCGGTATCCCGTTGCCGTACTTGGCGTATGTGGCCTGGTCGGGAATATCCTTGCCTGCCACCGGGTATGGGTAGAAATAGTCGTCGATGTGTATGGCGTCGACGTCGTAACGGCCCACGATGTCGCGTACCACGCCCTCTATGTACTTGCGGTTCTCGGGTATGCCTGGGTCGAAGAAGAGCTTGTTGTCGTACTTGAACGTCCGCCAGGGCTCTCGGGCGGCGATGTGGCTCTGCGGCAGCACCTCGTTGGCGTTGGTAGAGATGCGGTAAGGGTTGAGCCAGGCGTGAAGCTCCATGCCGCGCTTGTGTGCCTCGTCGATGGCGAACTGCAGAGGGTCCCAGTGCGGGCTGGGGGCCTTGCCGCGACAGCCGGTGAGAAACTGGCTCCAGGGCTCGATGTCGGAGACGTAGAGGGCGTCGGCGCAGGGGCGCACCTGAAATATGACGGCATTGACTCCGGCCTGCTGGAGCTTGTCGAGCTGGTCGATGATGAAGCGCTTGGCACCCTCGGTGCCCTTGTCGGTGTAACGCACCGGACCAATGACGTGCAGCCAGGCGCCGCGGAACTCACGCTTTGGCGACGACTGCGCGAAAACGGCGAGGGAAATGAGGGAGAGTATGAGGGTATGGAGGATTCTTTTCATAGATGGAGATTGAGGGAAAGCGCCGAGCTGAAGCTCGGCGGCAATTTCAGAGTAATGTTTTTTTGCGGTCGCTGCTCTTGACTTTTATCGGGACGCCTGTTCACTTGACATCGAAATCCAAGTGGTTGCGATACCTACGCGGCCCGTACTTGTTGCGGTAGACGAGCTCCTGGACGGGGTTGTAGACATTCTTGTAGCCGAGGAAACGGTCGATGTCAGCCTTGCGCAGGATGTAGTGCATAGGGCGCCCCTTGTCCTGGCGCTTGTCGAACATTGTTCGCAGCTCGTGCTCGGCCAGGTAGCGGCTGTCGACCTGTATGGCCAGCTCGCCGTCGGCCAGCGGGGGCGTGTTCTGGTCCAGGTGGTTGTTCTTGATCTTGTAGACGCCGCCGGGGGCGGGAACGAGCCGGAGGACGCCCCTGGCGCTTAGGCGGAGCTGCTCCTCGCGGGCCTCTTCCAGGCAGGCGTCGAGGTCGTTCAGCAGCCGGGCGTCGAGCTTGTGCCCGGAGGCCTGCAGGAGCGCGTCGAGCAGGTCAAGGGTGGCCAGGGTGTCGTTGGTGGCCGAGTGGGCGTCCGACTCCTCGGTGAAGTCCAGCCCCGCCATCTGGGCGCACTTTGACAGCGACGGCACGGTACCGTAGCGCAGGTCGCACTCCTTGCCCTTGACCATATAGACGAGGTCGCGGACGTCGAGCACTGGCTTCTTCTCAGGGATGTTGACGCCGGCGCCGCGCAGGTAGCGAAGGTCGTTGTCGATGGCAAAGCCCACGATGAGCTCGCAGGCGTCGATGAGCTCCTGCACCTTGCTCCGCTCCGAGGCGAAGCGTGGCGCGTCGGCCACCATCGCCGGGGTGATGTGGTGAATGGCCTCGGTGGTCTTCCATTCCTTGGACTTGACCGGCTTGTAATAGCTGTGATAGGCCTCCTTCTTCTCCGGATACGAGAACATCGACAGCTCGAGCATCTCGCCACGGTCCGTCGCCTCTATGTCAAAACAAATTGCCTTCATCTGAACAATGTACAATGTACAATGTCGCGTCGCATAGCGATACATTGTACATTGTACATTCTCTTTGTCGGGGTGAAAGGATTCGAACCTTCGACCCCCTGGTCCCAAACCAGGTGCGCTAACCGGACTGCGCTACACCCCGGACAATCAATTCCGGCTGCAAAGGTAGTGAAAAATTCTGATATCAGGAGCCGCATTCATAATTTTTCACAATTATTAGCGTTTCAAAGACATGGCACAGACGCAAGGAAAGCTCCGAGGATACCTGCTGGGCGTGATGGCGGCCGCCTCCTACGGCACCATCCCGCTCTTCACGCTTCCCCTGTACGGTGTTGGCATGAACGCCGACTCCATACTGCTGCTGCGCTACCTGCTGGCCATCCTCGTCCTGGGGGTAATGCTCAGGGCGCGCGGGCACAGCTTCCGCGTCGGCCGGCGAGACCTGCTGTGGCTCGCGGCCGGTGGCGTGATGATGTCGCTGTCGTCGATCACGCTGTTCGCCTCCTACCTCTACATGCCGGCCGGAATAGCCTCTACGCTGCTGTTCGTCTATCCCATCATGGTGGCGGTAATCATGGCCGCGCTCTTCCACGAGAAAATAGGTCTGAGCACGGTCGTGTGCCTGGCGGCGGCCTGCGGCGGCATAGCCCTGCTCTGCCGCGCCCCGTCGGCCGACCAGCCGCCAGTGTCGGCGCTCGGCGCCCTGCTAGCGATACTCTCAGCCCTCACCTACGCCATATATATAGTGGGCATCAACAAATCGAGCCTGGACCGGCTGCCGACGCTCAAGGTGACGTTCTACGTGCTGGTATTCGGCCTGACGGTGTTCGCGCTGCGGTTCGCTTTCGGCCAGGAGCTGCGCCTGCCCCCGGTCTCCGGCTGGCCGCTATGGGGCAACATCCTGGCACTGGCGCTGATACCCACGGCCATCTCGTTCCTCTGCACCACGGCCGCCATCCAGAGCGTGGGGGCCACGGTCACGGCCATCCTCGGCGCCTTCGAGCCGCTGACGGCCATCTTCTTCGGCATCACCGTATTCGGCGAGACGCTCATGCCCCGCCAGTGGGTCGGAGTTGTGCTGGTGATAGGCGCCGTGATGCTGGTGGTGGCCGGCGGAGCCTCGGCCCGCTACCTGCTGCGCCTGCGCAAACTTTTTCCCCGCATACGGCGTCATAAGCTCTGACCATGAACGACCACGAGCTCACCCCCCTGACGCAGCAAGGCCAGGCGCTCTACTCGCTTGCCCGGCAGCTCTTTCCCTTCGCCCCCACCGACGAGCAGGACGAGGTGCTTACGGACCTGTGCCGCTTCGCCACGGACCGTCTGCCACGCGACGTGTTCGTGCTCAACGGCTTCGCCGGCACCGGCAAGACGACCCTAATGGGCGCATATGTCAACGCCCTGCGCCGCGCCGGGGCCAAGGTGGTGCTCCTGGCACCCACCGGCCGCGCCGCCAAGGTCTTTTCCAATTCATCGACACTGCCTGCCGGCACCATCCACCGCCGCCTGTTCCGCCCCACCGAACAGGGAGGCTACACCCTGGCGCCCAACCGCAGCGAGGACACGCTGTTCGTGGTCGACGAGGCATCGCTGATAGGCGACGCCCCGGACCTGCGCCGCTCGCTGCTGCAAATGCTCGTCCGCTACGTCAACCAGGGCTCCAACTGCGGACTCATCCTGATGGGCGACACGGCCCAGCTGCCCCCCGTGGGCCAGGAGCAGAGCCTGGCCATGAACCGCGACCGGCTCGTGAGCCTCGGCCTCGCCCCCTGGCACCACGTCCTGAGCACGCCCCTGCGCCAGGCCGCAGAGAGCGGCGTGCTGTACAACGCCACCCTGGTGCGCCGCTTCATCACCGGAGAGCCGCACCCGGAAAGCCTCATCCTCGAAGCCTCCCGCTTCCCCGACGACGTCACAGTGGTGCCCGGCGAGGAGCTTGAGGACTACTACACCTCGTCGCTGAGCCGCGTAGGCCACGACGGCACCATCGTCATCACCCGCTCCAACTGGCGTGCAAACCTCATCAACAACGACATCCGAGTGCGCATCCTCGACACCGAGGAGGAGATCGGCAGCGGCGAGCACATCCTCGTGACGCGCAATAACTACTACTGGGCGCGGCAGGAACGCAACGCCCTGCTGGCCAACGGCGACATGGCCACCGTCAACTGGATAGGACAGGCCGAGGAGCGCTACGGCTACCGCTTCGCCGACGCCGAGCTCACCTTTCCCGGCCGCCAGGGCCCCGTAGCCGCCAAGCTCATGCTCTCCACCCTCTACACCGACACACCCAACCTGAGCCCGCGCGAAATGGCCGACTTCCACGGCAAGGTCCTCTACAGCTACGAAGGCGACCTGAGCGAGAAAATGCGCCAGGCCGACAACGACCCCTACTACAACGCCCTGCAGATCAAGCACGCCTACTGCGTGACGTGCCACAAGGCCCAGGGCGGCCAGTGGCGCCACGTATACATCGACATGGCCGGCATCCGCACCGACGCCTTCGGCGAGGACTTCTACCGCTGGCTCTACACCGCCCTGACGCGCAGCACCGAGCGCGTATTCCTCATCAACCCCACCTTGCCCGTAACTTAGTCGAGAGTTGTCGCCCTCCTCGCCCCGCACCTCTCAACACTCAACCCTAAACCCAAACACACACTAAATCGTTTAACAGTAAACGAACCCAAAAAATCCTTCACAAAAAAAACACACGATCATGAGAACCACCTTTAAAGCAATGCTGGCGCTTGCCGTCGCAGCCATCTTCGGACTTGGCGCACGCGCGCAGGATGTGGCTATAAAGACCAACCTGCTCCACGACGCGGGCGCCGTGGCCAACCTCGGCCTCGAATTCGGTCTTGCACCCAAATGGACTCTCGACATCTCCACCGACGTCAACTACTGGCCCGTCAAGCACGGCTGGTGGGGCCACGGCAGCCACCAGGAGCGCCGCTGGGAGCGCTGGTGGGTACAGCCCGAGGCCCGCTACTGGTTCTGCGAGAAGTTCCAGGGCAACTTCATCGCCCTACAGGTCATGGGCGGCATGTACAACGTAGGCAACATCGGCTTCATCCCCAACTTTCTCAACAACCGCTTCAAGCAGCTCAAGGACGAGCGCTGGAAAGGCTGGGGCGTCGGCGCCGGCATAGCCTACGGCCACGCCTGGACTCTCGGCACACACTGGAACCTGGAGGCCGAAATCGGCATCGGCTGGATCTACTCCCGCTACGACCGCTGGAGCATCGACAAGGCCAACGGCGGCAAGCTCCAGAACAAAATCCAGGACAACAAGGTCCACAACTACGTCGGCCCCACAAAACTCGCCGTAAATCTGGAGTACGTCTTCTGACCGTAAGCCCGAACTAAGACGGAAACACCTAAAAAACCAAAAAACACACAATCATGAAGACAAAGATATTTCTGGCAATGCTGCTCTGCCCAATCCTGGCACTTGCCGGAATCCGATATAGCGAAAGCGAGCTGCAGGTGCAGAACGTGCAGACGGTCAAGAACGGGCAGAACCTCGACATCTCCATGGACCTCGATTACACCAAGTTCCCCATCAAGTCCAACCAGGAACTGCGCGTCACTCCCATCCTGCGCAACGGCGCCAACGTTCAGGCTCTCCAGTCCGTAACCTTCGCCGGCCATAACCGCTACTTCTACCACAAGCGCAACGACGACGGCACCGTCAACCTCATGCGCAACGGCAAGAAGGCCATCTTCGACTACTCCGCCTCCGTGCCCTTCCAGCCGTGGATGAACAACTGTGAGCTCGTGATGTCGTACCAGGTCAACGGCTGCTGCGGCAACACCGCCGCCACCTTCGAGACCCCCGTCAAGGACGTCAGATTCGCTCCCCCCACGCTCACACCGGCCTTCGCCTACATAGAGCCGGTGGCCGAAAAGGTCAAGATCCGCAACGTCAAGGGCACCGCCTACATCGACTTCATCGTCAACAAGACCAACATCGACCCCACTTACCGCCGCAACAAGGCAGAGCTGGCCAAGATTACCAACACCATCAACCTGGTCCGCGACGACAAGGACGTGACGCTGAAGTCCATGGCCATCAAGGGCTACGCCTCGCCGGAGGGCCCGTACGAGAACAACGTGCGCCTGGCCAAGGGACGTACCGCCGCCCTCGAGGAGTACGTGCAGAACCTCTACAAGTTCCCCGACGGCTTCATCACCACCAGCTTCGACGCCGCCAACTTCCAGGGCCTCAAGGCATACCTCGACACCAACGAAGTAGCCGACAAGGCCGGCATCCTCGACATCCTGGCCTCCGACCTCCAGCCCTACGACAAGAACCAGAAGATCCGCACCACCTACCCCAACGAGTACGCCTGGCTGCTCAAGAACGTCTACCCCAGCCTGCGCAAGTCCGACTACGAGGTGGAGTACACCGTGCGCAGCTACAATGACGTGGCCGAAATCATCGAGGTCATGAAGAAGAACCCGCAGAAGCTGTCGCTCCACGAGTTCTACCTGGCCGCCCAGAGCATGCAGCCTGGAAGCGACGAGTTCAACCACGTCTTCGACGTAGCCGCCGCCATGTTCCCCGACGACCCGACGGCCAACCTCAACGCCGCCAACAGCGCCATGCAGCGCGGTGACCTGGTGAGCGCCGGACGCTTCCTGCGCAAGGCCGGCAACAGCAACGAGGCCCGCTACGCACAGGGCCTGCTCGCGGCACTCAACAAGGACTACGACACCGCCATCGCCACCATGAAGATCCTCCAGAACGCCATGCCACAGGCTCAGCAGATGCTCCAGCAGCTGCAGGCCATCAAGGCCTGGCAGGGAAAGTAAACCGTCGGGCTTAAAGCCATCTAAGTATAGGGTGCGTCGATTTCAGGTCGGCGCACCTTTTTTGCGTTTTATGGAGTTACGGAGGAGCGGGAGGCGCTTGAGTAAGTGGCCGAGGGCGACGATGGAGGCAAGCAGGCCGAGGATGTAGTGCCAGCGGCCCAGACCGGCACCTTCGCCGGGCAGGGGCAGGAGGATGACGCCGGTGATGGCGGCGACGGTCCAGAGGAGCATCAGCAGCACTGTCACTCGGCTTTTCTTGCCAAGCCCGGATCGAAACCACGAGCGATACCAGCTCCGATGCGACTGCACGTGCAGCCCGACGGCGACGAGGAAAAGCAGCCCGCAGACCACGTGCGCCACCGCCCAGTCGTGCCATATCTCGTACGGCCCGTCACCGGTCACGTGGAGTCCTATGCCGGTGGCGAGCACGGCGGCGAAGGCCGGAATCAGCGACCAGTCAATCACGAATATCCTTTTCATGCCGCAAAGTTACGCCCACTCCCCCACTGGTGCCAATAACAATTGTAAAGAATTGAACGGGTCAGTGGCGGGCGCGGATGCGGCTGAGGGAAACGGGGGTGATGCCAAGGTAGGAGGCGATGTAGTGCTGGGGGATTCGGCGCAGGAGGTCGGGGCGCGTGTGCAGCAGCTCTTCGTAGCGCTGGCGGGGTGTCAGGCGGATGCGACTGAGGAAGAGCTGCTGGTAGGCGCGGAAACGGCTCCGAGCTTTTGCTCGAAGTATCGCCGTGCGTCGACGTCGGCATCAAGCAGCTGGAAGAAGTCGGCGCGGGGCAGCACACGTAGCCGGGAGGGCTCGAGGGCCTGTAAGGTGAAGAGGGATGGAGCGCGGGTATAAAGGCTGTCGAAAGAAGCGACGCACTCTCCGTCGAGAAAGAACTGGAAGGTGATGTCGCGACCGGAGTCGAGGAAGCCGAGACGCAGACAGCCGCAGTCGATGAAGTAGAGTCGGTCGGCGACGTCGCCCTCGCGAAGGAGAATGGTCCTGGCAGGAACCTCTACCGGCTCCAGCTGGCTCAGAAATTGACTCATCTCATCATAACAGTAACAATCTGATTTCGGCTGCCGTCTGGCCCGTGATGGCGTAGTGGAAGCGGTTCTGGACCATGGCATAGAAGTCGTGAGTGGTGGATTACGTGTTTTACCCTGCAAATTTAATGCAAAAGGCTGAGATTGACAACAAAAACGGTGGCGCCTATCTAAAGGTGCCATCGTTTTTGTTGTTTATCTCGATATGAAAAGAGGTGGGACGCCTCAGAAGCCGAGGTCCTGGCCCTTGCGGACGGGGTCGATGCCTTCCTTCATCCAGCGGGGCATTGGATCGCCCTTGAGGTAGTGGTCAAAGAAGCCCTGGAGGCGCTTGGTGATGTCCTTGCGGTTCTTGCGGGCGCGGATGTTGTGGGCCTCGCCGTTGTACTGTAGCATCCATACGGGCTTCTGCAGGCGACGCAGGGCCATAAACATCTCTATGCCCTGGTACCAGGGCACGGCGCCGTCGGCGTCGTTGGCCATGATGAGCAGGGGCGTCTCGACGCGGTCGGCGTAGAAGACGGGAGAGTTGGCGATGTAGAGCTGCGGGGCCTCCCATAGGTTGCGGCCGATGCGGCTCTGGCCAAGCTCGTACTGGCCCTGGCGGGAATCGCCGCTGCCCCAGCGGATGCCGCCGAAGGCGGAGGTCATGTTGGACACGGGCGCGCCGGAGCCGGCGCAGGCGAACATGTTGGTGCGGGTCACCAGATAAGCAGTCTGGTAGCCGCCCCAGCTCTGGCCGTCGATGCCGATCTTTTCCTTGTCGATGAAGGGGAAGCGCTTGCAGAGGTCCTCGACGCCGGAGCATACGTAGTTGTATGCGCTCTCACCGGGGATGCCGGGAGCGTACTTGATGTCGGGCACGAAGACTACGTAGCCGCGGCTGACGTAGAAGGGGTAGTTGACCCAGCTCCACGAAGGCTCCATGGTGTAGTGGAGGTAGAGGTTCTCGCTGTTGCGCTCGTAGAAGACCACGAGCATGGGGTACTTCTTGTTGGGGTCGAGGTCCTCGGGAGTGTAGAGAACGCCCTCGGTGAGATCTCCATTGTAGGCGTACCACTTCACGAGCTGTGCGTCGCCCCAGAAGTAGTCGGCCATCTGGGGGTTGGCGTCAGTCACCTGGCGGGCCTTGGCGAAGTTGTTGTCGGTGGCGATGAATACCTGCGGAGAAGTGGAAAAGTCAGCCTTCCGGAAGGCGTAGACGGGAGCGTTCTTGGCACGGGCAATCTGGGAGAATGTCTTGGGTTCGATGGATAGAATCTTCGGAGCGGCGGCGGTGCCGGCCTTTGCCAATGCGAGGCCATTCTGCTTGTCGTCGTGGCGGAAGACTCTCAGGAGCATGTCCTGACCGGGTGTGAGGTAGCGCTCCTCGCGGTCGGTCTTCAGGTATCGGTAAGTGACACCTGCCCTGCGGCCGGCACCGGCTGTGAAATTGACGGGTTTTGTCTTTCCGGTGGGGTCGAGGCTCCAGATGTCATAGCGGTCATATACGAGGAAGCGACCGTCGTCCTTGGTCCAGCCGGCGAATCCATAGGGCATGCGCTGCATGGGTATGTCCTGGTCCTCGTCCCAAAGAGGATATTCGATGTCGGCGGTGAGATTGACGGTCTTGCCGGTGGCGGGGTCGAAGGCGTAGTAGTCACGGTCCTTGAACATCACCACGTACTTGCCCATGGGCGACAGCTCGTTGAGACCGGACTGGCTCTCTCCTACCGACGTGGTCGCACCGGTGCGGAGGTTGAGAATGGTGAGATCTTCGGGGGCCACGTAGTCCCACTGGCGGGTGACCTGCCACTGGCTGGGGTCGCGGAGCAGGACGTTGTCGCCGGCCCAGAGGTCGGAAGGCACCACGTCCACCAGGGAATTGGCGGTGACGAGGCGTTGGCTGCCATCACTCAGGTCGATTACCAAAGGCATGGTGTGCTCGCGGAGCTTCTTGCGATTGACTTCCTCCTGGGGCGGCGTGTAGGGGGCGTCCCAACGCCAGATGTCGAGGGCTGCCTGCTCGAAGTCGACGATGTTGGTGTCGTTGGGCAGGACTGTCGGTGCGACGCCGACGATGAGGCGGTTGCCATCGCGCGAGAAGCGTAGCTCGGAGTACTGGTTGATGAAGAGGCTGTCGCCACGGGCGGCTCGCTGGGCGGCCTCCCAGGCGCGGAGTATGGAATCGTTCTGCTCGGGGGTGCCGGTCGTGGGCGGACGCATCAGGCGCACCTCAGGGTTGGGCACGAGGGCCACCTTGTATTCCTGCTCTGCGGGGACGCCGGGCCTGCGCAGGTCCACACGATAGAGGCTGTTGCGGCGCGTGCCGGTGTCGTTGGAGTCGTTGGAGGCGATGAATGCCATCTGGTCGGAGGCGCGGGAGAAGACTGGCGTGCCGTAGTGCTTCTGTCCGCGGTCGAGCAGAGTGTAGGAGGTGTCTCGCAAGCTCAGCAGTGCAACGCCGCGCCGGGTGACGGAGTCTTTCTTCTGAGGCTCGATGACGATGCCCACATGCTGGCCGTCGCGACTGACGGACCAGTTCTTGACCCACTTGGTGACCTTCTGGCGCCCGGTTGGCAGGTGGCGGGCAATCAGCGGCTTGCCGGCCTTCTTGTCCTTCAGCGCCTTAGGCTTGATGTAGGTGGTGTCGGAGGTGGAGTATACCACCCAGTCGCCGCCGTCGAGGCCTACGCGGTAGCGCTGCACGTTGGCTATTTTCTCGACGGTGCCTTTGCTCAGGTTCACGAGCGCGAGGCTGTCCTGGGGCAGGTCGAAGTCCTTCTTCTTCTTGATTTTGGCGGCACGGGTGTCGGCGTAGAAGGGCTTAATGAGGGCGATGGCCCACTGGCCGTCGGCGGTGAAAGATGGCTGGTAGCCACGGGCGATGGAGACTTCCTTGCCGGTGCGGGTGTTGCGGAATGTGAGGACTCCGTCGCCCTCCTGCGGATTGACCATGTAAGCGGCCCACTTGCCATTCTGGCTCAACGGCGCCACGCTCACCGACTGCCACGAGTCGAACGAGTCATGGTCGAGCGGCTTCTTGGCGCTGACGCCCAGGCAGCAGCCTATGGCCAAGGCGAAGAGAAGAAATCGATTTTTCATATTTTCATTTATAGTTGAGGGTTGAGGACCCGAAGCT
>ENA-OYYT01000422-OYYT01000422.1-human-gut-metagenome-genome-assembly--contig:-NODE-422-length-20387-cov-10.580956_pt1 | contig 20387 bp, 22 predicted proteins | sample MGYA00243251_ERZ653453 | MGnify/ENA primary metagenome ERZ653453 (study PRJEB26926, sample SAMN06165174) | human gut metagenome | biome: ENVO:00009003; feature: ENVO:2100002; material: ENVO:00002003...
GTCGAGTAGCTTCTCTTTGTAGAAGTCATTTAGCCATTCATAAAGTTCTTCTTCTGTTGCTTTGACGATGAGTTTCCTTCCATATTTTTTCGTTTTATCTGGAATGTAAGTTCTCCAACGTTGGTCTTTTCCATTACCTTTGCCGATAGAATATGGATGCTTTTTCTGTATTTCTGTTTTGATTAAATCGTTCATTTTCAAGGCACATCGCTTATTTTAATATTAGCATTTTTTATTTATGAAATCAACAGTAAGTACTAAAAGAATGACTCACTATATTCTATATAGAGTTATACTTATATCATCAAAGAGAGGAACACAGAACCTCAGAAAAATAAAAACTAAATAAAATAAGGGCAGCGACCAAGCGCTAAACGCCAAGAGGCGAAGAAAGGAAAATATTATGATGAACACAGGACTTACAATCAACGCAACAGCAAACACAATCGAAATGACAAAGGAATTTGCAAAAAAAGCTAAATACTATGGAACCGAAGAATATACTCAGCTTCAGAAAGCAAGAAAAGATTATCCAACATACTCAGTTGTTACACGAAAATCTGTAAGCAAAGAAAGCTATAAAGGTCTTACAATCAATTATATGTATAATTATATCAAGAAACATCCAGAAACTGTTGTTATGGAAGATAACACAGAGATGAGTACACTTGAAGTATTCAGAGAAATTGCGGGATTAGATGAAAGTGGCAAAAAGCTTGTAAATGTTGAAACTGCTTTCTATGGTGAAATTAGAGCATGGTTCCTTGATATTTACCCAGAAGTAAAAGACCAAAAAGATAATATCAAAAAACTTCTGTCAGCAAAAAAGAAGGCAGCATAAGAGCCATTAAAATGACTCACAATTATTTGTAATCTACTATAATAAAATCATAAAGAACAGAAAACAAAATCCAAAAGAAAGAGGTAATAAACCATGAAATCTCCTATCACAATCGACTTTGAAAATTCCACAATCACAGTAAACGCAGCTTATGCAAAAAAAGCAAGCAATCCTTTCTCAGCAGAATATGCACAGATTCAGAAAGTACGTGCTGACTATCCAACTTTCACAGTAAGAACAAGAAGTATTAAAAAGAATGCGGCTAAAGATTCCTATAAAGGTCTTACCTACGATTACATGAGAGCCTACATTATGAGCCATGAAAAAGGGGAAGATAGAGTAAATGCGTTAATGGAATTTGACGAACTGCTTCTTATCTCTCAGTGTCACAGCAAAGGACGCAGATATCCTGTTATCAAAAGTTGGTTCCTTGACAACTATCCAGAAATTAAAAACTTTGGAATGATTGAAATGCCTGGGTTTGAGATTGTGCCAAAAGATGAAAACAAGGTTGCTGATTTTCCAAAAGATGAAAAGGTTAGCGCATAAAATTAAGTAAGGAGAGTTAAAAATGAATAGAGATTTACGTTTTGAGGATTTAAAAGAGTACGCAAACGAGTTTGCTTGCAGCATTGCAGAAGCTGCCAGAGATATAGTCTTTGATTTTTTTGCGGCAGCAGGATTTCGGGAAGATGTTCTCGAAGAAGAACTTGCGTCTAAGTCAGATGAAGAAATCATTGAAATGTACTTAGATTTTTAAGTCATGTATTTAACAGTAGAGATATTTATTGTTTATTATTCCAGTGTTAATAGGTTGACTCAGAAAGGTTAAATAATATGTTAGAAGAAAAAGATTATACAATTTCAGAACTTGCGGCAATTATTGGCGGTTCATCTAACCGCCAAGCCATCAAACGCAAACTTGACCGCAGACATATTCTCTATTCTGTTCAAGGCAGAGGAAGTAACGCTACTTTCAAAATAGAAAAAATTCCTAGTCCCTTTCAAGAGTTCTGCATGGATGTTTTAAAATTTAGTAAGAACACAGATTTTGAGAAGCTATGCAATTTTTATTATTATTGTTTAAATGATGAATTATTTATGGCAAAACCAGATGAAGAAAAAGCGATGCTTCTCGAAGATAAAGGCAAACATATTTCAAGACAAACTATTGCAGGATACGAACAGAAACTACTTGATACATATTTCTATTCTAAAAGTGATACAGAGTTTATTTACTACTTTGCGAGTGATGGCAATTACAGAACTGCTGAACATGAAGAATATCTTGAAGCATGGCATGATTATTGGGAGTGGAAAGAACAGACGAAAAAAGAACTTGGAAATCTGCGTTATGTCTGCGCTCGAATCAAACTGAAATATGGCGGTTTTCCACGTAAACAAGGAATTATACAAGCGAATGCCATTGAAATGCCGCAAATTCGCAAGCTGATAGCATTGACTAATGAAAGTTTTGAGAAAGCGTATTCAGAATAAATTTAAGTCATGCTATTAACAGCAGAGATATTTTATATATTTCTTAAATGTTAAAAGGTTGACTTAAAAAAGCCTTTGGACAAATCACATTAATCGTATAGTTGGATTTTTGAATAATAGTAGAAAGATAGGGACGGGGAGCCTTAGCGGTCTTTTTTATCGTATCGCTGCGCTCACGATAAAAAATCCCTTAATATAAAACGAAAGGAAGATTTTTAATTATGACAAATGTTGAAAGAGTAGAACGTGACATTGCAAGAGAAAAGATGTTCAGAGAAGCGTTTATGAATGGCAAAGAGCCAACAGACGAAGATAGAGCTGCGTGGGCGCTTGCAGACGCGCATAATCAAATGAGTCTTGATTATGCAAGACAACTTGATGCAAAAGAGGCAGTTACTAATATTAAAATTTCTAGTGAGGTAAAAATTAAAAAATGAGTGAGGAAAGAAAGAGGAAGAAGAAAAAGGGGAAAGATGATGAATCTATTCTTGAAAACGAGATTTTTCACATAATGGAAGTCAGTCTGAAAGAGGCTTTAGACATGGCTCTTGATGACATACTAAAAGAATGGAAGTAATAAAGGCAAGCTATGAAAGGACGGTTGTCCTTTTAGCTTGCCTTTTTTTGCGTTTCTCTGCCGATATTTTCGACAGAGTTTTTTTGCGTTCAGAGCCAAGAGCCTCGTGATCGAGAATGAAAATCGCTCTTGCTAGGACAGTTAGCCACTACATATTGCAAAAATCGTTGTAAAAATTGCAATTCCCGAAAAAGGCGCCCCCTGTTAATAGCTACCTGCTGCCATTCTGTCCCCCTTAAACGACTGCTGCCGCAATTCTATTTCTTTTCTCTTGGAACGTGCTAAAAAGCTATTCTGCGGCTTCTGGCGTCTCCTCTGCCACGTATTCGACTAAATCCCCCACTTGACAATTTAAGAGCCTACAAAGCGTGTCTATAGTTTTCCAAGACACTAATTCATTGTGTCTTATCTGTTGAAGATACGATTGTCCAATCAGTTTTTCTTCTCTTATTCTTGTGGAAGTATAGCCATTCTTTTTTAATTCTGCCATAACATCAATTTTATATCTGAGAGCCACTTTTATGTCCTCCTTCTCCATTTTACTTTATAATAGCACATTGTTGCACCAATTTCCAGTGTAAATATTGCACTAATATCGAGTGCTTTATAGCACTATATTTTGGTGCTTTTGTCAATGGACTGCACTAATATATAGTGCTATAATAAAGACAAGTTAAGAGAGAGGAACAAGTCAAGGATAGACGAAAGTAGGCAACAGCCGAAACCAAGAATACAAGGTCAGAGTGGAAAGGGATAAGGGAGACTGGGACGCACTAAGAAGAAAGCTAGATACTTAAACAGCCCACCACCACTTGAACCTCTCACACATATCAAAAGAAAAGGGGATAACGAATTATGACAAACGAAAAAATTAACGCAACAGTAGAAGAAATCATGGAATATGAGGCACTTTTGGATGAAGTGAAAGGAATCGTAGATGGACTGAAAGATAACCTCAAAAATGAAATGGCAGAGAGAAAAGTGGAAAGTCTTTCCACAGACCGCTACACAGTCAGATGGACAGAGGTTCTTACTTCCAAGTTTAATTCTAAGGAATTTAAAAAGGTTTATGAGAATCTTTACACCGCTTTTCTTCGTCAGACTCGTTCAAGACGTTTTTCAATCAGTGCGTAACGGAATCTTCTTCTCTCTTGGCTTAGAAAATGAGCCAAGAGAGGAAAGTTCCTAAAATAGAACAATTAAGAACTGTAAAATCCATTGTTTCTGCGGCTTGTCAGAAATTTGTAGAAAATATGGAACTATTCACTCACAAAATAAGAACTTTTAAGGAGGAACCGCAAAATGAAATTCTGTAAAATCCAAGACACATTGAACAGATGCAGCAGCTTTCTTGATGTTGCTTGTATCGCACTTGACAATGAACACTTTTTTCCAGAGGGAAATACAATCAGTTTACTCTTGGAAGATGTAAACAATCGTATCAATACTTGTGTTGAAGAATTGGAAAAGATGAAAGGAAATAATAAAAAATGAATAAGAGGACAATCGCTCTTACCACAGAACAATACAAGGAAATCATTCAGACCATGAGAGAAGGATTCTGCGGCTGCCGTCCTAATGAGAGAATCGCAACTGTTCTTGTCTTAGAGGGAAATCTTGGGCTTAGAATATCTGATATTCTGAGCCTGCGGCTCTCAGATATTGTGAGGGATGGCGACAGATACAGATTAGAGATAACAGAACAGAAAACGAAAAAGAAACGAGTTTTTACAGTTCCCCTTGTTATTCAGCAGTATATTGAAAATTATTGTTTGAGAAATGGAATCGGAAAAACTGAAAGGATTTTTAATCTGACTGAACGTGCAATCAGTAAGCAGCTTGCTCTTGTCTGTGATTACCTTGGATTTGAGGGAATCGGAACTCACTCTTTCAGAAAGTGGTATGCAACGGAAATTTATAAAAATAATGGCTATGATATTACCTTGGTGCAACGGCTGCTGCAACACAGTTCTGCTGCCATTACACAGCGTTATATTGGAATTGAGCCGCAACGGATTGAAGAAGCCATTGAGGGACACGCACAGCTATTATAAAAGGGAGTGAGGATGAACCTCACTCCCGATTTATTAACCGTTAATTAATGTAATATACTTTAATGCTTCCGTATTTTGTGCTGTCACTTGTGCGCAATATGAAGTAATGTAGGAAGAATGTGCAATATTTTGCACAGTATCCCCGATTTGTTCTACAGAATTTAGAATGTTTTTTATATCTCGGTAAATGCTGCTTGTAATTGAATTTGTTTTTTTTAATTCTGTATATAAGATATATTGGTTTTGCTTTATTTCTTCTAATTGGCTTATAATTGTGTCAAGTTTACCGATAATTAAATTCTGTCGTAATTCTGATTCATACAAATTATACGCACCATCAGCACCGACTAAAGTTGTACAACGCCCCGCTGCAAAATATTCATAAATAGTACAAATCGCAACCATATTTTTATATTTAGGAAAGATAACATCTGACGTATATAATTTTTCTAGTACTTGTCTAGTTTGAGCAAGTGGTTCACTTAATTTTTCTTCTATTACTTCACTTGCACGTGTAAGAGATTCCTGTACTTCTTCATACTCAGTTTTTGCTTGATTTTCTGCTTGCTCATACACTTCTAACGCTTTTTTATATTCTTGTTCATTTATATCTAATTGCTTTTCATATTCCGCTATTTTTTGCTCATATTCGATATCTAACTGTTGTTCTTTTAATACGCAATCAGTTACTTTTTTTCTGTTTATAAAAAGCCTACCTAAAAAACATATTATAGCAATTAATCCAATAACTTTCATTAATTGAACTTTAAACACAAAGCCTAATATTATGATAATAATTGATATTACCGTATAAAATATATCTGCCCGAACAGATTCTTTTGCCAATGTTACTGGACTAAATTTTCTGCTGCTTCTAGAATCTTCTGGTTTTGCAAGTTCTTTCTTTTTAGGCATACGTTTTTCTTTATTTTGATTTCTATTACACATATCATTGTAGTTTCTGCCTTTTTTATCTTTTATTGATTGTTTTGCACTTTCTATTGCCCTTTCTTGCCTATAAATAGAAGATTCCAGTTCCATCGCATTTTTCAAATACTCTGTTATATCTTTTGTTGTAAGCTCACTCATATAGTAATTCCCCCGAAACGTATATTTGTTTGTTTCCTTTTTAATAGTATCATAGTTCTTTCAAGACTGCAATCTAATTGTATTACTAATAGATATTCATTCGTAATATATAAAACAGTCATTCTAAACTCTATAATCGAATACAGATTAAGGAGTGATACAACATGAAAAACGAACCTTTAGTAATAAAAAAGCGTGGGGAAGATGGCAGCAGGGTTATCACAGTCAGATTGAAAGAGGATATTTTAGCATCTTTAGACCAACTTGCCGCAGACAGCAATTATTCCAGAAATGAACTGATAAATATTATTTTAAGACATGGGATTGAGAATATAAAGATTGAATGAGAGTGGAATCCACTCTTTTTTCTTTGCTCTTGGAATGATAGAATAAAAGAAAAATGTTTGGGGTTATACTTATGAGAAAAGAATTTGACGAAGAAGACGAACCGAAAAAGTCAACCAGAGGAAAGAAAAATAATCAGAAAATGAAACCTTTCCTTGTATATCAATATCTTATGAGACATACAGACGAAAATCATGTTATCAGAGCAGATGATATTTGTCTTGCTATGACTGAGATTTATGGTATAGACGCGGAACGTAGAGGGATTTACAGAGATATTGATGAAATCAATAAAGCGATTCTTGCTTTTGAAGAAGGCATTTCTATAAAAGAAGCTGCTGAGTGGATTGAAGATGATGAAAGTCTGAAAAATATTATTTTCGATAAGCACCAAAAGGGCTTCTGTATGCAGCAGCGGCATTATGATTACACAGATATTCAACTTTTGGTTGAAAGTATCTATGCGTCAAAATATCTGTCTGAGCCGCAGGCAGAACGCTTGATAAAGATATTATGTGAGTTCGTCAGTGAGTTCCAAGAGAAGAAAATTCGCCACAATGCTATTTTGACAGATAGAGTAAAAACAAACAATTCTGGTGTTTTGAATAATATTGAAAAAATAGATGCTGCAATGAGCATGGAAGATAAACACACTCCTGAAAAAATCAGCTTTAAATATCTGAAATACTCCATTAGCAATCTAAATCAGCAAGTGGAACGGCGGCATGGCAGCAGGTACGAAGTCAGCCCCTATGCACTTCTTATCAATGATGGTAATTATTACCTTTTGGCCTATAACGATTATGTAAAGGACTTGCGGACGTATCGTATTGACAGAATGAAAGATGTAAAATTGCTTGGTGTCGAACGAGAGGGGAAAGAAGTCTTTAATAAAATTAACCTCAAAAATTATACACAGCGAGTTTTTTCTATGTTCGGTGGAGAGCAGCAGGTAATTACAATTCAGTTTATCAATCCTCTGTTGGACACAGTTGTTGACAGATTCGGAAAGAAAGGAATGCTTTATAATATCGTAGATGATAGACATTTCAGCATTACTGCACCTGTTGAAATCAGCGACCAGTTTTATGGTTGGGTTCTTGGTTTTGGAAATAAGGCGAAGATTTTAAAGCCGCAGAAGGTAGTTGAGGGATTTACAGAGTACTTGGATAAGATTAGAAATATGTATGAAAGTTGATGAAAAGATGTTAAAAGTTAGTATGAAGTTGCTTATTTGTTACTTAAAACATGATTATTTATTGTTTGAATACACTTTGAATACACTGGACAGTGCGATGTGCCAAAACCTCCTTTCTTAGCGGCGAAGCCGCAGGGTGTCCAGGGTTCGAGCCCCTGAAGGCGCACTAAGGACACTGTTTTTGCGGACATTGCGATTGCCGCGGGGACGGTGTTTTTTGTTCTTGAAAATAATAAAACAAAGTATTTGTAAAGGCAGGCAATACATGAGGACTCTACTGGTTGGAAATACGGGGTATATTACAAATAGATTTGTTGAGGAAGCATTTCCGGAAAGCCTGGTAATGGTAATGGGAGATACCAATATCAGGAAAAATCGTAAGAAAAATCTGTTTGTGCGTCCGTTTGTGAAAAATGAAAAAGAACTGGAAGATATTTTCATTACATATGATTTTGAACAGATCATTTATTTCTCCAATTATCTGACATTCCATGGAGAAACACGTGGAGAAGCTGAGATGCTTCGTAAAATACTGCAGTTGTGCAGAGGAAAAAGAAATATGCGTATTGTATATCTGACAGGTCCTGAACGCTTGTATGATGTTCCGACAGGAAAAACACTGTTGGTTTCCGAAATGGAAAATCTGTGCAGAGAATACGCAAAACTTTATAAGATCACTGTAAAAATAATTCGGTCTCCTTATTTATATTCAGAACAGTATGAGAAAGATTTCCTGAATACGGTTTTCCGTGAAATTTCAACAGAGCAGAAAATAACCTTTCAGGAAGATGAGTCACAGAGAATGTTTTTCATGTCAATGCAGGATCTGGCAGAACTTATGTATAAAATTTTTGATAACTGGGATGAGGATGAAGAAATTCTCAATATAGCGGATGGGTTTGATCATTGCTTTAAGGATCTGGGAGATAAACTGACAGAATTGTGTCCTCATCTTAAGGTTTCATATGCACGATACAGCATAATGGAAAATATGTTAAAGGATGACAAAATAATCCGCTATAAATACGGCTGGTTTCCTAAAATCTCAATATTGGAAGAGATTCCGGAGCTTTACGAACATTATCAGGAAAGAAATAATATAAAGGCAGGCCGACTGGATAGTTTAAAACATATTTTGTCAAAATATAAAACAGTTGTGAGAGCTGCGGAGTTTGCGGCATTTTTTATTTTGTTTGAATTGCTGAATGGAATAGCCGGAAATCAGGCACAGTTTAAAATGATCGATCTTCGTCTGATTTTTGTTATGTTGTTTGGCAGTACGTATGGGATCAATTATGGAATTGCAGCGGCAGCGGCAGAAAGCTTATCACTTATACGTGCGTTTGAAGCAGAAGGAAGCAGCTGGTATGTACTGTTCTATGAACCTTCAAACTGGATTCCATTTATCTTTTATTTTGCGGTTGGAGCGATCTGCGGTTATATCCGGATGAAAAATAAGGATAATGTACAATTTATTAAAGAAGAAAATAATTTGCTTCAGGAGAAATTTCTTTTTACCCGTGAAATGTATCAGAAAACCATAGAGGATAAAAACCTGTATAAAAAACAAATACTTGGAAGTAAAGACAGCTTTGGAAAGATTTTTGATATCACAAGAAAACTGGATGTGATCCAGCCGCAGGAACTATATATTGAAACGATCCGTGTTCTGGAAGATGTTTTGGAAAATAAAACCTTTGGACTTTACACATTGAATCGGGAAAATGGTTATGGACGTCTGGAGACAGCATCCGCACAGGTGCAGGGAAATTATCCGAATTCGATAAAACTGAGTGAGTATTCAGCTGCAATGGAAGAACTGGAAAATGGAAATGTGTGGGCAAACCGGGAATTCCTGGAAAAATATCCTATGTATATGGCGGGAGTCCGGAAAAACGGAGAGCTCGTAATGCTGATCTGTATTCAGCAGGTCAGTCGCGAGCAGATGTCATTGTATTTCCTGAATCTTTTCAAGATTCTTTCCGGCCTGGTGGAAATGTCTCTTCTGCGTGCATTGGAATATCAGAAAGCAGTGGAATATCGACAGTATGTGAAAGGAACGCATATATTAAAAACAGAATATTTTGAAGAGCGGTTGAAAGTACAGCATGATATGCGGGAACAGAAGCTGGCATCTTACGTATTGCTGAAAGTTGAATATTCGGAAATGTCACTGAAGGAAGCAGATGAGATTCTGCGCTCCAAGGTGAGAGAAAATGATGTCTGGGGAATCTCGGAAAGCAAGGAATTATATCTGATGCTGGTTCAGACGGATAAAGAAGCTCTTCCGATCATCCTTGCAAGGCTGAAGCAGGCCGGGCTTGTGTGCAGACAGATAGACGAAGAGCTTACAGGCAATAACAGAACAGGAGAAAACAAATGATCCGGACAGTAAGTGGAATCGTGCTGCTCATCCTGCATCTGACGGTTTGTATTCTTATATGGGCAGGAATCAGAAGTGGTATGCTTAAAGTAAAAAAATACCTGATAATACCTGTGATTTTTGTACCTGTATGGGGAGCTTTAAGCATGTTGATCCTCCATCTTCAGGTTTTTAGCAAAGCTGAAAACAGCAGAAAAATAGGTATAGAAAAGCTTCAGGTCAATGAAGAGATATACAAAAATAACTTCAGGTTAAGGGAAGAAAATGATCATGATATTGTTCCCCTGGAGGAAGCACTTCTGATCAATGATCCGGAAAAACGCAGAAAGCTGATCATGGATATTCTGAATGATGATCCTTCAAAATATATCGAACTTCTGGAGAAGGCCCGGATGAATGAGGATGTGGAGGTTGTTCATTATGCGATCACTGCCATGGTAGAACTGTCTAAGGATTATGACAGCAAACTGCAGACTTTTGAACGCACATATGCAGCTGCACCGGAGGATCCGGTTGTACTGGATGAGTATTGTGATTTTATGGAAGAATATCTGCAGCAGGGATTGCTTGAAAAACAGGTGGAACATATGCAGAGAAATCAGTACACACAGCTTCTTCAGAAGAAGATCAAAACAGATATGAATTTCCACAGCTGTTTGTGTCTGGCAGACAATTTAATGAAGCTTAAAGATTACTCAGGAGCTCAGCAGATTCTGGATGTTATAGATAAAAAATGGCACAGAAGAGAAGAATACTGGGTGAGAAAAATCCAGTTATTTGCAGAGCAGAAAAATGGCAGGGCAATTCAGGCAGCTCTGAAACAGATGAAAGAGGAGCATATTTATTTGTCTTCAAAGAGTAAGGAGGTTCTGGCTTTTTGGTTAGATTCATAAAGAAGATCAGGAATTTTCAGTTTAAGGGGATCTTGATGATCCTGGGCTGTTTTATACTGATCGCAGCTGTGCTTTTTGCAGAAAGATCTGGGGTTCAATACCAGGAAAAAAAGAGACAGATTTCTTATATAGATAAGGATAAAATCATAACAGAAAAAGAGGCGGCAGATTCATTAAAAAAGACATGTCTGGTTTTGCGTGACAGCAGCCAGGAAGAGAGTGAACAAGCCTGGATAGAGTTTCAGCGTATTTTTATGGATATGCGTGTTGGAACGGATGTGATTGATGTACAAAAGGATACAATTCCCGATCTGGACGCCTATGAGATAGTTGTGCTTCTGCTCAGTGATCTTGATCCATTAAAAGAGAAGGTTCTGGATATCTGTGAATGGGTAGAAGATGGTGGAAGTGCAATGTTTGCACTGACACTGCAGAAGAATACATATGTGTCTCTGATAGAGCAAAAGCTTGGAATTATCTCATCCGGTTATGAGAATACAGAGGTGGATAGCATCTATTTTGATAAGGATTTTTTGATCGGTGGCGGACAGGCTTATACGATCATGGATCCATATGACTCCGCATGGGAAGTGGAACTTGCGGAAACCGCAAGGGTTTATGCCAGAGTTGGAGATCAGAGTGGAACACCAGTAATCTGGGAAGAGGATTATGGCAAAGGCAGATTTGTAGTTGATAATTTTGGATTATATGAAAAAGCGGTCAGAGGCTTTTATGCTGCTTCTTATAGTCTGCTTACGGATGCGGGAGTTTATCCTGTGATCAATGGCTCTGTGTTTTATTTGGATGATTTTCCTTCCCCAGTACCGGGAGGAGATGGTACCTATGTCAGACGTGACTATAATACTAATATTGCAGATTTTTATTCCAATATCTGGTGGCCGGATATGATGTCACTTGCAGCAGAGCATGGCGTCAGATATACGGGTGTGATGATCGAAAACTATGAAGATGAGACAGATGGAAAAATCAAAAAGCAGACAGACACACAGAGATTTCAGTACTTTGGAAATATGATCCTGCATCAGGGTGGAGAACTGGGCTACCATGGGTATAACCACCAGCCATTAAGTCTGTCAAATGTGGATTATGGAGATGTTCTTCCATATAAGACGTGGATAAGTATGAAAGCAATACAGGATGCATTTGGTGAACTGATCCGTTTTGGAAAAGAGATGTTTCCCGGAACAGAGCTGTCGGTGTATGTACCACCTTCAAATGTACTCTCAGAAGAAGGAAGAAAAATGCTGGCTGAAAAATTCCCGGAGATCCGAACAATAGCAAGTAACTATTTCCCTGGTGAATACGCATATGTACAGGAGTTTGAGACGGCGGATGATGGAATTGTTGAACAGCCCAGAATCATATCCGGTGCGATCATTGATGATTATATGCAGATGGCAGCACTTTCAGAACTGAATATGCATTTTGTAAACAGTCACTTTATGCACCCGGATGATCTTCTGGATGAAGATCGTGGAGCTGCACTGGGATGGGAAAAACTAAGAGCAAGACTGGATGAATATATGACCTGGATGAATGAATCAGCACCGTCACTCCGAAATCTTACAGGTTCGGAGCTGGCAGGAGCTGTTCAGCGCTATGGTGCCCTGACCGTAGACAAAGAGATCACAGATCAGGAGATCAGAATTCATCTTGGAAATTTCTATGATGAAGCCTATCTGATGGTCAGAATCAACGATGGTACACCGGGACAGGTTACAGGCGGCGAACTTACAAATGTTACCGGAAATCTTTATCTTCTGCATGCGCAGGAGAGCGAAGTGGTGATTGAGCGAAATTGAGGAGAAAACAGTGAAGATCTGTCTGATTTTGGAGGGATGTTATCCCTATGTGTTTGGTGGGGTTTCCACCTGGATGCACCAGTATATCAATAAAATGAAAGAACATGAATTTGTATTGTGGGTGATTGGTGCAAAGGCAGAAAACAGAGGAAAGTTTGTTTATGAGTTTCCGGAAAATGTTACGGAAGTACATGAGGTTTTTCTGGATGATGCGCTGAGGATGAAGGATACCGGCAGGTTAAGACATTCATTTTCTGACGAAGAAACACAGTCTCTCAGAGAATTGATGCTTTGTGGGAGACCGGACTGGGAAATTTTATTCCGGCTGTATCATGATAAACATATGAATCCAATGTCATTTCTGAAGAGTGAGGAATTTCTGCAGATCCTTATAGAATGCTGCGAAGAACACTACCCATATATTGCATTTGCAGATGCTTTTCATACCATGCGTTCAATGCTGCTCCCGGTGCTGTATCTGATGGGGACAGAGGTGCCGAAGGCAGATGTATACCATGCAATCTGCACCGGTTATGGAGGTCTTCTTGCCTGTCTGGGAGGTTATGTGAACAAAAAAGACGTGCTTCTTACAGAGCATGGGATTTATACACGTGAAAGAGAAGAAGAGATCATCCGTGCCAAATGGGTGGTGCCATCTTTTAAGAAACAGTGGATTTCTTTTTTCTATATGCTGTCAGATATGATATATCAGAGAGCATTTCGCGTGACCAGTCTTTTTACCAACGCTATGCATACGCAGGTAAGCATGGGTTGTGATAAAGATAAATGCAGAGTGATATCTAACGGAATAGACTATGACCGACTGTCAGGGATTCCGCTGAAAGAGCCAGATGGCTGGATTGATATTGGCGCGGTAGTAAGACTGGCACCGATCAAAGATATCAAAACGATGATATATGCATTTTTTGAGTTGTCAGCGCGGTTACAGAATGTGCGCCTGCATATCATGGGAGGCGTGGATGATGAAGAATATGCAGAGGAATGCTATGCGCTGGTTGACCAGCTGAAAATAAAAAATATAATTTTTACAGGGCGTGTAGATATTGTCAAATATATGGAAAAGCTGGATTTTACAATACTTACAAGCATTTCAGAAGGACAGCCACTATCGGTTCTGGAATCTTTTGCCGCAAGACGTCCGTGTGTGACAACGGATGTCGGATGCTGCAGAGAACTTCTTGAAGGAAGCGAGGGGGACTCTTTTGGGCGGGCCGGATATTATGTGGCACCTATGTATCGTGAGGGTCTGGCGGATGCAATGGAAAAGCTGTGTGTGTCGGAGCCAAGACGAAGAAGAATGGGAGAAAATGCTCAGAACAGAGTGAAAACCTATTACAAACATGAAGATATGATGGAGAATTATCGTAAAGTATACAGGGAGGTTGAAGAGAAAAATGGCTGGAATAGGATTTGAGCTGAAAAAACTTTTCAACAGGCGTGGACTGTTTGCGACATTTCGGGCTTACGGATATGCTGGAGTTGTATGTACCGGACCAATGCTCCTGGGAGTTGTGCTTCTTCTTGGGGTTATGTTTTTGTGTGATATCACAGGCGGTTCAAGACACAGCAGAGAACTGCTGGTATGTATGATCACATATACTCTGCTGGCATCCCTGACCGTCACAAGTTTTCTTTCTATGGTGGTCACCAGATTTATTGCAGATCAGCTGTATGAAGAAAATTATGAGGCAGTACTGCCTTCGTTCTGGGGATCTTCAGGGCTCATGCTGATTGTGGGAGGCATTCTTTATGGAGTTTTTCTCATATTTTCAGGAGCCGGACTACTGGATGGATTTCTCTGCTTTGGATTTTTTGGAGAGCTGATCATTACCTGGAATGCGATGAGCTATCTTACTGCGATCAAAGATTACAGAGGAATTCTTCTGGCTTTTATCGCAGCGATCCTGGTGACATTTCTGACAGGGTGGATTCTCCTTATGACAGGGATTCCACATGTTGAGGCGTTACTGATTGCTGTTTCTGTCGGTTATGGTGTAATGATGGTGTGGGATGTGACGCTTCTGTATCAGTATTTTCCGTCAGGAAATGTAAGCGCCTTTTTCTTTCTGAGATGGGTGGATCAGTTTTTACCACTGGCATTTACGGGTCTTTTTATCAATATCGGATTGTTTGCGCATCTGGTGATCATGTGGATGGGACCACTGCAGGTAAAAGTACAGGGGCTTTTTGTCGGGGCGCCGTACCATGACGTTCCGGCGTTGATCGCTTTTCTTACTATATTAGTTACAACTGTAAATTTTGTGGTTTCAGTAGAGGTGAATTTCTATCCGAAATATCGAAATTATTACAGTCTGTTTAACGACAAGGGTGCAATAGGAGATATTAAACAGGCCGGAAAAGAGATGCGAAAAATCTTAAATATGGAACTAAAATATACGGCACTGAAACAGCTGCTGACTACGGCGCTGGTGATTTCGGTGGGAGGTATCCTTCTGGAGTATCTGCCGCTTGGTTTCAACGATCTGATGGAAGGATATTTCCGGACACTTTGTGTGGGATATGGCCTTTATGCGGTAGCAAATACAATGCTGCTTCTCCTGTTATATTTTACGGATTACAAAGGCGCATTGTGGTCTTCCGGGATTTTTGCGGCAGGAACTTCTGTATTTACGATAATATCCCTGTTTTTCCCACAGGTATATTATGGATTTGGTTTTCTGGCTGGATGTGTGGCGTTTTTTCTGTTCTCAGTTCTGAGACTGGATTACTATACAAAAAGGCTTCCGTATTACATCCTGAGTGTACAGCCGGTGGTTCAGGAGGAAAAAACAGGTATATTCACAGAACTTGGATATTTTCTTGATAAAAAACTAGAAGGGAGACAGGAGCTTGAGAAAATATAAAAAAGCAGCAGGATTGCTGGCAGTGTCCCTGGTCATTTCGATGTGCAGCGGATGTGTTATGGACAGAGAAAAAAGCAACGAAAGTCAGGCAGGTGAAACAGCGAATCTGACAGATGAAGATGCAGAAATAAAAAAAGCTGCGAAACAGGACATCAATGAAGTACATCTGAGAGATAAAGATACTTTATACGAAAATGATGATGAGACCAGTGTGGTGACAATGTATCTGACTGTTTCGAGAGGAAATGTATCGGAGAATACAGATCATTCCTGGAAGGAAATCAACAATTATTCGGTATATGACTATGATACTATGGGAGTGGAACGTTATCAGGCTGCGGCTCTTCTGCAGGTCGGGGATGAAGATGGTCCACAGCAGGGAGCGGTCGGTTATGGAGAAACTGCGCCAAATGCCACAGTGCAGGTCCGGGGACAGACATCCAGCGAATATGCACAGAAGAATTACAAAATCGAGCTGAAAAAAAACAAGGGAACCTGGCGTGGACAGAGAACGATCAATCTGAATAAACATATGGGCGAAGGAATGCGTTTCCGAAATAAACTGGCTTATGATCTGATGAAGAAAATTCCGCAGATGCTTTCGCTCCGAACACAGTTTGTACATTTGTATGTGAAGGACAATACAGATGGAACGAGTGACAGCTTTGCAGATTATGGATTATATACGCAGGTAGAGCAGCTAAATAAAACAGGAATGAAGGCTCATGGCCTGGACTCGAATGGACAGCTGTACAAAATTAATTCTTTTGAATTCTATCGCTATGAGGACGTGATCAAAAAAGAAGATGATGCGGATTACGACCAGAAAAAGTTTGAAGAATATCTGGAAATAAAAGGAAATTCTGATCACAGTAAACTGATAGAGATGCTGGATACAGTCAATGATTACTCGATACCGATTGATGAGATTCTGAACCAGTACTTTGATACGGAAAATATTACCTATTGGATGGCATATCAGATCCTGACCGGAAATGTGGATACACAAAATAGAAATTCTTATATTTACAGTCCGCTTAATTCCGATACATGGTATTTTATCAGTTGGGATAATGATGGTTCTTTTATGAGAACAGAATATAAAATACGGCAATTTTCAGATCAGGGCGGCTGGGAATCCGGAATCAGTAATTACTGGGGAAATGTCTTATTTCAGAGATGCCTGAAATCACAGACATTCCGAGATAAATTAAATGATGCGATCCTGGATCTGAAGGAAAATTATCTTACAGAGGACAGGCTCACCACGATGATTGAGAGTTACAAGAGCGTTGTAAAACCCTATGCGTATTCCATGCCGGATCAGATGAATGAGCCTCTGACGGAGGAACAGTATGAGCAGGTGGCAGCTGCAATTCCCGGAGAGGTGGAGACAAATTATCAGCTGTATCTGGAAAGCCTGGAAAAGCCGATGCCATTTTATATTGGAGTACCGGTTATAGAAGATAATAAACTGAAGCTGATCTGGGATGTTTCCTATGATTTGGATGCAGAGGATATTACATATACCGTTGAAGTTGCAAGAGATTATCTGTTTCAGGATGTTATTTACAGCTCAGAGAATCAGCTGCTTCCAGAAATGGAGATGGATGTACCAGAAGCCGGACAGTACTTTGTCAGGGTGCGTGCAGGCAATAAATCCGGATACACACAGGATGCCTTTGATTATTACGTAACAGATTCCGGCAAGAATTATGGAATGAAATGCTTTTATGTCACAGAAGACGATCAGATTGAGGAAGATATTTATGATGAAAAGTAAGAAAGAGTTATTTCGAAATGAGTGGAAATATCTGATCAGTGTGGGAGAAAAAGAACTTCTTCGTCTGCGTATGTCACCGTTTCTTCATCTGGATCCTCATGCAGATGAAGGGGGATATATGATCCGAAGTCTTTACTTTGATGATTACTGGAACAGTGCGTATGAGGAAAAAGAAGCTGGAATTCTGATGCGAAAAAAATACCGTATCCGAATCTATAATTACAGTGACAGATCCATAAAACTGGAGAGAAAGAAAAAGCATGGAAGCTATATCTTTAAAGAAAGCGCACCTCTGACTCGTGAAGAAGTAGAGAAGATTCTGGCTGGGGATTATGAATTTCTTCTGAAAAGCCAGTATCCTCTGTGCAGAGAGTTTTATGTAGAGTGTGTGAGCAATATGATGCGTCCGCGTACGATCGTGGATTATGACAGAGAACCCTGGATCATGGATGAGGGGACTGTCAGAGTTACATTTGACAGAGATGTGAGAGCAGCAATTGGAAGTTTTGATATTTTTGATCCGACTTTGCCGACGCTTCCGGTGCTGGAACCCGGAAAACTTGTTATGGAAGTGAAATTTACAGAGATGCTCCCTCAGATCGTCAGAGATATTCTGCCGCCTCATGCAGCTGAATTTACGGCAGTTTCAAAATATGTACTCTGTTATGAGAAAACAAGATATATGAATGGGTTTGAATACTGGTATGAAATACAGGAAAGGGAGATATTATGAGTGTAAAAGACATGATAAAAAAGTCCGTGCTGGAATCAGGTGTATTTGATCAATATAATATTTCGAGTATTCTGGTCGCTCTGGTTGCAGCACTGGCGTTGGGAATTCTTATTTTTCTGGTATACAGAAGATTTTATACAGGCGTTATTTATTCAAGAACTTTTGCAGTGACTCTGGTAGGAATGACAGTTCTGACCTGTATGGTAACGCTGGCGATCAGTACCAATGTTGTAATTTCACTTGGTATGGTTGGTGCACTTTCCATTGTCCGTTTTCGTACAGCAGTAAAAGATCCTATGGATCTTTTGTATCTGTTTTGGGCGATCACCACGGGAATCACGTCAGGAGCCGGAATGTATGTGCTGGCGCTTATTGCGGCAGCAATTATGATCCTTATGATAATACTGTTTTACAGCAGACAGCAGAGAGGGAAAATTTATATTGCAGTTATCCATTACAGTGGAGATGAAGCAGGAGATGAGGTTATCCGATGCTTTGGAAAACGAAAATATTTTATAAAGTCTAAAACTATGCGTAAAGAAAAAACGGAAATGGCAGTAGAGATCTTCTGTAAACAGGCGGATATGGACTTTATGGAAAAAATCCGTGCGATCGAGCATGTAGATGATGTGACATTGATCCAGTATAATGGGGAATATCATGGCTAAAAAAAGAGTGATACGTTGTCTGATCATAATTCTGACAATCGTATTGGCAGCAGGAGTGGAAATGTTCTGGCTAAGCAGAAGAAAAACAATAAAACAATATAAAGAAAGTCAGGCGGCTTTTGGAAATCCGCTTATGGGATATGTCCCAAGTGCATGGTATAACGAGGTTTCGGAAGATATTTCACTTTTGTATATGGATATCACATGGGCGGAGCTGGAACCGGAAGAAGGTGTTTACAACTGGGCGTCAATTGACGAAGAAAATCAGATTTCGAGATGGCGAAAAGAGGGAAAGCATCTGGTACTCAGATTTGTCTGTGATATTCCGAGTGATGAAGAACATATGGATATCCCGGAATGGCTGTATGAGAAGAGTGGAGAGGCCGGCAGATGGTATGACGGAGAGGATGGCAAAGGTTTTGCACCGGATTATAATAATCCGACGATCATTTCCTGTCATAGAAAGGCAGTCAGGGCGATCGGAGAGCATTTTGGACAGGATGGTCTGATCAGCTATGTTGAGCTTGGAAGCCTTGGCCACTGGGGAGAGTGGCACGTGAATTACAGTGAGGGAATCCAGAGAATTCCAAGGGAAGCTGTAAGAGATAAATACATTCTTCCATGGACAGAAGCATTTCCTGATGCAATGATTCTTATGCGCAGACCTTTTGCATCAGCAGAAAAATATGGATTTGGACTGTACAACGACATGACCGGACAGCCGGAGGCCACACAGAGCTGGTTGGGCTGGATCAATAATGGTGGTGAATATGATCAGACAGGTGAAAAGAATGTAATTGTTCCAATGAATGATTTCTGGAAAACAGCACCTTCCGGAGGAGAATTCACGAGTTCTCTTTTAATGGAAGAAATGCTGGATACAAATCTGTCCGGGACTGTAGAAATGATCCGGGAAGCACATACTACTTTTCTGGGACCAAAGATTCCGGATGAAAACTATGTGGATGGATATAAAGAAGTTTTGAAAAATATGGGATATCGGCTGTGGATTTCAATGGCAGAACTGAAGAATACCGCTAAAGGCAGCAGATTGAAGCTGACATGGGAAAACTCAGGAGTGGCGCCGATGTACAAGGAATGGCCGGTGTACGTGTATATTGAAGATGAGTCCGGCAAACTTGTCGAAAAGAGCAGGATCTCAATAAAAATATCTTCGCTGCTTCCGGGAGAAAAAGCGACTACATTGACTGCACTGGAAACGGAAAGACTGAATAGTCTTCTGGAAAAGGGATATCGGCTCTCGGTTGGGATTGAAGATCCTATGACGGAACTTCCTTGTGTTCGCTTTGCAATGGAAGCTTTGTACCAGGAAGGGAAAAACTATTTATGGTAATAAGTAAATAAAAAGAATCCATAAAAATCCGTAAAAAGAAGGAGGGCCGGGCAGCTGTGCCCGGCGAGTATGAAAAAGAAAATATATGTAAAAAAGCATTTGCTTTATTTGCTTATTAATATACAGGGAATCTGTGATGAAACTGTGATGAGAAATTGAAGAAAACGTGAGGGATTTCTAAAGAAGAAATAAATTTTATTAAAGAAGCAGAAAAGCAGCTGGAAAATGCCTGTCTCTTATACACATCTGACGCTGCCGACGAAC
>ENA-OYYT01000423-OYYT01000423.1-human-gut-metagenome-genome-assembly--contig:-NODE-423-length-20378-cov-21.142449_pt1 | contig 20378 bp, 13 predicted proteins | sample MGYA00243251_ERZ653453 | MGnify/ENA primary metagenome ERZ653453 (study PRJEB26926, sample SAMN06165174) | human gut metagenome | biome: ENVO:00009003; feature: ENVO:2100002; material: ENVO:00002003...
GCGTGCGTGATGTTGGCGATGGTCACGGACTTGGAGCCGTATTCCTTCCTGATCCAGTCGGCATTAGGGAGATTGATTCCGATAGGGGTCGCAGGATAGCAGCCGCCTCCAAGGCACGCGGCATCAATGACTTTGGCGGATATTCCCTTGACGCTCTTCTTCTTGAAGCGATCGTCAATCGGTGCGTGGTCTTCGAACCATTGGGCATTGGCACTGAGCAGTTCAGTACGCGCCGACGCCGCTGAGTCTTTCATGTTTACGACTGATTCCCAATATGCCTTGCGTCCGAGAGGGTCATTGTAGTCCTCCACGAATCCGTTCGTAAAGTCCACTACGCCGAGCGTGTCCTTTACCCATGTGATATTATATTTGTCCCAGAGTTTGAGATCGCCGGTCCTGTAATATTCCTGAAGTTCGCTGATTTCCTTCTTCTGGACATCATTTTCTGCTACGGCTTTCGCCTTTTCCAATTCCTCGCAGATCTTTTCGAGTGCCGGGCCATATATTCCGCCGACTTTCCAGGCTTCTTCACGAATCACGCCGTCCGGGCCCTTTACGACCTTGGTGTTCAAGCCGTAAGAGATCGGTTCAGGGTCTTTTTCGTCTACGATTCCGGCATAATATTTTTCCACCTCGTCTCGTGTGACGCCTTCATAGAAGTTTACAGATGAGAGTGCTACGATGTCACCGTCCTTGGATGAGGAGCGTCTCTGTGCATAAAGGTCAGGGGAATAGATGACCGGAAGTATCTTTCCGCATTTTTCGCCGTCACCGCATGCTTCCATGAGTGACCGGAAGTATTCCTGGCTGCATTCCGGGAAGAATTTGTCTTCTGCATAGTGATGATGGATGCCGCTGCTGAAGAATACTCTCTTGGCATATACCATGAATTGGTTGAATTCTTCGGCGGTGCGGTCGCCTTTGTAGTTCTCGATAATATTCTGGAGGACTTTCCTGACTGCAAGGTTGTCTTTGCAGTTCTGGTCCCAATATATATCCCAGCCATACTTTGCAGCCTCGCTGAGATGATATACATATTCCTTTTGTTTCAGGCTGAGCTTGTCCCATCCCGGAATCTGATAACGCATAATCTTGACGTCAGCAAATTCATCGATAAGGTACTTGAATTCAGCAGTTTTCCCGCCCTCTCCGCAAGATGATACGGCCGCAGCGGAAGCCAATGTCAGAAGCATTTTCGTAACGTTGTTCATATTGTTTGATATTATTCAAGTTCCGCAAGTTGCCAATCTGTGAGGTTCCGCGCAAATTTGACGTCTGTCACTAATCCGAGGATTGAAGTCCACGCACTTTTATCACGTTTCCACCCTTCGTGGAAGGGACTTGCCGTCACCCTGCCGGGCTTCAACATCGGTGTTCCGCTTGTGAGAAACTTGAGTTGTGTATTACATCAGACAAATATAATCTTTTTTATCAAACAACGTGGTTTTTGCGGATAAATCCATGCGTTTTTCGACGATCACCAAATTTGGTTCCAGATAAACGTTTTAAACGGAACCAAACGTATCCGCAAAGGCGTTTTGTTCCGCGAAAACGTTTTAGATAGGACAAAACCGGACCCGTGACCCAAAATTTTGATCAGCCACGGAATGTCGGGTTTAAAGTATGTTCGTGCTGGTGGAACACAGGACAAACCATCAACTTATCTAACAAGTTCATCGATGGTTTTGAGAATATTGTGAAATATGCGTAACATTGCGAATATAAAGTGATAGAGATTTGAAAATTTTAAACTTTTCAGTATCTTTGCATCGTTGTAAAACAAAAGATGGAAGAAAAGCAGGCATCCTTTCCCTAAAAGGGGTGTCTGTTTTTTTTGAAAGTTTACCGAGGGGGTAGTCTTTTGTAATTACGACTATAAGCTTTTGTCCGTAGGACTTCTACTTCACCCCTCGGTTTTTATTATATATCATTTCAAAACAGTTTCTTAATCTTTTAGATTATTCCAACACATTTCGGATTGATGAAATCGCGCTCCTGCGTGGGACTGTGGGGAATGTGGACATAGAAAATACGGACGCTGATTTCTCAGCATCCGTATTCTAGTAGCGGGGGAAGGACTCGAACCTCCGGCCTCCGGGTTATGAGCCCGACGAGCTACCAACTGCTCTACCCCGCGATGTGATTGGATTACAAAGTTAAGCATTATTTTTGGTTTTGCAAACTTTTGCTAAACTTTTTTCAATTATTTTAGGCGTGGAGCGTAAATCGTTGGTTATTAGATAGTACGCTATTTTCAGAGTTGTTGTTTTGCTAACTCTGAAAATAGCTAATTCGTTATGAAACAAAGACTTATGCACCACGACCCGTTAGCTTTCACACGCCCCGGCGGAGGTGAAACCTCTGGAGGTTCGCTTCGCTCATCCCGTCAGGCTGCCGCCTGACACCCATTCACAAGGTCATGGGCGACCATGCCTCCAGAGGCTCCACCTCCGCCGGGGCTTCTCCCTCCACATGGTCTTTCCCGGTGTTTTTTCCGTGACATGTGCCTTCCTTCACCAGATCTTGGCCCTCCACCTGATGCGGTAGCGGGACGCGGCCACGCTGCAGGTTCGCAAGAGACTGATTTGCAAGGAGTTATGAAACATGGCGTGGAAACGTGGCCAAAAAACGGCTGTATTTCCACGCTCTTGTAAAATTGGTATTTGATTATCAGCGAGTTACGGATTCGCTCGTGGCCGCATCCCGATTGGTTCTCGTGTTGTCAGACCCAACTTTTTCATAGAAACAAATTATAGTTGCGAATCACCTCTTTCAGTAAGAATTAAAGAAAGATATTAAAAAACACTTCAGTAAATGTCTGTAGAGGTAGTGCATCTCAAAGATACATTTTTTTATAAACACAATACCAATTATCAAAATAATTCCTATTTTAGATGAACTTTTTTAAAGCAATAAATGAAAATGAAACGGTTAATCGTTACTTTAGCGGCTGCGGCTATGACATGCAGCGCAATTTTCGCCCAGAACAGGGGCGATATGTATGTAGGTGGAATTCTAGGAGTTTCTGGCGGGTCCAGCAAAACCAGTGTTACTGTCGGCTCGACAACCGTGAAAGGTGACTCCACGCCATCAGACACAGAATTTAATCTGACAGGAGAATTCGGATATTTCTTTGCCGACAACTGGAGAGTAAGCTGTGGGCTCGGTTACGAACTGCTGTCATCCCCTACCGGCAAAAAGGATGGCAAGTGGCTGAAAGACAACACGAATATTTTTGCTATAGGACCTAGCATAGCTTACTACCTCAACGTAACCGGCAATCTGTATTACACACCAGAATTCGGCATTTGCGGTTATTTCGGACAGTATAAGTCAGACCTCTCCTCATCTAAATTTCAGAAAAATGGAGTTGCAGGATTCGGTATGAATTTCGCCATCGGCCAGTTTGAGTTCAGACCTACAGCACATCTCGGGCTGAGTGTAAATCTCTTGACACTAGACTATGCTTACCTGAAGATTAAGGGCGATGATTCCGATAATTATTCGACGACTTCAGCTGTACAGTTCAGTCTCGGCATCAAACCTTCAGTAGGATTCCGCTACTATTTCTAGCACCAAGTTGATTGATACTATATGACCAGTCTCTCCCGAGGCTGGTTTTTTTGTTTTCGGCACTTCGCTTTCAGATATTGGGGCCAGGAGGCGCTTCAGAGAGGCGGCAACTCCGGGAGTTTGGCAAAGGGGCGCACTATGACTGATATACATTGCCGCCGGCTTCCTTCAGATTCCGTATCGCAGCGGACACCTTGCCTTTGTCTGTAACCGTCCCACTATCAGGGCGGTTTAGGGACTTGCACCCATTATAGTATGTTCGTGAGGATTTCCTGCGAAGTTCCTGCGTTTTGCATTTAAAGTTCTCTTAAAATTTCAAGGGCAAAACTGCCATTCAGCCGCACAGAAGGCCAGTTGATGTTTTTTTACGCCTTGAACTTCGCTTAAAGTTCCTGCGTTTTTCGCTTAAAGTTCCTGCGTTTTTTCCTGTGATCCTATTTGGATTTTCGCCAGATTTTACCAGTATCCAAAAAAATATCACCGGAATCTCGTAGTGTTGTCAAAAGTCTGGACACCTTCCAATCTTTTTGTTCCTCGGTTAGATGCTGAGGAAGATATTCAAAAAGAAGTTGGTTAATCTTGAATTTCGGAAGGCCATCATGTTCTTCCAATGCTTTTAGAATCAGATTACAACAGAATTCCTTACTAAAGCCTTTAGCTTTGCTATACTCCGCTTCCTGCTCCGTCGCTTGGGCAATGGATTTGGCCACAATCAGCGCATTCTTCCTGCCTTCCACAAGTTGCTTGCTGCGGAGCATCTTCACCGCCTCTGCCGATATAGGCTTGTGCTTCTGCACCCGGTCCAGCAGAATGACTGTCTCCAAATCCAAATCCGTGTGCTTGATGAGCATCAAACTGTAGTCCAGGTCAAGGACACTTCCGGGGATGGTCAATGTTACCGCACCGGGGTCGGACAGATCATACTCCGGCAATGGCAAGTAACGGTCCCGCTGCTTCTGGAACAAGGTGTGGATGCCCAATCCCTTCGAGTCAATCATCTTGATGTTCACCATCGCATCTGCAAGAAAATGGTTCCTGTACTTGCTCGGAGTCTTTGTTCCCAAAATATAATCTTCGTAGGAACCATCAAAGAAACCACCGACATTCCAGAAGGTCAGGTCGTTCTCCGTTTCCGTCACTATTATCCTTGAATTGCGCTCGAACTGCTGGTGGGCAATGCAATTGTGGAGGGCTTCAAGCACCATCTCCTCATCATATTTCCACACCTCGGCAGGAATCAGTTTGTCATCTCGATAAATCTTGAATCGGTAGTTGCGGATTTTCTTCAAAAGGCGGCTTGTAGTGAGCACATAAGGAATCGTGAAAATCTCCCCGGCTGTCTCCGTCTTCGTGTGAAGCTTCCATACAAGTTGGGAGATATGCTCCAGGAAATACGCACTTTCTTCTTTGCCGACAAGCAGGAGTGTAGTTCGCGTAATCTTCCCGTCATAAGTCAGCTTTGCCCTGTCCAGAAAAGTTTTGTCATCCCACTTATCACACTCCTTCGATAGTTCCGGAAAACGTTCCTTGAATCCATATCGCGCCTCCTTAATAGCCTCGACATCCAAATCTTTAAGCGATGCTCCGGGAACTATTTCGGCTGTCCAATCGTGCCCGCTGTTGTAGATTTCCCTTATCCAATCCTGATACGGAACTAGAGACGTCACATGGCTGTCTATCCGGATATAGGGCGTTCCCATGAAGCAGGTAGGTTGCCCATGCGCGGCAGGAACGATCATTACTACAATCCGTTCCGCACCGTGATATAGGAATTCCTCGAAGCGGAAATCAATCTTCGGATCAACGTATAACTTCAAATAGAGTGATAGCGCCTGGTTTCCCTTTGCCTTCAATTTTGTTACGTCAAAGGTGGTTCCCTTGACGGTCAGGGTATCGTCATCCACCCCAAAGAACAGATATCCATAGTCTTGCCTGTCCAGACAGGCACCGTTGGACAGGGCCGAAATATACTCTCCCAAATGTCTAGCATCCTGATAATTGCTCTTAAACTCCAGGAACCGGTTCTCCTTCCGGTTCCGCTCAATCATCTGGTCAAGCAACTGGCTGTATGTTTCGTTGTCCATCATGGCATCAAATGTTCATTGGCACAAATATACAAAAAAGCAACGACCTAAGATAATTGATAGTATTTAATGGCAACAATAGCCCTCCTCTTTCTCGTCTTTTATTATTCACTTTTAATATATGGCGTTTTTCTGGAATGCCCCACGCCCTCACCGCACCATTCTCCAGTTATTGCCCATATTTCGTAAAACAGAAGCCATTCCGCAGCCCACGGCACTATTTTCATTGCCAGGAACATTGATGAATCCCACTCCCCAATCCTACCGTAATAAAGGCAGAGCTGTTGCTTCTCATCATCAAAAACATGAGGCAAAGATCTAGCGCCTTCTGCCTTTTTTAGTGGAGTGGGCTCTATTACGAATGTATTAGGTGGACTCCCTAAGGTATAGTCAATACGAATTCTATACGAACAACTGTTGGGTGAGGGCGTAATATCCATCTCCCAAATAAGATGACGAGGCGTCTGCATTCTCACCTCTCCATTTGGAAACTTTTTGGCAAGCACTTTAACTTGTCCAGATATTGGCACAACCGCCATCTTACTTACTCTTTCCAAAAAAGTTATGGCCTGCGACCTTGGTTCCAGCGCCTGCTCCAAGTGTTGCCGCGCCCGATGCCGCTGTTAACTTTCCTGCCTTCCTCTGGGCAAGTATCATATCGCCATAAGCCTTAAATGATGCCTTTGACACCTTCTCTCCGAACAGTTCTTCAAACAAGGCCTGAAGCTTATCCAATCCATGCCCGGCAGCGGCCATTAACCTGTCAACATCAACCTGCAGCTTGCTGACCCACTTATAGAAATACTCCTCCTTCTTATTCTCCGGCGTCCATCGATCTGCGAAATTCTCGGAAGAATTGACAGGATTCTTGACAACACGATGTCCCTGCGTACCTTCAATGAAGGATGTCATATTACGGGAAATATGCTGGAGAGCAGCAAGCAAATCCGTTGCATCATTGTACGTCCTCCCCGCGAGTGTCGTAATAATGATAGAAATGGGCTTATCATCCTCGTTACCATCAAACATAATATCACGGTGGCGCTTCATTAATTGAACCACGCGCTGCAGAGGAGCCTTGGTCTCATAGAATTTAGGAACGGGTGCAATAGCCTCTTTTAAGTTGATTGACCGCTGCAAATCCGTAGGTCGATAAGCTATGTTGTAGAACCACTTTGCGAACCCAAAAGGATTACTCTTCTGCCACTTATCGGAATCAGTCTCCGTCATATAGTCTACCCTGGTGTTATCTGTAATACGAATGGCCGTCGTGTCAGAAACCACTGAATCAGAAGAAGCGAGCATCCTCTCCAATGCAGTTACATATCCCTCGTTAACGACACACGGAAGAACGTCCATATGATATTTTCCGTCTGCATATTTCAGCGTCCAACAGCGCTTTCCTTCCTTATCCAACATATTGCGATAACGGTCTGACTCTTTTAGTCTGTCGCCAACTGCATTTTTGGTAAAATACTGTGTCCAATAGAACGGCTTTTTAGTCAGCTCGCATACAAGGTCAATATCCAGATCGGCATCTTCCGATACCGGTCGCACTGCAGTACCCAACAAGAACGAGCCCTGCGGCCTGATTTGCGGGGAATATGCTTTCAAAGGGCTTGGATCTTCGGCCAGATAGTTACCCACAGCTTTATAGCTGGTCGTAATCTGTTCATACTCTGTCTTCGTCACGTCGAGCGCTTTGCCAATTTCATTAAGCAGGACGGAAATCTGTTTTTGCTGATCTGTAGTCATATCTAATCATGTTTAATTGTTATCGTTTCAGTATCATCTACATCAACAGCGTTGTTCTTGTCGAACAGCACCAACTGTTTATCGGCTTTCGGCATCCATACTCGGCCCAATTCCACAGCGCAAGCCGCCGGCATGGCCATGAATACCTTTATTGATTGTTCCTGTGAGGCAGCATTAATCTCGTCCAACACTTGCCTGGTAATCTTTCGGAATTCTGCGAGCTGCCCCTCCGACTTCAACATATCGTTGTTGGGATTCTCTGCCGTCACAACCCACATGCTGACTTCATTACCGAAACGAGACTTCACCCGATGGACAATGGCAGTTGCGCTTAGCGAGAAAACGAGCACTGGCATCTTTGACGTGTCGTCAGGACGGATAATCTTCATAGGATTAGGCTCGTTGAGGGGCTGCCATTTCCAGGTATCTGGTTCTCGATGCTTCTGATACACCTTTACTTTGTGTAGGTCGGCAAGTTTGGTTCCGAGCTTCACGAGTAGAGGCTGCGGCGCCAAAGCGAAAACAGAAACGCAGTCTATATCTTCTCTGCCGACAAGCGTCTTGAGGCATTCCAAACACTTCTGGTCAAGTTGATCAGTCTCCGAAGTCCAATAGCTATCCATAGAGTCGTAGATACTGGAATCACGATGGGAAAGCTGAACCGTATTCTCGGAAGGATAGTTGTCCGGCAGCATCGCCATGGCGAGTTCCCTTCTTGGTATGGAGGCTGCTTCCTTTCCAATATTCACCCCATATACGATAGGTACGCTGACTTTGGCAGCGTCGATTTCCGTAACCATACGAATCCTATCCTCATGTTTTTTCTTCATCTCCCGCAGCCTCTCGACAGTGTGCTCTGTTACCTGTTCATGGTCAATCAGCCGATGGTGGTCGTGACACATCAACATCACATTGTCAATATCGTCAACCAGCTGGGCAGATAAGGTCTTATCGCCTCTTGGACCATCCGGTGATGCTGCTACAATATGAGCCACGAATGCACGGTTAATCTCCTCCGAGGTCAAGTCATCCTTGTACAATAATTTATTGCAGCCGGCGTATTCACAACGGCCGGCGGCCTTCGCCCATAGTTTCGCTATTGTATGTGCGGTCGCATTTCCCGCTCTCTTTTTTGCCATATATCCTGATTATAAAAATTAACAGTGCAACATATTTGCATAATAATCCCACCCGTTAAAAAACACCGCCACTAGGTTCTCTTTCCTAATGACGGCACAAAGATAAATCCGTATTATGCACCCTATCTGCACAATAACAAAATCAGATTTCTTTCAGTCCAAGTTCGCGGAGATAGCCGTTGAATTTTGCCCTGGAATCAGCAAGTGTTCGTTCTATCTCAGAGAGTTTCTCCTGATTGGCAGAGAGGTCAATTTGCGCCTCTTCCTGCGCCAGGGAGACGTAGCGGGTGATATTGAGGTTGTAGTCGTTCTCTACGATTTCACGGATGCTGACGCGGCGGCTATACCGGTCTTTCTCTTTGCGGAAACGGTAGGTATCCACTATTTTGCTGATATGCTCCTCCGACAGGGTATTCTGCTTCTTATCCTTGTTGTAGTATTCTGCGGCATTGATAAAGAGGACATCGTCGGTCTTTCGGCATTTCTTAAGCACGATTATGCAGACTGGGATGCCGGTGGAATAGAAGAGGTTGCTCGGAAGGCCGATGATGCAGTCGATATTATCATCGGCGATGAGCCTCTGACGGATGGCAGCCTCAGCTCCGCCACGGAACAGGACACCATGAGGGAGAATAATGGCCATCGTGCCGCTGTCGCTCAGATAGTGAAAGCCGTGCAACAGAAAGGCGAAGTCGGCTGCACTCTTGGGCGCAACGCCATAGTTCTGGAAACGGGGATCTTTTGAGACTTCGTCATCGGGCTCCCATTTGAGGCTGAATGGCGGATTGGCTACCACTGCGTCGAATGTCACCGGCTTAACTGGATTGCTGTCTTTCAGCAGTGGCCAGTCGTTGGTAAGGGTGTCGCCGTGGAAGATTTCAAACTCGGAGTCGTGCAGACCGTGAAGCAGCATATTCATCCTGGCGAGGTTAAAAGTGGTTACCTCCTTTTCCTGGCCATAGATTTTGCCTATCTTGCCGCCATGCTTTTTCATCTCGTTGTTCACGTTGAGAAGCAGGGAGCCGGATCCGCAAGCAAAGTCCAGGACGCTGGAAAGCTCTTTTTTGTGACCGGTAGCCGGGTCCTGGCAATCCAGCGTGACGATGCGGGAAAGGATGGTACTCACCTGCTGCGGCGTATAAAATTCGCCGGCTTTTTTCCCGCTGCCAGCAGCAAATTGACCGATGAGATACTCGTAAGCATCGCCTAGGATGTCTCCACGTTCATCAAATTCGATCAGCTTCTCTTCCAGCTTGGCGATGATATTGCACATCATTTTATTCCGTGCAGTGCGGTCCTTGCCAAGCTTCTCGCTATCAAGATTGATCTCGGAAAAGAGCCCCTTGAAGGCGCCTTTGAATGATTCCTCCTCAATGTGGCGAAAACTGTCTTTGAGCTCGGTCAGGAGGGAATCGTCCTGGGTGCGGGCCAGTTCATAGATTGCGCTCCAGAGGTACTGGGGCTTGATGATATAGTGCGAGCTCTTGAGCATCATATCTTCGAATTCCGATACGTCCGCAGCGTTCTCTTCGTACCAAACGTAAAGGGGTTTGTCTTCGGGCAAGTCGCTTCCCAATTCAAGGCGGGCGGCTGATTCGTAGCGGGCGCTGATGTAACGGTAGAACAGCAGCGAGAGCATATAGTCCCGGAAATTATCTGCAGTCATAGCTCCACGAAGGAGGTCGGCCACGTTCCAAAGGGCCCTGAAAAGCTGCTCTCGTTCTTGCTTGGTCAGCGGGGTTTTCGCTGTGTTTTCCATTTTCTATGTCTTTTTTTGTTTCTATTATTCGTATTATCTGTCTACGTGTGCGGCAATATATGCCTCGGAGTGGAAGTCTCCCAGGTCCGGAAGAATGAAATTATACTTCTTCACCAGGTGGCTGAAAAGCGCGGTGGCAAGTTCCTTGTTATCGTCATTCATCATCGTGGGCGAAAACATGGAGCCCTGGTGGGTAAGAACATTTACAACGCGAGAGTAAAACTCGGCGAGTTCATCTTCATCCAAAACCTCTCCACGGTATGTAATCCCTTCAAGGATGAATCCAAAGTCGTTATGTCCAAAGAACTCCTTGATTTTCTCCATCACACTGCGCAAAACCGTGAAGTGATAAGTGTAGAGCTTTCCGCTCTTGATAGCCCGCTGGATTTCGCTCATCATGGCCACGTTGTAATAGAACGGCGTATTGTCGCTCATGCTCTTGAGCGTCAAGCGATTCGTTTCTTTATCGCGACTCAAGTAGTATTTCCCGAGCTTCCTGTCAGACATCAGGCCGTGAAGCATTGTGTGGAAGAAGAGAGCATGATGTGACGACACGACGAATTTGATTCGACGGAAATCCGTGCGACCGGCGCGGAAAGCGTCCAGTTCCTGCTTTATCTGGCTCCGGATCACACTATAGAGCTGCTCGGCGAAGGCAATGACATTGTTGTCGTCCAACGATGACATAGGGTCATCGATATAGATGTACTCGATATCCTTGTAGGTGTCGTTCCCTTTTAATACCTGATCAAGGATGCATCGGAAAAAGCACCATACAAAAAGACGTTCTTCTCCACGGGAGATTTTGATGTTCTCTATCTCAATCTCTTCGTATTCCCGTTTCCCGTCGATGAATTTAGGTTTCTTTATCTTTTTACTGAACACAACATAGTCAGGAATCTCGGTATTTTCCTCATCGTAGTGAAATTTGAAGTCGATGTCAGTGAAAATTTGCAGATATTTTCCAAGATCCACGCTGAAACTGGAACCCGCAAGACCCTGAATCAGCGCCGCGTTCTGGTTAATCATCAGATGATGGTCGGTGTTATTTTCCAGATCGTTGTCCCAGGTGAATAGGTCCTCGGTGTAGGCATTGTAGTAGAGGGTGTGCTGGGGTACACCTTCGCCCCGGTCAAAGTGGGCGAAGTCATAGGACAGGCGCGTCTTGCCGGTACCGTTGTAAGCGAATACCAGCGCGCAGTTAGTAAACTGGTCGCGGTCATCGACCTCGAATCCTCTGCGGAGGGCCTTAATAATGACATCGTTGAAAGCCATATCGTTGCGTAATTACTTTTAGAGTTGAGGGAACAGCTGCTGCATGAGACCTTTTTTGTGGGCCTTGAGTGAGTCCAACTCGTTTTCCGCTGCCGTGATTACATCATCAAAGGAAGAAAGGCATTCTGCAATTTTCTTCATTTCAGGGGGAGTTGGAAGAATGACATTCAGCCCAAAGAAATCCCCCGTAGAGATATTCAACAGCCCGTGATTCCTGGCGCCTTCCTGTGCAATTGAGAGAATCTCGCTATCGAGAATTCCGGCATCAAAGTATTGCTCCCAGAAAGCTTTTTCTTCAGGATTGTTGCATTTAAAACAGATATAAAGCGTGGATACAACACCTTTATCGTATAGCCTAAGCGGTTTGATTGCGCCAACGGGCCGGCCTTGCGAAGAGCTCTTATTGTATGCAAATTCACCCCTGTGTAAGAGGTAATAACCTGTAACATCGGATGAAGCGACAGACTTCTTGAAGAACTCCAATTGGCTGATCAGACCATATTGTGCAGAAATAGTCAGGACATTCTGGTTATTCTCAGCGTTTTTCCGTGTTACTCTAGAAAACACTTTGTTCAGTTTCTTCTCTTGCCATTTGCCGGTGAAGCCAGGGAAACGGAGGGCCGGGGTGGTGGTGCCGGGCTGCGGAAAGAGCTGCTGCATGAGACCTTTTTTGTGAACCTTGAGGGATTCGACTTTGCTTTCTTCGACAGAAATTATCTCGTCGATAGACGACAGACATTCGGCTATCTTAGTTTGCTCTTCAAGAGTAGGAGGAAGTAAGAATATCTTCTCTTTAAGATCCGAGAAATGACGTTTATAGCCATCCTGTTTCACAGGATTTGATAGCAATAATTGATATATAAACTTTGAATTATCTTTTTTATTTGAACCTAATATCTTTACGCCGTCAGCTCCTTGGATGAAAGGAAAATCAATGTATTTAAGAACACAGGTGTGGTCTCCGAAGATAATATAAGGCGCGTTCCTTAACAATCCCGAAGAATCATTTGTCCAACCACAAATCAATGTTTGGGATTGGTCTACTATCGGGAATTTGCCTGATGATGAATATTGCGAAGATTGCAGCTTCAAAGGAGGCGTTATGGTGTGACATATTACATCAAATGATTTCTCCTCCCAATCTCCAGTGTATCCCGGGAAACGGAGCTGAGGTATTCTATTGTTAATCGTGATATTATTCTCCATAATAACAAATCATTATTTCACATATGCATTAAGACCTTCGATGGTATTGCCGCCGGAGAGAAGGGCAAATAGTGGTGCTAGGTCCGCGAGGAGTCCTTCCTTGACGGCTTTGCGCTGCTTCCAGCCGTCGATATGGCTTAGGAGTTCGCGCAGGGCGTCTTCGTCCAAGCGGCGGAGCTTGGTGGTTTCGGCCACGAAGGCTTCCAGTGCGGCAGACTCGATGCCGTACTCTGCGGCGAGAGCGGCAATCTGCTGATTGAAGCGCTTGTCTTTGTAGGCCTTGTAGCGCTCACGAATCTCCTTCTCACTGATGCCGCTACCCTTGTGGAGTTCTTCTTCGATGAAGGCTTTGAGGTAGTCGCGCTCGTTCATCAGGTCCACGCTGCCGGACAGGATATCAAGAAGCTGCTCTTTGGTAATCTTCACCTTCTCAAAGTGGGTGTCGGTGTACTTGGCCAGCAGTTTCATGATATAGTCGTAATCCACCAAGGTGGAACTGAACAGGGAGAGTTCAAAGTCCGGCTCGTCCTCGGGATCTTCCTTGGATTGGCTTCCCTTTTCATTTCTGCGACGACGTGCAAGATCCAGATATGCCGTGCGGAACTGTTGGAGGGTGTCCCCCGGCATAGCGGTCTCTATAGCATCCTTCATTTCTTCCGGAATATCCACGTACTGGTCCAGTTTGAGCGCAAGACGCTGGACATCTTTGAAGGCACTGATAAATTCGCCGGTGTTCTCCCCCTGAGGAATGTTAATCACCTCGTCAGGTTTGCATTCCAAACCCATACCGTTCATCACGGTTTGGAGTTGCGTGATGGCTTCCTTGTATTTCTCCACCACCGATTCGACAGGTTCCACCAGCCAGTACTCTTTTCCTTTGTCGTGGTCGAATCCGCTAAAGAGTACCATAGCGTCGTCCATCTGTTTTTCCAAGTTGCGGTAGCAGATGATGTTTCCGTAAGGTTTTGTTCCGTCAAGAATGCGGTTGGTACGGCTGAAGGCCTGAATGAGTCCGTGCCATTTGAGGTCTTTGGCGACGTAGAGGGTATTGAGGAACTTGCTGTCGAAGCCGGTAAGCATCATATCCACGACGATTACAATATCCAACTTCTTGGCGTGCGGAAGTTCTTTGTTCGGATACTTCTGGTCCTTGACGCGCTGCTGCACATCGCGGTAGTATTCGTCGAAGAGATCTACGGTGAAGTTGGTGCCGAACTGGGCGTTGTAGTTGTCGATAATCTTGCCGAGCTCGCTTTTGTTGCGTTCCGGATCCTCATTATTGTCGGCTTCTTCCTGGGGCAGGTCTTCGTCGGAGCTGTTCCGCATAGGCGGCGTAAACACAGCCGTGACATTCAAGGGCACATAATCGGGAACGTCTTTGACAAGCGCATCCTGCAACTCCTTGAATAATTCATAGAAGATGATTGCTTCCGGGATGGAAGGTGTGGCGAGGAGCGCGTTGAAACGACGGTTTGCCGTGAGGGTGTCGTGGTTGTCCAGAATGTGCTTGACGATTTGCCAGATGGTAAGGGGCTCATTGATAGGATTCCCGTCGGCATCCGTGTTACCGTAGTGCTCCACCTTGAAGCGAAGGACGTTGTTGTCCGTGATGGCGTTGGTGATGGTATATTGGTGCAGGCATTTCTGGAATATATCCTTGGTGGTGACATACTCGGCCTGCTGGCCGTTTATGCGTGTATAGCTGCTATTCTCCTCGAATATCGGAGTGCCTGTGAAGCCGAAAAGCTGGGCCTTCGGGAAGAAGTCCCGGATAGCGGCGTGATTCTCACCGAACTGGCTGCGGTGACATTCGTCGAAGATGAAGACGATGCGTTTGTCTCTCAGGCGCTCCAGGCGCTGGTGAAACTTGTTCTTGTTGGTCGGATCCAGGGCGATGCCGAGCTTCTGGATGGTTGTAACGATGACCTTGTCGGCATAGTCGGTGCTTTCCAAGCGACTTACGAGGGCTGCGGTGTTTGCGTTTTGTTCGACGCAGCCTTCCTGGAATTTGTTGAATTCATCACGGGTCTGCTTGTCGAGATCCTTGCGGTCCACGACGAAGACACATTTCTCAATGTCACTGTTGTATTTGAGCAAGGTCGAGGCCTTGAAACTGGTGAGGGTCTTGCCGCTGCCGGTGGTATGCCATATGTAGCCGTTATGATTGTTTTCCGAGACACAGTTAACGATGCTTTCAACAGCATAAATCTGGTAGGGACGCATAATAAGAATCTTCTTCTCTGTCTCCACGAGCACCATATAACGGCTGATGAGGCGCCCGAGGGAGCACTTGGGGAGCATCATGTCGGAGAATTTGAAGAGCTCCGCAATTTTGTGGTTGCTCTCGTCGGCTGCATGATAGACGGGAAGATAGTTATTGGTGGCGTCGAAGTGAAAGTGCTCGTCGTTGTTATTGGCAAAGTACATAGTGTCGCTGCCGCCGTTGCTGACGATGAAGATCTGCATGAAACACATCAGCGTATTGGTGTAGCCGTTTCCGCGATCTTGCTTGTAGCGGACAATCTGTTCAACAGCCTTCATCGGCGAAACGCTGTGGCGCTTGAGCTCAATCTGTACCAGTGGCAGGCCGTTGACCAGGATGATGACGTCGTAGCGTTGTCGGCTGTTGGCGGTATTGATAGTGAGTTGGTTCACCACCTCATAGTCATTCTTGCACCAGTCCCGCAGGTTCACAAGGCTGTAGTCGAAGGTGGTGCCGTCGTTCCGCACGAATGTTTGTTTCTCGCGCAGGCGCTTGGAGGCGGTGAACACATCGGCCGTGATGTTCTCCTGCAGGAGCTTTCTGAATTCGTCATCCGAGAGAGAGACGAAATTGAGCCGCTCGAATTTTTGGCGGAAATTACGTTCAAGCGCATCCAGGTCTCGGATGTCGCTGCGGTATGTGTATTTCATCTCCTGGAGTTTTTCCAGGAACTGCTGCTCGAGCTGTGCTTCGCTTTGGATCATGTTTTTTGTGTGTTTGTGGAATTACGAGTGCAAAGGTAAAGGTTTACTATGCACTCATTCTGCACAATTATATTTTTCTGTCAATAATTTTATTTTCTGGCGAAAGGTCTCTCTCAAGGAGGCTGGTTCAAGAACTTCTACGTGGTCGCCATAGGAGAAGATGAGTGATTCTAGCTCCGGAGTAAGAAAAACGTTCAGCTGAATGATGCAATTCTCCCTATCCAGTTCAACCTGGGAAGGATGAAGGGGCTTTGTAACCACATAAGGGAAGCGGAATTTATTAAACTTCAGCACTACCTTCTCTGGCTTCCCTTCACGGGGAACGGATACGCCCACAACGTCATCAAAGTATTCCTCAAAGTCAAATTGCGTGTTAGGTATGTATTCTATCTGTACCGGCTCAATGCTGATAATGCGATCCAGAGGCAGGTTGGTCAAAACGTCCTTGTCACGCTCTGTGATACCAAACAAGAACCACCTGTTGTTATACTGCTTGAGGTAGTAGGGATGCATAATGTGGTTCATTTCGCCTCTAGTGAAATGCTTATACTTTATCTTGACTACCTGTTTATTAACGATATAGTTGTAAAGTACAGATAGATTCTCGATACCGGTTAGGAAGGGATTTTTCTCATACCCGATGACCGGGGTGGTGTTCCTCTTGCGACCCAGCTTATCCTCGAAATTCGCGACGAACTCACTAACCCAGTCAAAACCGGAAGTACCATTGAGTCTGTTGAGCATAATGAGAGCTTCATCAATCTTATCTAGTTCGGCCTCAGAGAAGTCTTTCTTGTTGATAGAAAAGCCCTCATCCTCATAACGGTAGTAACACCGCCGTCCCACATAATAGCGTTTAATGGGAGCATTCCAACCCTCCGCGCTCTGCATAAACGCGATGTCATTAAATATCGTGCGTTTTTTAACGTAATATTCAACGTCATTGATGGGGTCCTTGGAGATGTAGAACTCCTTAAGCGCCTTATTACACGCTTCTATGAGGTCCTCTATGTAGAACCTCTTATACCGATTGGCGAAACAGGCATCAAGGGCTTGATACCTGATCATGGCGTGCTTATTAGTTGCCATAAGTTTTCTATATGGAATTTTGCTTGTATTCAGGTCAAATTTACGAAACATTAGGAAAAATACCGCAAGAAAATCAAAAATTATGCAAACAACGTGCACAATTAGCATTCTCACTATATTGAGAGCGCGTGGAGCGCAAGTTATTGTATTATAATCAATTAACCATTTTCAGAGTTACAGGAATCGCAACTCTGAAAATGGTTAAATCGGTAATATTCACCATGTTACGCTCCACGTAATTAAACGCGACGACTTGCACACAGCGACACCTGCCATGGACTAAAGCACGGAACTGCTTAACTTTTTTTCCCGGTGACGATCATGAAAGTGACGGCGATGAGGGTAATGATTACTCCTACTATGATATTGAGTGTCAGGGACTCACCGAAGAAAATGGTTCCTACGGCGATTGCGGTGACAGGTTCGAAGACTCCCAGGACGGACGTTCTGGTGGCGCCGATGATTCTGGTGGCCATGGCTAGGGTCAGGAGGGAGACCAATGTCGGGAATATGGCCAGACCTACGAGATTCATCCAGCAGAACCAGCCATGGACTCCGCCGAAAAATTCACCACCGGAAAAAGCATTGTGGAGAATGAAGAGGATCGAGCCGATTCCAAGGGCATAGAATGTCAGGATGTGGCTGGAAACCGTGCGGAGACGACGGCTGCGGTTCACGACCACGAGGTACATGGCGTATGCCAGAGCCGATCCGCCGGCAAGAAGCAATCCGCTGAGGTTCAATGAGACATTGCCGGACGGCTTGCTGAGGATGACGACTCCGATGAACGTCATGAAAATCGACGCCCAGACCTGCCACGTCGGATAGACCTTCAGGAATACCATTATCAATGCCACCAATACAGGGTAAAGGAACACTATGGTGGTGGCCAGGCCTGCCGGTATATAATTATAGGACTGGAACAGGAGCATGCTGCTCAATGCGAACAGAATGCCGAGGACACAGAGCCTGAGGAACTGCGCCTTGTTCACCCGGAAAGTTTCATGGCGGAAAAGCAGCCACACGCCCAGAATGACGACGGCCAACAAATATCGGATGGACAACATCGTATCCACCGAGACTCCCATTGAAAGGAGCGGCTTGGCGAAAAGCGGATTCAGACCATAGGTTACACCTGTAATGATTCCCGCGGCATACCCCCAGACGAGATTTTTATTTTCCATAATTACATTGACGACAATTGCCGCACCGAGGTATTCCTGGGAACGGCAATCATATAACTCGAGTTTCGCAAGTTATAAAACGTTAGCGCTAATGCGAAGGTCGTCACTCGTTCGAAGCCTATAAGCCCAACGCACTTTTTATATGCACGTCACCCTCACCCTAAATCCCTCCCCTCGGGGAAGGGACTTACTGTCGCCCTTGCGGTCTTTAACAGCGGAGTTTCGCAATACGAAACTTAAGTTATATAATTGATATCTACACTAATTACTTGCAAATGAACGCCACGAGCGCGTCAATGTCATCTTTCGCGAAAGACATCTGCTCGCCTGTCGAAAGATTCTTGACATTGATCTTGCCGGAAGCGGCCTCGTCACTGCCGTTGATCGACACGAAAGGAATCCCCTTCTTCTCGGCGTAATCGAACTGCTTCTTGAGTTTCGTCTGGTCAGGATAAATCTCGCATGACACTCCGGCCCCACGTAAAGTCCTGACTACAGGGACGATATACGGCAGAACGGAAGCATCCATATTGGCAAACAACACGGAAGCCGAGCCGGCCAGCCCCTTAGGGAATTTATCCAAGCCCTTCAGCACATCATAAATACGGTCAGCACCGAAAGAAATGCCGACACCGGACATTCCTGGCAGCCCGAAAATTCCGGTAAGATTGTCATAACGTCCTCCGCCGCAAATACTTCCGATCGCGTAGTCCAATGCCTTCACCTCGAAAATCGCACCTGTATAATAATTAAGTCCACGGGCAAGCGAAAGATCCATCTCGACCTTCTGGCTCACACCGGCATTGGCAATAAACCCGAACAACTCGGCAAGTTCGTCGAGGCCCTTGAGACCTTCCTCCGAAACAATGCCGGATGCTGATTTGCCTTCCATGAGACCACGCATTACAGCAATCTTCTCATCCGTGGTGCCTTCCAGTTTCAGAATAGGCTCGATTACTGCAACTGCCTTCTCATCAAGACCTTTCTCCATCATCTCCGCTTCCACGGCCTCCAGTCCGATCTTGTCCAGTTTGTCGATGGCAACTGTAATGTCAGTAACCTTGTCCGGATAGCCGCAGATTTCAGCCAATCCAGTGAGAACCTTACGGTTATTGACCTTTATGGCAACATTGATACCGAATTTCGTGAATACGGTGTCCACAATCTGCACGAGTTCAAGCTCGTTCAGCTGCGACTTGCTTCCGATAACGTCGGCATCGCATTGATAAAACTCGCGATAGCGACCTTTCTGCGGACGGTCAGCGCGCCAGACCGGCTGGATCTGGAAGCGCCTGAACGGGAACGCGATTTCGTTCTGATGCTGAACGACGTAGCGCGCGAAAGGAACCGTCAAATCATACCTCAAGCCCTTTTCGCACACTTCGGAGGTAATCTTGCCGCTGTTCAGCGTACCATCCTCACTCTTGTAATTATCAATGTCAATGCGACCGAACGCATCACCGCTGTTAAGTATGCGGAAAAGCAATTTGTCGCCCTCGTCGCCATATTTTCCGAGAAGGGTGGAAAGGTTCTCCATAGCAGGAGTTTCAATCTGCACATATCCGTAAGTCCTGTAGACAGAACGGATTGTGTCGAATATGTAGTTTCTGGCGGCCATTTCCTCCTGGCCGAAGTCTCTTGTCCCCTTAGGTATAGACGGTTTCTGTGCCATATAAATAAATATTACGCCCCACGCCTCACGCAAGGCAAGGCAAGGCCGGTTTCATATCCTGCAAAATTAATAATAAATAGTGACATTCGGCAATCATTGAAGTGACAATTCGAAACCAACTTGGAGAAGCAAATAACTATTTGGCATGTAACCGCCTCATGGACAACGGGGACGAAACTTGAGTAATTGTAACAACATTTTTCACAAAAAAGTAACATTGTAAGGTATATTTTTCTATATTTGAAAGAGAAGATAAAACAACCAAATAACAAAATGAAAGCATTTTATATCCAAAAAGTTGTCATCAGACGCATATCCTCATGACATTCTTCACGAACGTAACAATAAAACCGTTTTCCGGTTTCTTAATCTTAGTAATCCATTAAAAACAACTCGGTAATCTTTACTAGTCTTTTCGGTCTATATTCTTTTTCTCATCAGTCGTGTACGTCCAGTATACTCCATCTTCGAAAAGAAATCTATCCTCGAAAATCCTTCGCAAATCTTTACCAACTTTTTTAACGCTTGCTCACAATCAATAATCAATTAAAAAATATTACAATGAGAAAACTGCTTGCAATGCTAGCGCTGGGTCAGGGGGAAAACCCTGTGTTTAGGACAACTAAAAAGTATGTACCTTTGAATAGATAAAGGTACATGATATGACAACAAGAG
>ENA-OYYT01000426-OYYT01000426.1-human-gut-metagenome-genome-assembly--contig:-NODE-426-length-20258-cov-8.325843_pt1 | contig 20258 bp, 12 predicted proteins | sample MGYA00243251_ERZ653453 | MGnify/ENA primary metagenome ERZ653453 (study PRJEB26926, sample SAMN06165174) | human gut metagenome | biome: ENVO:00009003; feature: ENVO:2100002; material: ENVO:00002003...
TGGGCTCGGAGATGTGTATAAGAGACAGGGATAGTCCCGCTGTAAAATTCTCAAAATATTTTGGTTTTTGATATTCATAATATTACTCGGATGAAAAAACAAGAGTAAACAATTACGAATTAAAATGACGATGAATAGAGACTCATAACCTGTTTAGTACATAGAAAGACATCATTGTATTCAGATTGAACTAACCAAGCCATCAGTCTGGAATTTACAGTAAGCGAATTTGATTGATTATATTACTCAATTTAACAGTAATATTACCGTATATAGTAGGATCCACATTGAATTTTTGCATATTTTCCGATATATAATCTAGAATTCTAAGAGCAGGAACTAGACATCCTTTGATTGATTGGGGATCTTGCTTCAGACGGATTTGTAGCGTATTCGCCAATGCATTAATTATATCTGAATCATCTTCACTTGCTTCCGACAAAAGATACGGTTCCATAGAAGGAAAGTAAAAAGCGAATGCTTTACTTCCCATCCATTTTAAATCTTCTTCATAATATGTCGGACATTCAAAAAAAAGATTTGCGGCTTCGCTCTGGCTTTTTCCATGGAAATGTTTCAGGGCTGTTAACTCGTCAAGATTTCCTGGTGTAGGATTAATATCTTTTTTAGTTGGAATAGTTGTCATATTTGAGGGAGTGGTGGGAGGTTGTTGCATCCTGCCTTTACCGCATGTTTTGCGCATTTTGAAAAGGCTTTTATCTTATTTGTCAATTCATTTTTGTGACTGGATACGGCTGCTGCGCTCCCTTTAGTAATACTATCAGGAAGAATATAGTCACATTTTTTCTTAAAATATAACGAGCAGCCAGTAATTTCCGCTGCCCTAGCCGCCAATAATTTCAAATAATCAGGGCATTTGAGGCAAGCTTTACATCCCGCTGCATTTTTATCGGCAGCTTTGTATCCATCATAAATCGCAAGACATTCGGCTGTTTTTTTACTTTTTCTTTAGCATCTTTTACTGCAACTTTTTTCGCTGCTTCTTTAGTTGCAATTTTTGCTCCTGTTTTCATGCCTTGCAAAGCTATGGCAGGCCCTATTCCTTCCCCTGTTGGTCCTCCTAAAATAACATCTCCTACAACAAGGGCTGCAGATAAAAGGTCAATCCCGAAATCTCCCCAACTATATAAACCAAGAATATTAATATCAGATTTTGGTTCGTTGTTTATAAATACATAATTGTTTGCTATGAGATTCTCACTGATTTTATCTTTCCCAATCCATCTTTCATCATGGAGGTTATAATGGCGGTAATTGCATCCAAATATTTTTAGCTCGTTATGCACCAATAAAATACAACTAGGAATGGAATTGAGGATACAATATTCCCAAGAATGTCCAATCGAGAAATTTTATTCACATGATTATACGGAAATTCAGCAAAAGAGGATAATATAAATGATATGATCCATTGGACTGCGAATATAAAAGAAATATAATAAGCATCCGTTGACGGTCTAAAAAATCCAAAACACAAAAAACACGTTAGAATGCAACATGTAAATAAAAAATGTTTTTTTGTTTTGGAATTAACAGAAATGATAATTATGGATAAGATAAATGATAGCGAAATTAAAAATGCTCCTCCACAAAATGGAAACATCGCTAATTCTAACAAACTCCAGAATATTAGAGAAATACATCCAATTATTAAAAATCTATGGTTCATTTCAATATTAAATTTCAAATTAATTTTTCATAAATATTTTGAACAATATGGATTGCAGTCCAAAGCTTTTTGTATTTCTCTTCCTTGATTTTCAATTTGTTTGCTTGTTGGTTCAATAATTTTTGTCTCAATGAGGTCAGGTAAAAGTTCTTCAAATCCCATCTTCCATCCACCTTCCGGAGTGCCTATTGCTTTAGAAGAAATCAGATAAAATCCACAATTAATATAGCAAGAAACATGATTAATTAATCTTTGCGTATTTCTATCTTTGCATCTACCTATCTTTTGCATTCCGGCTTCCGCTTCGGATAGACATTCTGCTACACATTCGACAGGTTTAATCACCTTTCCATTTTCCGAATATTTGTCAACAAATTTGTGGCACATGTCACAAGCTTTGGGTATATAGGGGTCTGATACCATTCTTCCCTCGCCATCACAACATTTAGAATCCTTGTATTTATTGTAATTATCACAATATTGGTGAGCAGCAGAGTTAACAATACGATCTCTGTCCTGTATTTGATTGATAATAGCAACAGTCAAAGCACCTTCGTATCCAGGAGCCTGAAGACCAATGATATCGTAGGAACTTAAAGGCGCCTGATAAACATATGAGTACACATTCCATCTTCTTTCGTCTATAATCGGATCTCTCGAAGTCCACCTTCCATCCACGGGATTATAGAATCGGAAGTTGTAGTACACCATTCCCAATTCCGAATCGTAAAACTCGCTGCTCCATTGGAGGGGATTGGTGATGTTGCCCCTTTGCGTGACTTCTCCGAAGGGGGCGTAGGAGTAGGAATTCGCGATGGTTCCGTTGCTCTTGTAGAGTTCCATCACGTTTTTAGTCAAGTCCCAGCCGTAGACAAACCAGCTGCCCGCCGTCTGGATAGCCAGCGGGCGTGTGGCGACGGGTTCCGTCGGGTCCCACAGGATGTACCATAAGGCGTTGAGCGTCGTTCGCGTGAGGTCGAGGGCCGCGATTTGCAGATAGCCCCGGTAAAGGTAGCGGTGGTTCAGGATGACGGATGTCGTGCTTTCTCCCGTTTCAGGGTCGGCGACGGTGGTTTCCACTTTTTTGAAGATCCTGCGTCCCATGTAGTCGTAGTCGCCGGTGACGGTGGTCACCGTGCCGTCCTCCGCCGTGCGGGTGAAGCGCACGGGACGGTTGAGCGCGTTGTATTCCGCCGTCCAGACGCCGGTAGCGGTCCTGATTTTCGTCTGGTTGCCGTCAGCGTCATAGGTGGGGACAAAAGGCTGTTCCCGGGGGGAGAGGGAAGAGTCGGGAATGGATTGCTCAATACTTGTGTACTGGTTGAGTTCGTTGGCCGTGTAAGCGAATTCCTCCTCTATTTCCCGCGCTGTCTTGCGGTTGCCTATGTTGTCATAGTCATAGGCGTAAGCGTCCGTGCCGAGGGTGGCCGCTGCAAGCTCGCTTCTCCCGTTGTAGGAGAAGACGTCGCGGCGTGTGGTTCCCTGGCGGAGGAGGGTGCGGACGGTTGGCCGCCCCAGGGCGTCATAGGCATAGGCGCGGCGGGAGACGAGGGTTGTTCCGCGGTTATAGTCCATGTCCGCCAGCAGGTCACGTTTGGCTTCATAGCTTTGTTCCAGCGTCATGCCGTTGGGCATCGTCAAGGTTTCCAGCAGATTGCTTCCTGCCAGATAGTTATATTCAAAGATGCGGTTCTGGCCGCTGTGCATGAAGCCCGCGCTGTTGATGCGCCCGTCCGGCGCGTAGCCCCAGGAGGCGATTTGGGCATTGCCGCCGGCGCCGCGTTTGAGGATGTAGCCGATGCTGCGACCGTAGCCGTCCAGGGTTTCCACGAGAGGGAAAACGGCGCCATTCACCGTGACGCTGTCCTGTACGGGTTCGCTGTATTCATTGTAAGAGAAGGTACGTATGCCTGAGGCGTCCGTCACTTGCGTGAGCTGGCCGAGGATGTTGTAGGAGAAGGCCTGTTCCGGCGTGCCGTCGGAAAAGCCGATTCCTGTGAGAAGGCCTTGCGCCGCGTTCCATGTATAGGTAGTGACGATGCCGCGCGCGTCCGTTTCCGTGGCAAGGCGGTTGTTGGCATCGTAGGACCGGACGGTTCCCCGGCCGTTGGCGTAAATTTTGCCCAATTCCAGCCCGGTAGCGTCATGGTAAGTCCAGACGGTAGTGTCTCCGCCGGAAAGGTCGGATGGGTCGGAAATGATCGTTTCTTCGTCTATGCGGAAGGTGGTGAGGCTGATAAGGCGGTTCGCGTCATCCCAGGCGAACAGGGCCGGCTGGATGGCCGTACCGTATTCCGCTGTTTTACGGTTCCTGATATCGTAGGCATAGTTGGCCGTGTTGCCCAGGGCATTTGTGACGGCAGAGGGATTATCGCTGGTCGCGCAATAGGTCGTGGTTGTCGTATTGCCGGCAGCATCAGTTACGGCAATCGGGCGGCCGGCAATGTCCGTATGAGTGGTGGAAGCGTTTCCCCTGCCATCCGTGACCGTCCGGACGATGCCGGTTTCCGTGTAGCGGCGGGTGAAGGCGGTGACGATTCCCCGATTATCCGTTTCTGAGGTTGTGAAGCCGTCCACGACGGTAGCGGAAGCTGTAATGTCGGAGGTGGGCACGCTGCTTTTTTCCACGCGCATCGCGCCCTGCCCATATTCGGTCCACCGGATGCTTTCATGGCCGCGTTCGTCGATGGTGATTTGCCTGTTTTGCAGAACGGCGGATTCCGTAAACAGGCGTTTGACAGCGCTGCTTAACATGTTGCCCGCCGCATTGTTGCGGGTAGCGGCGACGGTTTGATAGACGCCGTCCTCACGTTCTTCCCAGGCTGTCTGGAAAGTCTGGATGCGGTTTTTTGCCGCATCCGCCGGAGACGCCGAGTAGAGCACAACGGTTTGCCTGGCCGGATTTCCCATGCCGTCATACTCATACGCCACCGGAGCCCGGGTCCCTTCCGTGCGGCGGGTGAGCTGGCCCAGCGCATTGTAAACGCTACGGGTATAGAGATAGGTGTTTTCCAGGGTGGTGGGAGAAGTCAGCGTAATGGTTTGTCCAAAGCCGTCCCGAATGTCCTGTTTCAGGATGGTTGTGTTATCCGCCAGCCGGGTGGTGTGGCGCAGGCCTCTGATAAAATCATAAATGTGGTAGAGCTCCCTTTGCCCTGTGCCGGATTCATGCGCGATGCTCCCGTCTGTGTTGTATGTATTGACGAGCGTCGCCCCTGATGGCGTGGTTGTCGTAGCCGTCAGTCCGTCTTCGCTGTAACTGGTTGTTGTGACGCGGCCCAGCACATCGGTTTTGCGGGTCACGCGACCCAGCAGGTCATAGGCAGTTTCCTCGGTTGTCCGCATCGGCCCGATGTGGGTCGTCGCGCTTATTATCTGCCCTGCCGCATCGCGTTCATACGCCGTGATCGTTTCCGGAGTGACGACGTCAGTCCCGTCGTTTATTTCGCTGCGCGTGGTTTCAATGAGCTGCCGGGCGGTGTTATAAGCGTAATCCGTGCGTACGCCGTCTTCGTCAACTTCCCAAAGGGGTTCTCCTGTGCAGGTCAGGGCGCGGGAAGAAGTGCGGCCATTGTCGCGCACCGTTTCCACACGGCGGTTGAGAAGGTCGTAAGAGTAGGAAGCGCCGCCGGTTTGCCTCCACTCGCCCGTGGGGAGCAGGACGAGGTTTTCTTCCCTTGCGGTGTTTCCTTCAGCGGTGATGTAGCTGACGCGGCGGGTTGACTGGCCGGGAACGGGTTCTCCGTTGATGCGCGTTTCCGCCGTGACGCTGTAGAGGGCCCCATGATCTGTGGTTGGGGCGTAGGTATAATGAGTCTGTACGCCGTTGACGGCCTGTTCCATCTTGAGGCGTCCCGCCGCGAAGGCATTCGGCGCGCCGGCCAGCCAGGTTTCCGTAACGCTGAGCTGCGTGACGGAAGAGCCTGCCGCCGTTTCACGCTTTTCCACGCGTTTGACATGGTTTTCTTCCGTATAGGTATATACCTCAAGGCTTAATGTGTTGACTGCGGAAACGGTAGAGAGCTGGATTTTTATTTCAGCCGGTTCACTGGTGTAGCCTGCGGCGCTGTCACGGTACTTTGTGCTTACTGTCCGCAATCCGTTGGCTCCCCATGGGCTGTTTTCCAGCACCGGGCGTCCTGCGGCGTCGTAGACGGTTTTGTGTTCCCCCGCGTTGGGAGAAGCAGAGGAGATAAGCCGGCCGGAGTCATCATAGGAGTAAACAGTAGTCAACGCCCCTTCGGCTCCGTACCCTTCCGTGCGGCTCAGCAGGTGTTCTCCGGTGATGGTCGTTTCATATTCCTCAAGCGTGCAGGAGGCCACCACATTGTTTTTCATCAGACGGGTGAGGACGCGGTAGCGGTTTTCCTGCGAATCTTCCTCCGGTTGAAGGCGTTCCCTCCGCGTTTCAACGGCATCTTCTCCTGTTCCTTCCGCCATGCTCCAGGCTTCTTGCGACCATGTCCATTTGGTCACGAAGTCGGGTACAGTGGCCGGCAACGTGTTGTCGCGTTCAGAGATGACGAGGGTTTGCAAAGCTTCGTCTCCCGTCACGGTGAAGATTTTCGCCGGAGTCCCTTCAACGGTGAACAGGGCTCCTTCTTCCTCCGGTTCCATGACCTGCGCGGGCGGATAAATGCTGATGGCATACCCTCCTCCTTCCAGGGGGAGCACATCCGCCAGCCCATCCCAGGTGTTCCATATTTGACGGATAACGCCTTGTTCGCCGCGAACAATCGCCAGGTAATTTTCGCCTTCCGATGCGGTCATCAAATACCCGCCCGCGGAGATATAGCCTTCGCATTGCCCTGTGGAAAGAGAGTAAAAGACGGAGCCTCCTCCCGCATAAGAAGCGCGGATGAAGGCGGCCTGCTCAAGGTTGCATGCCTCCGCTTCCCTGCTCATGGCCGGGACGGGGGCCAGGATGGTCGTTGTGATGCCCGATGCGCCTACCGGGAAAAACGCGCTTCCCGTGCCGTCAAGCATGTAGTTGGTGTAACTGGCCCCATCCAGCAAAGCAACCAGCGTGTTGGGCGCCATGCCCCCTTCCGGCAGCGCGAGGAAGGTGGCTAGCGGATGCCGCAGGGCCAAACCTGCCGGGGAGAATAAATCCGGGGAGAAAGAGCGGTGGGCTGAAATTTCCAGACGTCCCGCCGGCATGTGGGATATGCCGCGGAACGCGCCGAACTGCGCTGACCAGGCCATGCCATTAACGGAGGATTGCCGCATCACCCCGCTTCCTCCGGAGGTTGTGGTCAGATTGGAAAAGAAGTGGCGCAGGGAGGAGCGGCCGCTGACTGGGGCGCTGCTGCTGGAGGGGACGCCTCCGGGAGTAGTTTCACCGTCCGAATTGCAGGAGCACGGCGGGCAATCACAATCGCATTCCTGCGGCGGGTCGTTCTCATCAGGCGTGATGGAGATGGCGCTGGCCGGGCCTACGGTGCAATTGAGGAAGGATACATTCCCCCTGGGAGGATAGTCAATGTTGATGTGGGAGACGGATACTGTATAAAATCCGGCCTTGAGGTCGGAGAAGCTGCCGTTAATTCTTACTCCGGCGCCTGAGGGTGACGTATAGCTTTGCCCCGCTACTGAAATCGTGGCCTGGTCATCCACCGTGCCGGTGGCCGTCAGTACGTACAGACGGGTATCCCCTCCGCCTTCCCCTACTTGAATTTGTTTGGAGGTTTCCGGCATCACGTCTCCGGGATAGGACGGAGCTGCATGATTATAGGAAAAGGAGACGGACGATTCGCCCTCCCTCTTCTGTAAAACCGGCGTAACGGTAAAACCAAGATGATGATTGCCCCGGACGCTGTTGCAGATGGAAAAGTTAGATTTCATTCTAATTGGCTATCTTTAAATAATTTCTGTTTATCAACAATAATTTTGTGATAAGGTGCGCCATTTAGCAATTAAACCTATGGATACATCTATAAAAATAGAAGTCAACAAGATATGATGATTTTTTCCTGTTTTTCCCATCCGTTTGCATGCAGGGAATAATTCTGGCGCAGGATGTTTTCCGGGCGCGGGGCACAGGAAAGTTCCCAACGCAGGAAAAGATGGGATGTCCCTTTTCTGCCTGATTGCGCGGCAGAAGAAAGGCCGCCCGTTTTCCGGAACATGTTTTAGGCTTGGAAAGGGGAGCGCAATCAGGCAAGGTGTGCCGCGTTATTCATGAAGAACCTATTGAGCCGGTACATCAGCCTGAGCCTGGCGCTGCGGTATTTGAACCCGTTGCGGACTTTCTTTTCCATTATTACCCTGATTTGCCTGCTGGGCGTTTCTCTGGGGGTAATGGTGCTCATCGTCGTGTTGTCCGTCATGGGAGGACTCCAGAAGGAAATTCAGGGGAATCTGTTTGCGCACTCCCCGCACGTCCAGGTATGTTACCGGAACGACTTCGGCGTTAGGGAAGTGATTCCGGACTGGCTGGATTTGGGGGAGAAACTCAGGCACGTTCCCGGCGTCCAGTCCGCCTACGCCCTGATAGAAGACTATGCGCTGGCGGATGTGCAGGGGCGGCAGAGGCCCTGCTTTTTCCGGGCCATTGATACGGAAAACGCCGCCCAGTTGGAGGATTTGAAGCGTTTGGTGGTCGCCGGCGATGCGGAACTGGACATGGGGGAAAAGGCTGTGGTTTCCTCCATCGTGGCGGAGAACATGGGATTGAAGGTGGGAGATGTTGTTCGGGTTTACACGACCCGCAATTTCCAGGAAATTTCCCACGCCTACCAGCAGACGGAGCTGCCGATGCTGGCGGAGAAAAACGCGCGGGAACTCAAGGATTTGAAGGAGTGGGGTAAATCCCTGAAGACGGAGGGAGAGCGTGAAACGGCCGACAGAGCCTCCGTGGACAGGGCCTTTTCTCTGCTTAACGGGCTGTTGTCCGTCCCACGCAGGGATGCGGAACGTTCCAGCCTGATGGATCTGCTTGCCGTGTTAAACGACGGAGAACTTGCGGACAACGGCAAGGTGGCCTTTCCGCAAGGAACGCGGAAGGAATGGGAAACCGTTTTGAGCGGTTTCAAGGCCGGGGCAAGAAATGAGGCGGATATGGAATGTTTCCGCAAGATCAAGGAGCTGGTGATGCCGAAGGACCTGGAGGTGATTGGAATTTACCGGGCCTCCCAGCATACGCCCAGCCCGGATCTTTTCATTCCGCTGGTCATCGGCCAGGAATTGCTGGGTTATGAGGATGACGTGGTGCAGGCCGTGGCCCTGCGCGTGGAAGACCCTTACCATGTGGAAACAATGCTGGCTCCCGTGATGCAGGCGCTGGAAAAGGAGAAGCCTTCTTCCGCATGGACGCTGGAAACCTGGCATGACCGCTTTAACGCGTGGTTTGAACTGATGCAGAAGGAGCGCATGATGATGAGCTTTGTCCTGTCCTTCATTTCCCTGATTTCCGCTTTTTGCATCATGGCGGTGATGTTTACCGTTTCCATCCAGAGGAAAAAGGAAATCGCCGTGATGATGGCGTTGGGAGCCACGCCGTTCCAGGTGGTGCGCGTTTTCCTGTGGCAGGGCGTCATCATCGGTTTTATGGGAGCTCTCCTGGGGGTAGGGCTGGGGCTGCTGGTGCTGGAATACCGTATGCAGATTCAGGGTTTTCTGGCGGGAATAGGCTTTGACCCGTTCCCCGTGGCCTTCCACGGCACGGCGAATATCCCGGTGGTGATTGACTGGGCGGAGCTGGCATGGCAGGCGGTGAAAGCTTTTGTTATGGTCGTGGTGGCATCCATCATTCCTGCCCTGATCACGGCGCGCCAGGATCCGGCCCGCTCCCTGCGCAGTATGTAACAGGAATCGCCTATGGATATTTACTGGATTCAGGGTCATGAACAGAAGGGGCCTCTGCCGGAAGTGGAGGTCATTTCCATGCTGGAGGCGGGCCTCATTCCGGAAAACGCCCGGGCGTGGCATGCCGGGTGCCCGGAATGGGTATGTATCCGTGACCTTCCGGCATTGAAGGGGGCAGGTGCCGTCAGCAGGGGAGAAGGAGAACGGCGGAACCGGGAGGAAGAGGGACTGGAAAACGCAGGGGAAGAGCAGTCCCCGGCGCTTGCCGCGGATGCGGATTGCCCGCAGGAAGAAGGGGGGACGGCCTCGGAGGAGGGAGCGCCGCTGGTGGTTCCGTATGCGTACGTCCGTTTTCTCGGCAGAATGGCGGATATCATGATGCACATGACGCTGTATTTGTCCGTGCTCAGAGTTTCCGGCCTGGCTTTCAATCCCGGTTTCCTTCCTGGTTCCTATGAAGCTCTGCTTTACCTCTGCCTCCCGATGGTTCTCGTTGAAACTGCCTTTCTTGGTACATTGGGAACAACCCCGGGAAAAGCCATGCTGGGCGTTTCCGTCAGGGACTACCGGGGAAGGCGCCTTTTTTTCCCCACGGCATTCCGGCGCTCCCTGTTCGTCATGGTGCTTGGCCTGGGGTGTTTTGCTCCTTCCCTGATGCTGCTGGCCCTGTTCTTTTCCTGGTGGTGGGTGCGCCGCTTCGGCTTCACTCCCTGGGACAGGAAGCTGGGGACTACGGATGTGCTGAACAGCCCCCTGACGCCCCGCAAAGTGGTGATGACGCTGGCGCTGGTCATTCTGTGCCTTCAACTCATCTACGTTCTGCTGATTCCCTGGCTGCCTGAGATGGAGGCTTATGCGGCCGCTTCCGGCCAAATGTGATAAAAAGGCGGCCGTGCGGGGTTTAGGCTTTTAATCACCTGAATTTGTTTCATACTTGTTTCAGCCATGCCAGAAATACACCCAACGGCAGTAGTGCATCCTGCTGCAGAGATCGCGGATGATGTTAAAATCGGTCCCTTTTGCGTTGTCGGGGAACATGTCAAACTGGGGCCCGGCTGCGTGCTGCACAGCCATGTGGTTATCGACGGTCCTTCTTCCTTCGGCAGCGGCAACGAATTTTTCCCGTTTTCCGTCATCGGCCTGAAAAGCCAGGATTTGAAATACAAGGGAGAGCCGACTTATCTGGAAGTGGGGGATAACAACGTCTTCCGGGAAAACGCCACCATCAATCGGGCTACGGACATTGGCGGCGCGACGCGGATAGGGAATAACAACCTTTTCCTGGTTTCCTGCCATGCCGGGCACGATTGCCAGATCGGCAATCATGTGATTTTCTCCGGGTTCGCTACCGCCGCCGGCCATGTTACGGTGGGGGATTACGCCATTCTGGCGGGATGTTGCGCCGTACACCAGTTTGTGAGCATCGGGGAACATGCCATGGTGGGGGCGATGGCTCGCGTGAGCCAGGATGTCTTGCCGTACACGATCGTGGAGGGCCACCCGGCCGTAACGCGCTCCGTTAACTCCATCGGCATGCAGAGGCGCGGCTTTTCCGAAGAAGACCTGAAAGCCGTGCGCATGTGCTATAAAAAGCTCTTCGTCAATAAAAAGCTGACCGTTCATGAAGCTCTGGAGGAACTGCGGCATTCGGGGTATGCGGAAAATGCCTGCCTGAGGAGAATCATCCAATTCGTGGAAACTTCCGAACGGGGGTTCTGCCATTGAATCCATGAAAACGGGTTTTGTTTTTGACCTGGACGGGACGCTGGTGGACTCCATTCCCGGTATCGCCCGCGGCCTGAACCTGGCCTTGAAAGCGCTGGGGTATCCGGAGCATTCCGTGGACGCCATCCGGGAAATGGTGGGCAAGGGCGCCCGGGAGCTTTGCCTGGCTTCCCTGAAAGGCTATTTCAACGGAAATGTGCCGGAGGAAGCTTTTGAAGCGGTGCACCAGGGATTCATGCGTGAATACCCGCACACCTGGCAGGAGGGCACGGTTCCGTACCCCGGTATCCGGGAAATGTTGCTGTCCCTGGCTGGAGAAGGCTATCCTCTGGGCGTTTTATCCAACAAGCCCCATGCGGTTACAGTTCCGCTGGTGCGCCATATCCTGCCTGAAATTCCCTTCCGGGAGGTGATGGGTTTTTCCGAACGCTTTCCTCGTAAGCCGGAACCTGACTCCCTGCTGTCCATCGTCCGTTCCTGGGGCAGGGAGCCGGCGCAGGTGTGCATGGTGGGGGACTCCGCCCATGACGGCAACACGGCCGTGAACGCCGGAACACGGCTTGTTCTGGTGGGGTGGGGCTACAGTTCCCGTTCCGCTCTGGACGCTTTCCGGGTGCCGGTGTGCGCCGCCGCGGGGGAATTATCTGCCCGGCTGCATGATGAAAGCAGCCTGCCGTTTCCCGTTGCCGCTCATAAAAATTCTTGAAAGTTCCGGCTGGGGCAGAGTTCCGGAAACCGAATTCCTCTGTATCATCAAGATTCTTTCAGGCGCAGGAAAACGTCTGCGGGGGATTCTTTAGGGCTGTATTTTCCCGGCCCGGAAATGGGCAGGGAGGGAAAAGCCGCATGGTTGTTGCTCTTTCAGGACGGAATATCCGGAACATCCGCAGATTTGGCCTGTTCGGTAATGTCTTCCAGGGCGCGGGGAAGCTCCTTCGTGGAGGTGACGCCCAGGTTTTTCAACTTTTGGGCCCGGGGGATGAACCGGTGTTCAAAAGAGGAAACGGTTTTGTTGTACTGGGCTACCGCCTGGTTCAGGCTCTTGCCCAGAGAGGAAAAATGACCGGAAAGGATAGAGCAGGTATTGTACAGGTCCGCTCCCGCTTCCGAAATTTTCTTGGCGTTATCCGCCAGCTGCTCCTGCTTCCATCCGTAAGCGACGGCTTTCAGCAGGGCAATCAGGGTGGATGGAGTGGAAAGAATAACTCTGTTCTCCGCGCCGAATTCAATCAGGGTGGGGTCTGCTTCCAGAGCCGCCTGGAAGAAGGATTCCCCGGGCAGGAACATAATGACGAATTCGGGGCATGGGGAAAACTGGGCAAAGTAATTCTTGGCGCTTAATTGCTGCAAATGCCTCCTGACGTCCGCGGCATGGCGTGCCATCCACTGGCTGCGTTCTTCCGGATTCTCCGTCTGCCCGGCATTCAGGTAGGATGCCATGGGCGCTTTCGCGTCAATAATGATGGAACGGCCTCCAGGAAGGTGAATGACCATGTCCGGCCGTATCCGTTCCTCCTCCCTGGAACGGGTTTCCTGAGTCGTGAAATCGCAGTACTCCACCATTCCCGCCAGTTCCACCACGCGGCGCAGCTGGAGCTCTCCCCATTGGCCGCGAACGCTGTTGTGGTGCAGAGCCTGGGAAAGCCTGGCGGTTTCATTTTTCAGGGCCTCATTGCCGGAAAGAATATAGCGGATTTGCGTTTTCAGGTCCGTATAGGCGCCCACGCGTTCCTTTTCCATCTCTCCCAGCCGGGACTGGACCAGTTTCAGGGATTCGCTCACCGGCTTCAGCATGGACTCGATGGCCTGTTTGCGGGAATCCAGGTCATGATTGGCCTGCTGGCGCTGGCTTTGCAGCCGCGTTTCCGCCAGGTTCAGGAACTGTTTTTCCGAGTTCCGGAGGACTTCCGCGCTGATGCCGGCGAAAGAATCTTTCAGCACCTCTTCCGCCCGGCGGAGCATCTGGGTTCTGTCTTCCGCCCGTTCCTGCCAGGAGCGGGATTCCGCTTCGAGGCGGACGGAGCGGTCCCGGTACCGCAGCAGCAGAACCAGCAGCGCCACGCAGGCGATCAGCAGCAAAAAGGCCAGGAACCAGGGAAAAAATGGGGGAATCATAAGAAAAAATAAGCAATCAGATGGGGGTGGCGTAGGGGATGCCGTCCGTTTCTTCCACGGGTTCGGCCAGGGGGATGTTATCGTCGCTGCCGTCCAGCGGTTCCGCATAGGGAATGCTCTCTTCCGAATCCGGTTCCGCCATGGGAATGTGCCGTTCACACATGTTGGCGGGGGCCTGGTAGCCTGCGGAGGTTTCAAAATACGCAGTCTTGGCGTACTGGCAGCCGGAATGGGCCAGTTGATTGGATTCCCGGCAGACGAGTACGGCCTGTCCTTCCGAACCGGGACGCGTACGGATGGCGTTGGCGGGATAGCCTTCCTTCTGGGCGGCAAGCATAATATCCACCCAGACGGGCAGGGCCAGGGTGCCTCCGTAGCCTTTTTCCAGAATTTTGGTGGAGGAATCGAACCCTACCCATACACTGCAGGTGAGGTTGGACGTATATCCGGCGAACCAAGCGTTCGTATAATTATTCGTGGTTCCGGTTTTGCCGCCGCAGGGGGATTTAAAGCCCAGCGTGGTAATTTTGCCTGCCGTGCCTCCGGGCTTGCAGACCTGCTGGAGGATGGAAGAGGTTATGTTCGCCGCCCGCTGGGAATAGACGGTGCGCTTGCTCTTGGTGATGGCGAAGCGCGGCTGGCCCTGGGAATCCGTAATATGGTCAATGATGTACGGCGTGGGGCGTACGCCCCCGTTGGCAAAAACGCTGTAGGCGCTGGCGATGTCCAGAGGGGACGCTTCCCACGTGCCCAGATAAAGGGCCGGGGTGTGGGAAATATTTCCGTGAAAGCCCGCCAGTTGTGCGGATTGAATGACATTGGACAAGCCGGCGCGGTTGCCGATGCGCACGGACATGGTGTTGCGGGAAAGGATGAGACCGAAGGAGGCCGGCTTCATGCCCCGGTACGTTCCGTCCGAATTGCGGGGGGACCAGTTGGCGGCTCCGCGTATTTCCCCGTAGGCAATCCTGTCATCCGAAATGCGGGTATCCGCAGAATTGCCCTGCTGGAAAAACGTGGCGTAAATAAAAGGTTTGAACAGGGAACCGGTCTGCCGCCTGGACTGAATGGCGCGGTTCAGCTTGGATTCTTCCGCGTCCCGGCCGCCGACGACGGCCAGAAGAGCCCCCGTGGCATTGTCCATGACTACGGCGGCGGATTGGATGTAATTGGGCATCGGCGGCTGCGTCTTTTCCTTCTGTTCCGCAGGGAGCGCCTTCCAGGCGGCCAGGGAGGCCTCATATTCCGCCTTGGTGGTCAGCTTGTTTTTCAGAATTCCCCTCTTCTCCCGCCTGGTCTGCAGGGAAGCCAGGTGCTTCTTGAAATCCTTGCGGGCTTCCAGCGCGTCCATGTGCTTATTGATGGCATCCAGCGTGGCGTTCTGCAGATCAAGGTCCAATGTGGTATGCACCACCAGCCCTCCCAGGCGGATGTCTTCTTCCTCCAGAATGGCGTCCAGCTCCCGGCGCACGAGACCCATGGCGTAATTTTCCTCAGACCGGGACTGGGGCGTCCGGGTGGCGATAGGCTCCGCCAGGGCCGCCTGATACTGCACTTCCGTAATCTTGCCTTCGTTTTTCAGCAGGCCAAGGACAATATCGCGCACTTTTTTTGCTTCCTCCGGATGTTTGATGGGGGAAAAATCATTTGGGCCGTAAATAATGCCGGCCAGGGTGGCGCATTCCGCCAGGGATAAATCCCGGGGTTCCTTGTCGTAATATCCCCGCGCTGCCGCCGCTATCCCCAGGAAGGTGTGCCCCCAGAAAATGCGGTTGATGTAAGTCTCCAGAATTTCGTCCTTCGTATAAGTGGCTTCAATGCGTTTCGCCAGAGCCACTTCCGTCAGTTTGGAATGCAGGTTGCGCTCCCGGTGGTTATATGTAATTTTAGCAAGCTGCATCGTCAGGGTGGAAGCCCCCTGCGTGGCTCTCTTGTGCTTGAGCACCTGCGCAAAGGCGCGGCCCACGCCTATCCAGTCCACGCCGCCATGGTCGTAAAAGCGGTTGTCTTCGCGCAGGAGCAGGGCATCAATAAAAACGGGAGGGACTTCCTGAAGGGATACCCGCTTGCGGTTTTCCCCGTGCAGGGTTCCGATGGTGCGGTTTTTACGGTCCAGAATCACCGTGCGTTCCGGGATGTTGCTCTTTACCTCGGAAATGTCATAGCGGTTGGAAATGGCGCCGTAAAGGAACACCAGGATGGCTCCGATCACGATGCCGACGAAGCAGCATCCCAGAAGGATGCGCAGGGGCCAGCAGATGAACCAGCGGATATTCCGCGTCAGGGAGCCGATGAAGCGGAAAGGCATCAGCAGGACAAACAGCAGGGCTCCGAAAATCGTGAAACGCGGCCTGCGCATGGTTCCTGCGCGTGCGGGACGGTTTTCTTCTTCTCTTTCCGGATTGTCTTCGTACTCTTCCTTCGGAGACGGGCGGGAGGCTCGTCGCTGGGGCGGCGTGTCATACCGGGAAGGACCGTTGCGGGAATTCCCCGTTCTGCGGGTAGGGCCGGGAATAACGGCCGGATCAGAATTTTCCTGCGGCAACCCGGGATAGGATGGACGGGGCAGGGGCCTTTTTTTGCGTTCCGTCTGGGAACGGGAAGACATTTCTCCATCTTGGATGCGTTCCCTCCAGGAGGCGGCATTTCGTTTCCTTGATTTGTCGTTTAACCCCATCCGTGGGCCGGACTTTATCATAAATAATCGAAATGGTCTAAGCAAAAGATGTGGCGCCATGTCGCAATCCATAGACAAAATTCTGCCGTTTTGAACGTTTATACAGTAGGGTATGTCCTATCATTCGATTATCGGTAATTTCATGATATCATTATTGAGAATGACGAGTTTTTGTTACTTGGTCGTTGGGGGGCTTGTGTCCCTGCTGTCAGGGGGGGCGAGCCTTGCGGGGAATGTTTCTTCCATGGCGGATTTGCAGAAACATGTGCATGAGGTGGCCTCCAGGGTTACGGCTGCTACGGTGGCTCTGGTTTCCGACGGGGGAGAGACGGGCAGCGGCGTCATTGTCTCTCCGCAGGGCCTGATTTTGACGGCGGCCCACGTCGTGGGCGGCGATGAAATCATGCGTGTGGTCTTTGCCGACGGGCGCGTGGTAAAGGGACGGGTGCTGGGTGCCAACTTCACGCGGGATGCCGCCATGGTGCAAATCATGGACGGAGGAAACTATCCTCATGTGGAACTGGGGGAATCCGACGGTCTTCATGTGGGGGATTTTGTGGTGGCTCTGGGCCATTCCAAGGGATTTGACCCGGAACGCCGCGCGCCCATCCGCATGGGAAGATTGTGCACGGACGGAAAGCAGCGCTTCCTTATTTCGGAATGTACGCTGATTGGCGGAGATTCCGGCGGTCCCCTCTTTGACCTTTCCGGCAAGTTGGTTGGCATCCATTCCTCCATTGGCCCTATGTTGAAAATCAACAACCATGTCCCTGTTTCCGTTTTCAGGAGAGACTGGGACAAACTGCTCTCCGGCAGGCATTGGGGCCGGCTGGGCCTTCATCCCATGGCGGACCCCGAATCTCCTGTGCTCGGGTTTGCCATGATGGATGTGCTGGGCGTGGACGGCGTGGTGGTGGAAGACGTTGTGGTGAATTCTCCGGCGGATGCCGCCGGCATCCAGCCGGGGGACGTCATTACCCACATGGACAGCCGGAGCCTGCGTTCCGTGCGGGATATGCTCCGTGAACTGGGCAGGCACCGTCCGGGGGAAACCGTTCCATTGGTGGTGGTGAGGAAAGGTACGGCTTACAAGGCGGATCTTACATTCGGCAGGCGTGGCGACCTGATGTCCGGCCTGAAATACCAGGAACAAACTCAAGGATGATGATGAAATATTTATGGGCGGCATTTGCGGCGGCTTCCGCGTATGCCCAGGAAATAGCTTCCCCGCTGCCTCCGGAGCAGATGATTGCCCCGGAGGACAAAAGCGTGCTGGACAGCCAGGCCAAGGAGATTTTCCGGGAATGGGACAAGGTGGCTGTTCCGGTGGGGCAGTCCGTAGTGGCTCTGGTTGCCGGCAATGCCCAGGTGGCTTTGGGAACAGTGGTGGGAAAGGGAAAAGTCCTCACCAAGCTGAGCGATCTCCAGAAGGAACGGCGTCCGGTCATGCTGGTGGATTCTTCCGGGCGGGTTTATGACGCCAAGGTGCTCTTTGCCCTTCCGGAGCATGATCTGCTGATGATGGATGTGCCGGGGCTTCCCGCTCCCCCCATTGACCTGGATTCCTATGTGCAGGCGAAGGAAGGGGACGTGATTGCAGCCGTATCGCCCACGGGGCATGTGAGCGACTTCGGAGTCGTTTCCGTGGCTCAGCGCAGCTTGCGGGCGGATGACCAGCCTTATCTCGGCATCGTTTCCGATCCCCGCTGGGACGGGGAGGGGGTCATGATAGGCGGCGTGGAAGCCGGAAGCGGCGCGCACCGCAGCGGCTTGATGGCCGGCGATGTGTTGATGAAGCTGAATGGAAAGCCGGTGGACGGAATGTACTCCATCCGTGCCGCTATGGTCGGGGTGCGTCCCGGTGAGACGGTTCCCGTGGAAGTAAGGCGGCGGAACCAAGTAGTGGAGGGAAAACTCCTCACGGGGCCCAGGCCCAAAGTGATGAAATTCCCGCAAAAGCGCCTTGATATGATGAACTCCATGGGCAACCGGATGAGCCTGAAAAGGGATGAATTCCCTTTGGTCATCCAGTCGGACATGACCTTGTTCCCGGAACGGGCCGGATGCCCGGTCATTGACGTCAACGGAAAATTTGTTGGGCTGGCTCTGAGCCGGGCCGGACGCACGGAGACCTATATCCTGCCTTCCTGGATATGCAGGGAACTGGTGGAAGGAGTGCTCCCGCAGGTGCAGCAATACAAGGCGGGACGCGGAGAAAACATTCCGGAGGCCCAGCCTGTGGATGATTCCTATGACGCCCGGCGTCTGGAGGAAAACCGGCGAAAGGTGGAGGATAAGATGAGCCGTCAGGGCCTGGTGCCCAAAGTTTATTAAGCCTGCCCGGATGCCGGAAGGCGGCAGGTGAACTTTTTCGGCAAACCGCATGGCTTCGAGACCTCTTTCTCAGCCTGCCGCATTGGAGCCGCGGGAAACAGGGCGGACATTGTTCCCGTGCCGGAAAAATGTCCGGAGTGGTTTATTCCCTCAATCCATGGCGTCAGGAGAAGAAAAATAAAAAAACGGGCAGCAATGCCCGTTTTTCTGAATCATCCGGATATACTCCAGAGCAACTTCCGGCTTCCCGGATATCGGAAGAAAATTTACTTGTCAGAGGAAGCCGCCCCCGGCCTTTCCTTGAAAATCATCAGTTCCGTCAAAACGACGGTGCGGCCGGTGGAATCCGGGGAAATAATCATGACCACTTTTCGTCCCGGGTAGGTCGTCAGCATCATGCCTCTGTCCTTCACCTTGACGACTTTGCCGTTCTTTAAACGGGTCATGTACGTCAAATTGGCGGGGGTGGTGCGGGAAATGTTGCTGTCTGTGGAGTTCTTGCCGAAAATGTAAGTGGATTTGCTGGGCAGTTCGATAGCGCTCTTTTCTCCCGAGGGAGGTTTGGGAAGTTCCAAAGTGAACGTGCGTCCGGTCAGGTTCTGGATGTAAACGCAGTTCAGCGGCAGTTCCGACTCATTAATAAAATCCAGCGTCAATTCCCCTTTGCTGTTTTTGCCGACCAGAGCCAGGGTTTTGGAGCCAAGATCGGGCGGCAGGGGCTTGCTGACGAGTTTATTGGTCGGCATGCCTTTCTGGTCCAGGCCCCCGAACAGGGTAATGATCTTGCTCTTGGGGTAGACGCTGCGGCGCCCCGGAAGGGCGGCGCGGATTTCCACTTTTTCCAGCCTTTTGGAATCAATAGGCATGTAAATGGGAGAAGGAAGAGACATGGGCTCCTTCAGAACGAACCGGATGCCGTTGACGGCGGCGGGGGGCAGGGATTTGTCCACAGTATCGGACGCCGGGGCATTGGCCGCCGGCTGGGCCGGTTCCGGCCTGGAGGATGCGCGGCTTTGTCCTTGGGCGAAGGAGATGCTTCCGAAAAGGCAGGTAAAGGCCAGGAGGGGTAAAATACGCATATATTTTGGGAAGTGGAATGAGGAAAAGAGTGTTTTGGTTTCCCCGGCAGTGACCCTTGGAGGATAACCGCGCGGGAAAAAGGCGGAGGGAAAATCCATTGAACCGTGCAGCAGCGTGTGCTGATGGTTCCAATAGTTTTGATATCCTTTGTGAAGTACATGAATGAAGATGTCCGTGCAAGCTCAAAGTAGGGATGCCTGGGATAAAATTCCTAAAGACAATGGGATTTCTTTTTTAAGGAAAGGATATAGGCAAGGAGCATCATCAAATGTCAGTCTTATCCATGCGTGGTGGAGCAAATGCCTGGCCGGCGGCCGCGCGGATAAGAAGGTTTGTGGTTAGTCGCGCGGAGAGGCGGCGCAGATCATTCATGCAGGTTAGGGGCTGGATTTCAGGAAAACGGCCGTATGGGAACAAGAGCATATGAAACTGCTTGTTGAAATTGCCCCGGCCGAATTTGATGTGTTGCATTACGGAGCTCTTGTTGAACTTAAAAGGAAATAAACGTCGGCTCCGTATTCAATAAGTCGATCCGGTTTTTTCCGGGCTTATCGAAACTCCCGGAGATGTCCAAGGCAGGGGGAAAAGGAAGAAAGCCCCACTATCCCCGGAACAGGGGAAAATCGTCTTTCGTCCTTTCTGCCCTGATATCTTCCCCCTCTCTCCGGACGCAAAAGCGCCGCTTTCCCGGGAAAGGAAAAGCGGCGTGAAACGGAATGGAAACGCGCTCCCTTTGCTACACTTCTTCCGGGGACAGCCAGCGGAAGGAGACGATATTGAACTTTCTTCCAAACGCCTTGTTCACGGCGCTCAGCTCCGTATCCTCCAGCG
>ENA-OYYT01000435-OYYT01000435.1-human-gut-metagenome-genome-assembly--contig:-NODE-435-length-19814-cov-5.604079_pt1 | contig 19814 bp, 10 predicted proteins | sample MGYA00243251_ERZ653453 | MGnify/ENA primary metagenome ERZ653453 (study PRJEB26926, sample SAMN06165174) | human gut metagenome | biome: ENVO:00009003; feature: ENVO:2100002; material: ENVO:00002003...
CCCCTGGACGGTTCGGGTCGGCAGCGTCGTGCTGGACGACAACCGGGCGGAATACGGGCTGCTGAACCATCGTCCCGCAGCGGGATTCGACCCGTCGTTCATCGCCCTCTCGACGCTCGACCTGGCGGTCGATTCGATCTACAACCGGGGTGCGGACATAGCCCTGCAAATCCGCCGCATGGCGTTCACCGAGCGCAGCGGGCTCACGGTGAGCGACATGACCGGGGACATCGGCATGGACGCCTCGGGCATATCCCTTGCCGGCGTCACCCTGAAAACGCCCTTTTCCCGGATCGAGGCCAACATCTCCGCCGGGGAGGGGATTCTGGCACTGGCTCCGGATTCGCCGCTCAAGGCAGCGCTCACGGCCGACGTGAACACCAAAGACCTAAAATACCTCTATCCGGCGCTGATACCGCCCATGCTCGACGGACGCATCGTCAGCCTGGCACTCACCGCAGCGGGGACGCTGGGCGACATCGGAAAAGCCGGGCTGGACATCTCCTCGCCCGGACACGTCGCATTCACGGCGGACGGGGCGGCGAGAAACGTGCTCGACCCCGACCGCATGGAGGCTTCCGCACGGTTCGAAGGCGATTTCAGGGATATGGCGTTCCTCGAAGCGCTGTTGCCCGACTCCGCCCTGCGGCGGCGCATAGCGATCCCCGACCGCATCCGGCTCCGCGGAACGGCCGGCGCAGACAAAGGGGCGTTCTCGGCCGCTTCGACGCTCTCGACCGACGGCGGGGAGATAGCCCTGCAAGGCCAGCTGGATACCCGCAGCGAGGCCTACGAAATCGAATTACGGTGCGACAGCTTTCCGTTGAACAGGTTTCTGCCGGCCGATTCGCTGGGCCTTTTAGACCTGGCGCTGCAAGCCGGGGGCAGCGGATTCGATCCGCTCCGGGCGCAGACCCGGGGGAACATCCGCCTGCAGGTTGACCGGGCGGAGTTCCGCGGCAGGGATTTCGGAGGCGTGGAGCTGAACGCAAACCTCGAAGGAGGACAGCTTTCCGGCCGCCTGTCCGACCGTGACGAGGCGCTGCGGCTGTTGCTGCTGGTCTCGGGCACGCTGACCGAACGGAAACAGGAAGTCAGGCTCACGGGCAACGTCTTCGATTTCGACCTGGCAGAGCTGGGAATCTCCCTGCAGAAAATCGGCGGGTCGTTCGCGCTGGAGGCCGGGGCGTCCGCCTCGGACGCCGGCAGCTATACGGCCCGGATAGCCCTGGACAGCATCGAGGTCAGAACCCGGCACCGCACAGACCGCATCCGTCCGACGAGCCTGTCATTGAGCTCCGACACGACGGCGACGCGGGCCAAACTGGCATCCGGCGACCTGTCGCTGGCATTCGTCTCCCCCGGGCCCGTGGACTCGCTGGTTCCGGCCCTGACGCGGAGCGCCGACATACTCGCACGGCAGATACGGGCACAAAGCGTCGACATGGAGGCCCTGAAACCCGCATTGCCCGATTTCAGCCTGCGGGTCACGGCCGGACGCGAAAATATCCTGAATAATTTTCTGAAAACAAAAAAGGTGTCGTTCGGCGCGCTGGACATCGAAGGCGTGAATTGCGACTCCCTGCCGGTATCCCTCCGGATAAAGGCGGAGAGGCTGGCCTGGGGAGGCGTCGTCCTCGACACGCTGACGGCAGGCATCGCGCAGGACGGCCGCCGGCTGGATTATTTCCTCCGCACGGCGAACGTCCCGGGGAACCTGGACAACGTAGCCCTCGCAGGGCTGTACGGCCATGTGGCCGGAAATAGGGGCCAGGTAAACCTCTGCCAGAAAAACCGGGCGGGATGCGAGGGGTTCCGCTTCGGGCTGGATGTCGAATGGAACGACAGTCTGGTCAGGGCGGGCGTAACGCCGCCCGACCCGGTATTCGGGTACGAACCCTGGACGGTAAACCCCGGCAATTACCTCGTTTACAGGTATGGCAAAAGCATCGACGCCGACCTCGACATGAGGCACGGCGACCAGCGGTTCGCAATCCGGACGGTTCCCGGAGAGGGAGCGTCCGACGACATCCGGCTGGATATCGCCGGCCTGAACATCGGTTCCGCACTGGGGCTGCTGCCCTCCGCCCCGCCCGTCGACGGGGTATTGGGTACGGACATGACGCTGGGCATGACGCCCGACAGCCTGACCCTGCGCGGCGACCTGTCCATCGCGGAACTGTCGTACGACAAACGGCGCTTCGGCAACGTCGACTTCGGACTCTATTACAAGCAGGATCAGGGACATATGGCCGATGCGCGGCTGACGCTCGACGGCGCCGAGGTACTGACCGTCCGGGGAGATTACCGCGCAGAGCGCGAAAGCCCGCTCGACCTCACGGCGACGATCCCCGGATTCCCGTTGCAGCAGGCCAACGTATTCCTGCCCGACGACCTGATCCGCCTCCGGGGCCGGTTGCAGGCGAAAATCCACGCAGGAGGCACCGCCGACCGGCCGAGGCTGGACGGGGGCGTACACTTCGCACAGACCGAAATCCGCGTGCCGATGATCGGCACGTCGTTCCGGTTGTCGTCCGACACGATCCGCATCGACGACAGCCGCGTCATATTCGACGATTACACGCTCCTCGCCCCGAACAGCAAGCCGCTGACGATCGGCGGCGAGGCCGACCTGGCCGATTTCAGCCGCATGACGGCCGACATCGCGCTCCGGGCGTCGGATTTCCAGGTAGTCGACGTAGCCCGGAAGGATGGTACGGCCGTCTACGGAAAGGCCTACCTCGACCTGGACGCGACGGCCAAAGGCCCCCTGGACGAACTCGTCGTCCGCGGCAACGTGGCCCTGCTGGGCGGAACGGACATCAACTACGTCATGCAGGACTCCCCGATGGACGTGAAGGAGCGTCCGCAAAACATCGTGACGTTCGTCTCGTTCCGGGAACTGGACTCCCAGGGACAGGAAGAGACATCGCAGGCAATACGCATCGGAGGCATGGACGTGCTGGTGAATGTCGACATCAACAACGACGTACAGGCGGCCGTAGACCTTTCGGCGGACGGCAACAACCGGATCGACCTGAAGGGAGGCGGCAACCTGACCTATACCATGAATCCGCTGGGCGACGTCCGCCTGTCGGGGAAATACGTGCTCTCGGGCGGAAGCGTACGCTACAATCCGCCCGTCATCTCCCAAAAAATCTTCAAGATCACGCCGGACAGCTATGTCGAATGGATAGGGAACATCGCCGACCCGGCTTTCAACATCACGGCCGTAGAGACCGTACGTGCCAATGTCTCCTCGGACGGGCAGGACAACCGTACGGTGAATTTCGATATCTCCATCAACATCCGCAATTCGCTCGACAACCTGGAGGTCTGCTTCGGACTTTCTGCCCCCGAAGACCTCACCATGCAGAACCAGTTGAATTCGCTCACGGCCGAGCAACGCGCCAACCAGGCTATGAACCTGCTGATATACAACACCTACACGGGCCCCGGAACCACGGCGAAGGTCAGCTCCGAGAACCCGCTCAACTCGTTTATCCAGAAGGAGCTGAACCAGTGGGCGCAGAACAACCTGAAGGGCGTAGACCTGAGCTTCGGCATCAACTCCTACGGCGAGGACGACCCCAACGGCCAGCGCACCGACTACTCCTACCGGTTGTCCAAAAACCTGTTCAGCAACCGCGTGCGCGCCGTCATCGGAGGCAAGTTCAGCACGGACGCCGACCCGTCGCAGAACCTCAAGGAGAACCTGATCGACGATATTTCGCTGGAATACATGCTGACCAAGCGCGACAACATGTACCTGAAAGTATTCCGCCATACCGGGTACGAAAGCATCCTCGAAGGCGAAATCACCGAAACGGGCGTGGGCTTCGTGATCCGGAAAAAACTGCTGAGGCTGGGCGACCTGTTCAAGTCGACGAAACCCAAAGCGAAAAAACAGAAACGAGATGAGGCCGGCACACATTAGAAATACCTGCATCCTGGTTTGCGCCGTGTTGTCGGTAGCGGCCTGCTCCACCACCCGCCGGCTGGGGTCGGACGAGGTGTTGTATACGGGCGTGAAGAAAATCCGGATCGAACCCGACTCGGGCGTCGTGCTCTCCGCCGCAGCCGAATCGGCCGTGAAGGAACCGCTGTCGGTCGCCCCGAACAACCCGCTTTACAGCCCCTATATCCGCACCCCGCTGCCGATCGGGCTGTGGGCTTACAACTATCTCTACACGCCCAGGCAAAAGGGATTCAAATACTGGTTATTCAAACGGCTGGCCAAACAGCCCGTGCTGATCTCGAAGGTGCAGCCCCGGCTCCGGACGAAGGTCGCGGAACAGGTGCTCGAAAATTACGGCTATTTCGGCTCGCACGCCGCAGACTCCCTGCTCTACCGCAAACACGGGCGGAAGGCAAAGGTGTACTATACGCTCGGCATAGCGCCGCCCTGGCACTATTCGAAGATCGCCTACCCGGAGGTGGACAGCGGCATGGAGCATCTCATGGACAGCCTCCGGGCCACGTCCCTGCTCCGCGTGGGGGCGCAGTACAACATGGACAGCCTCACGCTCGAACGCAAACGAATCTCCCAGCTGCTGCGCAACAGGGGATATTACTATTTCCGTCCCGAATACCTGGAATACCTGGCCGATACGACCTCCGGTCTGCGGCAGGTCGACCTGCGCCTGAACCTCAAGCCCAACCTGCCGGAGGTGGCGCTCAAGCCCTACCGGGTGGGCGGCATCACGGTGCGGCTGACAAACATCAAACCCGGCCCGACGGACACGCTCCGCCTGCCCAATGCGACGGTCATCGCCCAGCGGCCGATGAAAATCCGCCCCAGGATCCTGTCCGGGGCCCTCACACTCCGAAGCGGGCAACTCTTCACGGTAGATGCCCAAAACCGCACGCAGACCGACCTCAACAAGCTGGGCATTTTCCGTTCCGTCAACCTGAGCGTCACGCCGCTCGACTCGCTGCGGGGCTCCGACACGCTGGACGTCGCCATCGACGCGCAGTTCGACTATCCGCTGGAAGCCGCCCTGGAAACGGACGTAACCTCGAAGTCGAACAGCTTCATCGGCCCCGGCATCACCTTCAAGGTCAGCAACAACAACCTGTTCCGGGGCGGCGAAGTCCTCGCCCTGAAACTGAACGGCTCGTACGAATGGCAGACGGGCAACAAAAACTCCGGCGGCCGTTCCTCACGGCTCAACTCCTATGAACTGGGACTGAATGCGAACCTCAGCATTCCGCGGCTGTTGCTGCCGTCGTTCATCACGCGCAGGCTGAAATACCCCGGGAGCACGACGTTCCAGCTCGGGGTCGACCTGATGAACCGCCCCAGCTTCTTCCGGCTGATCGCGTTCAGCGGCTCGGCGGGATACAATTTCCAGACCTCGCCTTACAGCCGCCATTCGCTGACCGTATTCAAACTCACCTACAACAAGCTGCTGCACACGACCGAAGCTTTCGACAAGACGATGGACGAGAACCCGGCCATCGCCATGAGTTTCCGCAACCAGTTCGTACCGTCGATCAACTATACCTATACGTTCGACAAGACCTACGGCAGCACCGGCAACCGCCGCTTCTACTGGCAGAACAGCGTCACCTCGGCCGGCAACATCCTCTCGGGCGTGCTGAGCCTGTTCGGCGAAAAACAGCCCCAGCATCTGTTCGGAAACCGCTTTTCGCAGTTTGTCAAGGAGGTGAGCGAAGTGAAGTTCTACCACCGCATCGGGCGCCGGAACAACTGGCTGGCGACGCGGCTGCTCGTCGGCGTGGGATATGCCTACGGGAATTCCGAGGTGATGCCGTACAGCGAACAGTTCTACATCGGGGGCGCCAACAGCATCCGCGCCTTCACGATCCGGTCGCTCGGGCCGGGCAGCTACCGTCCCCCGGCCAACGACCGCAACGGCTATCTCGACCAGACGGGCGATTTCAAGCTGGAGGCCAACGTCGAATACCGCTTCGGCATCATGGGACGCCTGAACGGCGCCGTTTTCCTCGACGCCGGGAATATCTGGCTGCTGAAAAAAGACCCCAAACGCCCCGGTGCGGAACTGAAATGGAAAGGGCTGCTCAATGAAATCGCGCTGGGCACCGGATTCGGGTTGCGTTACGACATCAGCTACCTGGTCATCCGTGCCGACCTCGGAATCGGCATCCACACCCCCTACCCCAATCCCGACAAGACGGGGTATTACAACATCTCCAGTTTCAAGGACGGGCTCGGGTTCCACCTGGCGATCGGCTATCCGTTCTAAAGTGCGGGCAGGTCATCCTTACGAATACGAACAGGCCGGCTGGTATTACCAGCCGGCCTGTTCCATATCTGTCTTTCCTTCTAAGGCGAACGGATTTCCCGCCGCATGGACACCGAATCAGAAGACGAACTTTTCGAGTTTCATCTCGCCGAGCTGGTGCAGGCGCGGTACGAGGGTCGTGAAATGCGACGCCTGCTCGTGCGCGGCCAGCGCCTTGGCGTCGCTCCACGTCTCGCAGATCATCAGCACGTCATTGCGCGTAGTGCTTTCGAACAGGTCATAGGCCACGCAGCCTTCGTCCTTGAGCGAAGCCGCCACCAGTTCCCTGGCCGTATTTACCACTTCCTCGCGGTTGGAATCCGTCGTACGGATAAAAACATTCAATCGTATCATTTCGTTCTATTTAATTAAGTTTAAAAGGCTTTCACGGCCTCGACGGCCGCATCGTAATCGGGTTCCTCGGTAATTTCGGGCACGAGCTGGGTGTAGACCACCTTCCCCGCCTTGTCGATCACCACCACGGCACGGGCGAGCAACCCAGCCAGCGGGCCGTCGGCCATCAGCACGCCATAGGCGCCGGCAAAACCCGCAGCACGGAAATCCGACGCGGGAACGACGTTGGCGATACCCTCGGTCGTACAGAACCGGGACTGCGCGAAAGGCAGGTCTTTCGACACGGCCACGACGACCGTGTCGGGCAGCGAAGATGCCAGCTTATTGAATTTTCGCACCGAAGTCGCACAGACGCCCGTATCGAGGCTGGGAAATATGTTCAGCACGACGCGCTTGCCTTTCAGGTCACTGAGTTTCAGCGGGGAGAGATCCCCCTTTACCAATTCGAAATCGGGAGCCTGGGCGCCGGCCCGGATGAATTCGCCGTCGATATGCACGGGCGTGCCCTTGAATTTTGTCGTTGTCATCGTCTTTTTATTTTTCTGTCGTTTCATAAAACGTAAAACCGGCAGGTTTATTGTCCGGCAGGCGACATGCCGCCAACGGAAACCGTGCACGGATGCCGCACCACAAATTTAGTTCCTTTTCGGGAAGATTCCAACGGCTATTTCATATTCTTTTCAGGTTTACCGCCCAACTTTGCAGCGACTTAACCGGGTAAGAGCATATTTTTTGTATTTTTGCCCGAACCCGGCCGAAACGAAACAAAACGAAACAAACAGACAGACAAGACCGACATGAAAAAGACACTCCTTCTGCTCATGCTGACGTGCAGCTGCGCAATCGCTACAGCACAGGAACGCTCGCCACTGAGGCAAACCGAATTCATCTCCGCCGATTCGCTCGAAGACGAACACGAACTGTTGGAGCGCGTACGCAACATGCCCAACCTCGAAGTCGGCAAGGGCATCACGTTCCGTCCCAAAAGCAACTGGTTCTCACTGACGATGCGCTTCCGGATGCAGAACATGGTGGGACTCTCGTTCGACAAGGATTTCACGCTCACGAAAACCGATGCGCAGGTCAAGCGCCTGCGCCTGCGCTTCGACGGGTACATCTATTCCCCGAAACTGGTCTATTCGGTTCAGCTGGGATTCACCTCCTACGACACGGAACCGCTGCCCAACGGCAATATGAACATTGTGCGCGACGCAATCGTCTACTACGTCCCCAGCCCCAAGTGGAACATCGGGTTCGGGCAGACCAAGATCAAGGCCAACCGGGCGCGCATTAACTCTTCGAGCGCCCTGCAATTTGTCGACCGCAGCATCGTCAACAGCGAGTTCAACCTCGACCGCGATTTCGGGTTCTTCGGCGAATACAACATGCGCGGGGGCGAGGGCTTCAACCTCTCGGCCAAAGGTTCGGTGACGCTGGGCGAAGGCCGCAACTGGGGCAGTTCGTCCAACGGCGGGCTTGCCTACACGGGACGGCTGGAGCTCTACCCGCTGGGGCGGTTCAAGTCGAAAGGCGACGTGATGGAGGGAGATTTCGAAGGCGAGGAGCAGGTCAAGATACTCGTGGCCGGAGCCTACTCCTACAACCACAAGGCATCGCGCCTGAAAGGCCAGCGCGGCGCCGTCATGCCGGACGACGCGACCCGCAACATCGGCTCCTATTTTGCGGATTTCATCCTCAAGTACCGGGGATTCGCATTCTATACCGATTTCATGGGACGCAGCTGCGACCGACCGCTGTTCGACCCCCAGAGCAATGCCTTCGTATACAGCGGGCAGGGGCTCAACATACAGACCAGCTACCTGTTCGACAAGAAATGGGAGGTCGCCCTGCGTAATTCGACGCTCTTCCCCGAGCACGAAGTACAACCCTTTGCGGGGTACAAACGCTGGAACCAGACGACCGTAGGCGTCACCCGTTACATCATCGGCCACAGCCTTAAGGTACAGGCAGACATGTCGTACAACCACCGCAGCGAATCGTTTGACCCCGATTACAACCGCTGGGAGATCCGCTTCCAGCTGGAGCTGGGGCTCTGACCCGGCAACAGGAAAATACGAAAACTCCCGGCTATTGCCGGGAGTTTCTGTTTCGGGACAGGAACCCCGTTACAGGATTTTCAGCGCGATCCGCGCGCACGCCTCGGCATCGGCCAGGGCATGGTGGTGGTTGGCAAGGTCGAAACCGCACGCCGCCGACACGGTATGGAGCTGGTGGTTGGGCAGGCTGCTGCCGAACGTCCTGCGCGAGGCACGGCACGTACAATAGAACCGGTAGCCGGGATAAGGCATCCCGTACAACTCGAACACGGCGCGCAGGCACCCCTCGTCGAAGGGCGAGTTGTGCGCCACGAGCGGCAGCCCCTCGATACGGGGCGCAATCTGCTTCCACACGTCGGCGAAATCGGGCGCCTGGGCCGTATCCTCGTAGCTGAGGCCGTGGATGGCCGTGGTGAAACGGCTGTAAAAATTAGGACGCGGGCGGATCAGGCTGTAAAGCGTGTCGACCACCTCGCCGCCACGCACCACGACGACGCCCACCGAGCAAACGCTCGTACGCCGGCCGTTGGCCGTCTCGAAATCTATGGCTGCAAAATCTTTCATCGGTCAGGAGTGAATATCCTTCGCAAAGATACGGATTTTAACGCTTCCCGGTATCACCGGCAACGAAAAAACGGCCGCCTTTCCGAGGGCGGCCGTCGTTTCTGCCGGAGCGGGTTATTCGGTATACTCGTCGTCCGACGTGTCGGGCGTAACCCATGAATCGGCCGGGGTCAGCTCCTCGACCTCCGCCTCCGTCAGGAAGGCGTCTTTGTCGAACATGATGTCGTCGAAATAGTTGACCGTGCACTGGTAAGCGCCGTAGTTGTATGTCCAGTCCTTGGAGTAGATGCCGAAGATGGCCATGATATCGCCTTTCGCGCCGTCGCGGACGACGGGATACTGGGCGAAACGCGAATAACCGCTCGTGCGCACCGTATAGACCCCCTTCTTGTTGGTCGTCGAAGGCAGGGTGCTGTCATAGGTGAAAAGCACCGAACCGTAAAGGTTCGTACCGTCGTTGCTGAACGCCCAGCGGTACCAGACCTTGTTCATCACCGGACGGATGTCGGTATACATCCACGCGGGATAGATGTTCGACCCCACCGTCCCGTAACGGCACGTAACGCCGCGCAGGATCACCAGACGCCCGAAATACTGCTGCCCGTTCTGGCCGAAGAAATCGTCGCAGTTGGCCTCGGTGACCTCGAGGATCTCCTTGCCCAGCTCCAGCTGCGTCTCCTCGCCGAGGAACACGCGCTTGCGGATCTCCGTCGGGTCTTCGATGTTCGAGTTGGCATAGAATTTATGTTCGCCCACCTTGTTGTAGGAATCGGTAGGCCCCTCGCCCAGCGACAGCATCATGCGGTAGTTGCCGATATAGAGGCCCGAGACCTTGACATAGACCCAGTTCGAGGGGATCGTACCCGTGGCCTTGTCGAAACGCCCCATCGGATAGGTAAAATAGAGCCCCGTAGTGAGCTTCACCTCGATGGCACCCGAATCGTCCACCAGGTAGAGCGACTTGTAGACGTTACCCTCCTCGTCGCTCGACTGCACCTTGCCCTTGATGTAGTAATCCAGCCCGTCGGGCGACTGGCCGATCTGTACGTACTTCGTATCGCCCCAGCTCGAGTTGCTGCCCGTACCGCCGAGCGACTTGTGCTCATCGAGGAACATCTGTTTCACATCGGCGATGGAGATATGCTTCATCCCCGCGAAATCCTCGTCGGTATAGACTTTGGCAGGCTTCGGCGCATCGAAATCATTATAGCACCCCGTAACCGCAAACATCACGGCCAGCACGGCACATAACTGAAATATCTTTTTCATAATCGTCATATCGTATTAGAAGCGGAAATATACATTCAGGTAATAGGTCGTCCCCAGCAGGTAAAAGTACTTCGAATCGAACGGCACGTAGTACTGGATCGGCTGGGCGGCCGCACCCTCCTTGTTCACATAGGTACGGCGCGAAAGGCGCATCTGTTCGTAACCGCCCGTGCGGATCGTCTGGTCGTTGAGGATATTCTTCACCTCGAGGCTGAAGCCCAGCTGGTAGATGCGGTGGATGTACCAGTTCTTGCCGACGCTCAGGTTGAGCGTATAGGCCGAGTCGAATTTCTCCTGATCGCGCAGGTTCATCAGCGCCGTGTATTTCACGGCGCCGGGGAGCTGTGCCGCCTCGTCGGGGCGCAGTACCGTGGCATAAGCGGCACGGGTACGGCGCGCGGGGTTCATCGAGAGGTAGATACGGTCGTAATAGTTGAAATCGACCGAGGCGAACCAGTTGCGCGGGCCGCGGTAGCTCAGGCCGAGGTTGAGCGCCGTCTGGGGCGTGCTTTCGACGTAGAGGTCGTCCCAGAGCACCTTGTCGCCGCGGAGCACCTCCTCGCTGTTGTCGCGCGTCTGTGTGAAGTTGGCGTCCGACGTATAGCGGTAGTCGCCCAGGCTCAGGGCGCCGTTGAACGAGATGCCGCCCCAGATGGGAACCACGACGCCCACTTCGAGGCCGTAGTAACGCTTGTCGATGCCGCTCATGGCGAAGTTGGTGAACGACGACTGCGTATCGTCATAGTACGAGATGACCTTCGACTGGTCGGCGACCGAGGTATAGTAACCCGAAACGCGCGCCGTGATCCACGGCAGGTTGAGGTTGTACGACAGGTCGACGCCGAGTACCTTCTCGGAATCGAGGCCCGGCGTAGTCGTATTGCGGGTACGCGCCGAAACGAAAGCGTCGCGGAACTGCGGGGGATTGACCATGTAGGCCACATTGGCGTCGATGGCATGCGCACCCGAGAAACGGTACGAGAACTCGCCCTTGAGCTTGTAGGTCAGGTAGTCGAGCGTCTTCGATTTACCGAGCGAGTTGTTCGCGAAGAGTCCCTTGCGCAGCCGGCCGTCGCGCCACATGGCCGTGTAGCCGACCTCGCCGCCGAGGCTCATCGTGAAACCGCCGAACGAGGCGTAATACTGCGCCCAGACCTGTGCCTGGCGCAGGTTGGCGTAGTAATCGTAGCTGAACTTGTCGCCTTCCCCGACGCGGCGGGCCTCGCCGTGCTTGAGGTAATAATCCAGGTCGTTCTGCGAAAGCAGCGGGTTGTAGTTGCCGTTGTCGCGCAGGGCGAACTTATCCACGTCGAGCCAGTAGTCGGCACCGAGCAGGTCTTTCACCTCGTCGTAGTACTCCGTGCGGTTGACACGCGCCGTCAGGCCTCCGCGCAGCACGGACTGGTTGCGGAACGTATGGGCGATGTTGGCCGCGAAGTTGAAATCGCGCTGGTCGGTATGGCGTTCTTCGATCATGTAGATGCCCGAAGCCCCGGACTTGTTGCGGTTGTAGTTCATGCGGAACATGTTGTCGTAATCCATCAGGCTCTTGCTGGGGTCGGTGATCCACTCGCGCATCGAACGCAGCGCAAGGTCGTTGTACGTCCCCAGATCCGAACTCTCGATGCCCTCGGACAACTGGAGGATACGGTTCGTGTAGAAGCTGGGCAGGTAACGGTAGTAGTCGGGGCGCGGGTCGGGGCCATCCGTCCACGTCAGGGCCGAATAGCCGTTCTTGCCGAAGCGGAACGAAGCCGCGGCGGCAAGTTTGGTATTCGACGAAATGTCGAACCCGTAGTTGAGCATCACGATCGGCTCGTGGTAATCGCGCACGCGCGAGTTGCGCAGCTTGCCGTCCTGCTTGCCCACATTGGGGTTGTAATAGTTGTTACTCAACAGGTCGTAGGCTTCCTGCGTCGACGCCTGCTGCGCTCCGCGCTCGGTCGGTGCCCCCAGGATGGTCAGCGCCAGGTTGTGGCGATCGCCGCCGAAACGCTTTTCGACCGATGCGAAGTAACCGTAGGCATTGTAGTACACCCCGTCGACATAAGAGTTGCCGCCCTGGCGGGTCGAGAACGAGAAGGCGTACGACCATCCGTTGTCGAGCAGGCCCGAAGCGTAGGAAACCATCGCGCGGAAGCGGTACATCGAGTTGCCGTTCACGACGCTGGCACGGAAGCCCTTGCGCATCTGCGAAGCGCGCGCATTGACATTGGTCGTACCGCCGATGCCGTCGATGCCGTAGCCCGACGAGCGCAGCCCGGCGGTATTCTCCTGGTTACGCGTGGCGTCGTTCAGGCCGCTCCACAACGACCAGGGGCCATAGCCCGTCATGGCATCGTTGAACCGGATGCCGTTCAGGTAGATGCTCGAATACTGCGAGTCGTAACCGCGCACGTTGAAACGCATCTCGCTGAATTTATACGAGGCGATGTTGTTGAAGACATCCTTCGACGACGAAAGCGACGAAGGCAGCGACTGCCCGTCGGCCGCCGTATCGGAGTCGAACTCCGCGAACACGGCGTCGTCGATGACATACTGCACATCGGGGGACATCACCACCGAATTGAGGTTCTTGACCATCTTGTCGACACGGATCGCCAGGTCGAGGTTCTCGAACTCGGGGGCTTCGAATTTCAACTGGTATTCCCCTTTGGGCAACTGGTCGATATTGAAATTACCGTGGTTGTCGGTCATGACGGTGACGCCGAGCGGTTCGACGACCACCTTGACATTGCTCAGTGCGACACGGCCGTCACGCGAGACGACCTTGCCTTTGACGCCCCCGTCCTGGGCATACGCCCCGGCACAGGCCAGCGTGAGCAGGATAACAAGTAAAGCTCTGATCTTCATAATTACTTTGTTGGGTTATTTACCGATGTAAATGAATACGGGAAGGTGATCGCTGTATCCCCCCTGGAAATTGTTGCCCACGAACGTACGCAGCGGGTAGCCCTTGTACTGGCCTTCCTGCTGGAACAGATAGGGGACACGGAAAATATTGCCGTAATATTTCCCCTTGGGGGCACGCTCCAGCTTGAGCGAACCCGTCGAGCCGGTAGCGAGGTTCTCCGACACGACGATATTGTCGAACAGGTTCCACTGGTCGCGGTAGGCAAGCGAACCGATGCCCGCCTTCAGCATGTCGATAAAGGGATTGTAGTATCCGCCCGGTTGGAGCTTGCGGATGTTGCCTTCGGCGCCGAGCACCTCGGTGATACTCTTGTCGGTGGCGTCGTCGTTGAAGTCACCCATCATCACGACCTTGGTCGCGGGGTTGATCGCCAGCACCGAGTCGGCGGCATGGCGCATGATCTCGGCGGCGCGCTCGCGCTTGGGTGCCGAAGCCTCCTTGCCGCCCAGGCGCGAAGGCCAGTGGGCCACCATGAAATAGAACGGTTCCCCGTCGATCGTCCCCCACATCGTCACCACGTCGCGCGTGCGGAAATTCGGCAGGCTCTCCATCGTAAACGGGATCGGGGCGTTGCCCTCGAGCTTGAACACGTCGGGACGGTAGTAGAACGCCACGTCCACGCCGCGGGCATCGGGCGAATCGTAGTGCACGATGCGGTAATTGGCCGGGGCGAGTTTGGGCGTAGCGATCACGTCTTCCATGACATTACGGTTCTCGATCTCCGAAACGCCGATCACCACCGGGTAATCCTTGTTGATGGCGGCGATGTCGAACAACACGCGCGAAAGGTTATTGATCTTTTTGGTGTACTTGGGCGTATTCCACTTCTTGGGCCCCTCGGGCGTAAACTCCTCGTCGTAAATCTCCGGGTTGCGGATCGTATCGAAGAGGTTTTCGAAGTTGTAGAAAACGACCTTGTAGGGTTTCTGGGCGAAGCAGGCGACGATCAGCGCTGCGAAAAGCCCGGTAAAAAGCAGTTTCTTCATATAGTTCAGATTAATTTATACCCCAGTCCGAGGGATTGTTCTGTGCCTTCACGTCGGCGGCAATGGCCTCGTCGAGCATCGTAAAGAATTTATAACCCGTTTTCTCTTCGATGTCGGCAACGCTCGTGATATATTGTTTTATATTCCCGGTCGTGGTTGAGGAATTTTCAGCCCAATAACCGATTGCCGCCAATTGCGATGCATCGGTAATCTGGTCGATCCGCTTCCCCGTCCTGCCGCTTTTGGTACGTAGCAGCACCTTCCAGCAATACTGTGGAATCGCGACCCGATTCCCCTCTTTATCCGTCGTATATCCCTGTACCCCATAAGTTCCCGTAACATTGTACAAGGTATCGGGATATGAAATATATTTCAGGGTAAGATCTTCCAAATCCCCCCACGACCCGCTATTAAAATCAGGATCCTGAGGCATAATATTGGTCGAATAGAACGTCTGCTCATTCAATAGCGAAGAATAGCTGACATAACGATGGTAGGACATACACTGATGCCCGCGGATAGGCCGCCCATTATATGAACCGCGGCTCAAATCGACCTGAAATTCCTCCGGCACTTCAGGATCGTATTTCCATGCATTAGAACGCTCATATTTTCCAACCCGGTAACAGGAATGGATCGGATAGGCGACCCAGTTGGCGATACGTTTCTTCGTGTCGTAGCAAATCGTAAAGTTACGTGCCGTCACGGTCGAAGAGAGCGGCGCGTAATGTGTTACGTAACGGTAATCGGGGGCTTCGACATAGGCGGGCAATTCCGCCCACGCGTGATCCATCGACGCCGGAACCGAGTAGTCCGCCTGGTCGATCGTCAACGTGAATTCGTGTCCGCCGTCGAAAACGACATCGACCGCAGCCCGGCGCGAAGCGCCCGTTTCGTTTTTGTCCAGGTAGAGGTAAATGACCTCGGTTGCGGCGACCAGCTGCGCCGATTTGGTCGTGGCTTGCGTCCTGCGCGACGTCCAGCACCAACTGCCGCCTTCGGTCACGGTGACGGTATAAGCCGTACCCACGGGCCCCGTCAGCACGAGCCGAGGGTCGGTCGCATAGCCTTTGGCCGCGAGCGTGGCCGTCTCCGTATCGAGGAACAGCGCGGAAATATTCGCCGGGGTGGTGTCGTCGGAGGAAGCGCACCGCCCGAAAACCAGCAGGAGCGCCCCGAGCACCATAGCCCGTCCGAAAAGTTTCAATAACCCTTTTGTCAAAATCATGTAGGAATTTGCAGATAAAAATGTCAGGTAGAAAATCCGACAATCATCCCCGGCGGAAGCCAATCCGCCGGGGATGGATTATAGGAAAACACCTACTTTCTTATTTTGAATAAGTAACCGTGATCGCAGTAATACTTACCGCTCCAAGAGTCGGGAATATCGAAAACTGCGTAAGGTTCTTAGCACTGAGGTTGTCAATTACAAACGTAAACGGTTCGTTATTATTTACATCAGACGGAGTCTCGTTGCTGATTGCTATAGCATCCTTCGCAAGTTGCTCTTTCATCTTATCAAGTGTGTCTTTTGTATATGTGTACCCAACCGGAAAAATACCGATAGCACGTCCTTTATAAGGCTCACGAATGGTCACCTCAATCTTCTCAATCGTCCCATCAACGGCAGGAATCTGCACGAACGATCCAAAACCGAATTGACTTTTACATTAATCTGTAAACATTCCTTTCCGCTGCTACCACCAACTGCTTTACCCGACCATTCGCCGAAAGTATTCGTATATGTAAATTCGGCATAGGCTCCACTTTTCCCGCCGATAGCGATAATATCGTCCAACGTAAGGGTAATCTGCTGGCCGTCCCCGCCCGATCCGGATTTCCCGGCCTGCGAAATCGCAACGGTTTTGGTATCCACAGCGGCACCGGCCTTCATCAGTTTGATGGTCAGCGTGGCGGTGATAGCCTGCTCCGTCGTGTTTTCCTTGGGCGTCACGGTTACAACCATCCCGTTTACGGAGGTCGTGAACTGCTCCGATTTATCCGTAGCGGCTTCGATCGTGCAGTCGTCGGCATTGGCAGCCGTGACCGTCACGGTCTTGGCATTGTCCGTCGCAGCGAAAGAAAGCGACATCGGGTCGAGCTTGGTAATCGCCGGGTCGGTCGAAGGCTCGCCCATGAAAGCTGCCACATCCTCGGGACGCTGCGGACAAACCTGCGCGGCATTGCTGTTCACCGAAGCGTAACCGGTAATATCCCCGGTGGAACCTGCCACGAACTGTGTCCCTACGAGCCCGGGCATGGCCTTCTGCACGAATACCGTCATGTTACCGGCCGAGGTCGTAAACGTATGCTTTCCGAAAGCTTCGTTCGTAGTCCAGTCGGCAGCCGTAGCAGGGGCGGTCACACCCTTGACCGTCACGACCATACCCTGATATTCGGCCAGCTTAGCGGGATCGACTACGACAGGCGTGATGGTCTCTGTACCGATCTTTTCGATCTCGACCCAGTCGGCACCCTTGCTGCCGGTAACCTCGTACAGGCCGTTGTAACTTACGATACGCGCTTCGCCCTTTTTCAGCGTCACCTTCACCTTGTCACCCTTGACAAACGTAAAGCCATCGTCATAGGGATCGGTATACTTACCGCTGCCGTAGAGCGTGATACCGTTCTTGGCGGTAGTCGCCCCCGGGGTCATCACCTGAAGGTTCTGGCCGTTGAAATTCCCGCCTTCTTTGTCGGTTACGACGACGGCCTCGAAATAACGGTCGTTATTCGTATCGAGGGCTACCTGCGACGTCGTAAGTTTGGCGATGATTTCGGGAATCGTAATAACGACAGCCTCGCCCGGGGTCGGGGGAGTTACGTTGCCCAGGTCGACCTCCGTACCACCGATGCCCTCGAAAAGTTTCACGTCGTCGATACGGTGTGCGGATGAAAGATCGGAAATGAAACGGATATAAAGTTCAGAGGGAACCTCTTTCAGCGTAAAGTTGGCCGTTGCCAAAGCCCAGGTGCCGTAGTTGGAGTGTTCGTCGGCCTCGACAGGGCGGTCATAGGCGATTTCCGCCCAGTTTTCACCGTCCTTGCTCAGGTATACATGGAACTCCGAAGTCACGAACGCATTATCCTCAGCACCATCAAGGCTTTTATACGAACCGAACGTCAGGCAAAGATTTTTCTGAGCAGGATCAAGTGCGATCTTGTGGATTTCGAGTTCGGCACCGGCACGGAACAGCATGTTGTTGACGCCGGATGCATCGTCCTTATATTTCGAATAGCTGCCGTTAGACGCGGAATTCGCACGGACAGATATACTGTTGGCCACATAAGCCACATTATCGGCACCCGTGCCGGTCTGATTCTTCCAACCCTCGAACTGGTCGGCAAAAGGCCAGCCGCTGCTGCCTTCCGTTGCCTGCTCTTTATCGAAATCGTTAGCATAGATAGCATCGCCCGTGGGGGGGGGTGTAACCCCGCTGCCGTACTGTTTTACGGCTACGGACGACTCGGCCTGACCCCATTTGCCGAATTCGGGGTGGATAAGCGTGAAGGAGATTTTGCCTTCGCGCAGGTTCGTACCGGCGGGCAGCTCGGAAACCGTAACGGAGATCGTTCCGTTGCCTTTGCCGCTCATCGGGGAAATGGTAGCCCAATCCAGGTTACTTGCAGTAACCGTCCATTCGCAGTTCGCCGTGATGGCAACGGTCTGCGTCGTCGCCGTCTCATCGGTGAAATCAAGCGCCGTCGGATCCGCCGTCAACTTCGGCGTCAGCGACTTGTCATCATCATCGGAGCATCCCGTAAATGCCGTGGCAGCCACGAGGAAGAATGCGCCGAACAACAACCTAAAAAGATGTTTACTCATAAAAAATAGTTTTAATTAGGTGATTATAAACTAATATCTGTACACAATAAATGACTTACGATTCTTCCGTTTTTTCAAGGGGAAACTATTACAAAGATAGTTTTTATTTCAAAAATACAAAAGGATTTCGGCATATATTTACTGTTAAGGTTCCGTTACATAGCAAAAAAACGTTCCATGCTGCCTCGGAAAGGACAACCCGTGCGGCATACAGCCTCGCAAGCACCCAAATCAAGGCATCGGCGGAGGCTTCCGTCCGGAACCGCCCCCCTGGCGCACCTTCGGCCAGGCAAAAAAAAATTCCGCCCCGGAAACCCGGGACGGGCGAAGTTTCAAGGCTGGTTGGCGGATTGCATCGGCAGGAGTCATAAACCGGCATCGTTTCCGATGCTGCAAAATTACCCTACGGCTATTTCATCGTTGCGACAGTCCCGTTACAATCCCAGGAATATGGCATTGCACGCACGTTGCAGCAGCCGGCAAAGCCGCTCGGCCACACCACCCGGCCACAAAAGCAGCCTGCCCGGACTGTAAACGTCCGGGCAGGCCATGCCGAATAACGGGTTCGGCAACGATTGCAATACGGCGGCGGCCTGCCTCACACAGCGGCCGCGCAGGGATCATACCCTATTCCCACTCGATGGTTGCAGGCGGTTTCGAGGAGATGTCGTAGACGACGCGGTTGACCCCTTTGACTTTATTGATGATGTCGTTCGACACATTGGCAAGGAACTCATAGGGCAGGTGCACCCAGTCGGCGGTCATGCCGTCGGTCGAGGTCACGGCACGCAGTGCGACGCAGCTCTCGTAGGTTCGCTCGTCGCCCATCACGCCGACGCTCTTCACCGGGAGCAGAATAGCCCCCGCCTGCCATACCTTGTCGTAAAGTCCGGCATCGCGCAGGGCGTCGATGTAGATTTTGTCCACGTCCTGCAGGATCGCGACCTTTTCGGGCGTGATGTCGCCCAGGATACGGATCGCAAGGCCGGGCCCCGGGAAGGGATGGCGCCCGATGAGCTGCTCGGAGATCCCGAGCGACCGACCGACACGGCGCACCTCGTCCTTGAAGAGCAGGCGCAGCGGTTCGACGATCCCGAGGTGCATCTTTTCGGGCAGCCCGCCGACGTTGTGGTGCGACTTGATCGTCGCCGAGGGGCCGTTGACCGACACCGACTCGATCACGTCGGGATAGATTGTCCCCTGTGCCAGCCAGCGCACGTCCTCGATCCGGATCGCCTCCTCGTTGAATACCTCGACGAAATCGCGGCCGATGATCTTGCGCTTGGTCTCGGGATCGCTCACGCCAGCCAGATCGCCCAGGAACTTGTCGCCGGCCTTCACGCCCTTGACGTTCAGGCCCATGTTCTTATACGACTCGAGCACGTCCTCGAATTCGTTCTTGCGCAGCAGGCCCGAATCCACGAAGATGCAGTAGAGGTTCTTGCCGATGGCCTTGTGCAACAGCACGGCGACCACGGTGGAGTCCACACCGCCGGAGAGCGCGCAGACCACATGCCCGTCGCCCACGGTTTCGCGCACTTCGTTGATCACACGCTCCACAAAGGAAGACATGGT
>ENA-OYYT01000440-OYYT01000440.1-human-gut-metagenome-genome-assembly--contig:-NODE-440-length-19600-cov-4.009619_pt1 | contig 19600 bp, 15 predicted proteins | sample MGYA00243251_ERZ653453 | MGnify/ENA primary metagenome ERZ653453 (study PRJEB26926, sample SAMN06165174) | human gut metagenome | biome: ENVO:00009003; feature: ENVO:2100002; material: ENVO:00002003...
TTCCCCAAAAGCCCCGCTAGTCCCGTGGAAAAATCCCCGTCATCGGTGGTAATGTCGGTATAATGGAACGAAAAGGCCGCGAAACCGGCATCGACCACGTCTTCAGCAGGCAGGGAAAAATTCGGCACATGTTCAAAAAAGCTGATGCACACAAACGCCGGGACCGGTTCGGGCCGATAGGGAACCACCGCTTCCACCGGGAAAGAAAAGTCCTGTCCCTGTACCCGGGTTGTCAGGCGGAGTTTATAAAAATGGGCTTTCCCCGCCAGGCAGTTGGTATCTTCCGTTATCACCTGTACCGTAACGCTTTGTGCTTCCGGCAAAGGAACGCCGTATTCCTCCCGGCAAAATTGACGGAGCAGGTTCTTTCGCACGTCTTCCCACTCTTCTTCGGATGAAACCACCGGTAACGGCGGCAAAGCCCGTTCTTTCAGTTTTTCTTGCAGCATAACCATTGTCTCCTTTTTGCAAAACAAGCACCGCCCTGCCGGATATACCTAACAGAGCGATGCTTCTTTTGTATGCTTTATCCTTTTTCGCAGAACAGTTCCACTTCTTCGCCGGTGGGACCGGTAAAGAATGCAATGCGCGCCGGCAGCGGCGGCTGCGAATCAATGCAAATATCCGTCGGTTCCATCATGACGGCACAGCCGTTTTCACGGGCAATCTGCATAGCTTTGTCTACATCGGTACAGCGCAGGGCAAAATGCGCCACACTACCGGGATTCGGGTCATCTGTTGTACCACTGGCAAAAATCTCCAGCATCGTGCCGCCGGCATCCACCATGGCGGTCCGTCCGGTCCCCTCGCCCCACGTGCGCACTAGGGTCATGCCCAGTTTTTCGGTATAAAACGCGATGGCCCTCTCCAGGCTCTCTTCGCCACAGGCCTCCAGCGCCACATGGTGCATACCGGTAATCAATGGTTCACTCATTTTCTCTGTCTCCTTTCGCAGGCTCATAAAAAGAGCCCGTGTGTCTCTTTACCCTTATTGTAAAGCGACACACGGACTCTTGCAAGTAAAAATTCATCGTACGCCCCGGCGGCAGCGGCCCCACAGCCAGGAAAGGAAAAACAGCACCGCCGAAACCAGCACAATCGTGCCCCCGGCCGACGTGCCCAGTTCATAGGAGAGGATCAACCCACTGATTCCCGCGATCATGGAAAACAAAACACTGTACCCGATATACCCCCTGGAAGAACCAGCTACATTGCGGGCGGAGGCCGCCGGCAGCACCAATAGGGAATTGATAATCAGAATGCCCACCCATTTAATGGAAATGGTGACGATCACCGCTACAATCACCGAAAAGAGCCGGGACACAAATTTTACGTGTATTTTCTTTCCGGCAGCCAGATCTTCATTGAGGCCCGTTAATAGCAGGGAATTATAAAAGAACACCCACAAGACAATAACAACGATCAAAACGCCCAGCAATAACGCAATTTCGGCGGGCTGCACGGTGAGAATATCCCCCACCAAATAGGCGGAATATTTAGAAAACCCACCAAAGGCCGACAATAGCACAATCCCTAGCGCCATTCCCGTAGCAGAAAATACCCCGATCACGGTATCGGCGGATGATGTACCGGTTTCCAGCACCGCTGAAATGCAAAGGGCAAATAATAGGGCAAATCCCATCATGGAAATCATGTAGTTATCAATACCCATCATCACCCCGACGGCGATCCCTGTCAGGGCACAGTGCCCTAAAGCATCACTGAAAAACGACATGTGATTGCTCACCACCACGGTGCCTACGAGCCCGAAAAGCGGGGTAATCAGCAGCACCGCCAGCAGAGCATTTTTCATAAAGGTATAAGCCGTCCAGTCAAATGGTAAAATCGTATCGATCAAGGTATAAATCGCATCCATACATACCCCCTCCTTTCTCACAGTCCCACCGGCAGGCCGAAGATGTCCCGTACCTGCTCGGAACGCAGCACGTCGTCCGGGTCGCCCTCCATGAGGATCGTACGATCCAGCAAAGCTACCCGAGTGGCATATTTCTGTACATGGGAAAGGTCGTGGGATACGAGAATCACCGGCATGTGATATTTTTCCCGCATGGATGTGACCAAATCATAAAACTGCTGAATCCCCTTGCGATCCACCGCGGATACCGGTTCATCCAGCAGCAGCAAATCCGGCATAGGCTCCAGGGCAAAGGCCAAGAGGACTCGTTGCAGTTCCCCACCGGACAAACTTCCTAACCGCCTATCTAAAATTTCTTCCCGGGCGCCGGCTACTTGCAGCATGGAAGCGGCCTTTTCTCGCATGGCTCGTTTGGGGCGTAACCATACCGGCCGCTTTTGCAGCCCGGCACACAGTAAATCACACACCGTCACCGGCGCCGACCGGTCAAACGCAAGCTGCTGCGGCACATACCCGATATGGGGCTTTTCCACCACGCGGCCGTCGTGATCCTGAAACGTAACGCTTCCTTCATAGGGAATACGCCCTAGTAGTGCTTTGAGTAACGTCGATTTCCCCGCGCCATTACGGCCGATTAAGGCCAAAATCTGCGCATGATGCACCGAAAGATTGATATGATCCAAAATAACGCCATCGCGTTTTTTTACCGTCAGATCACGGATTTCAACGCTGCAGCGGCATGATTGTTCCTGCATATGTGATTCTCCTCTTCTCTGTTTTATCCCTGCAACGCCTGCTGCAGCACCTGCATGTTCTGCCGCATGGCGGTTAGATACGCCTCTTTCTCCATAGAACCGGACGTGCACGGGTCCAATAAATAGACGGGCACACCACTTTCCTGCGCCACGGTTTGGGCTGTATCGGTGCTGTACTGCGGTTCAGCAAATACCGCTTTGACATGGCTATTTCGAATCAGGTCAATCGTTTCCGCTAACTCCCGCGCACTGGGTTCACTTTCCGGTTCCCGGTTGACCACTGCCGCAATGTTCAGCCCGAATTCTTCGGCAAAATAGGGAAACGCCTCGTGGAACGTAACAATGGACGTTCCCGCATAGGGGTCCAGCGCCGCGTGCATCTCATCGGATAGTTCCTGTAGCTGCTGCAAGTACCGGTCGGCATTCTGCCGGTACGCTTTTGCGTGAGTAGGGTCGGCTTTCATCAGCCCCTGGGTAATGGTCTCGACTTCCTGCATGGCGCCTTTTATACTGACCCACACATGAGGGTTCACTTCCTCCTCTTCGTGATCGTAATCTTCTTCATGATCGTGAGCAGTTTCACCCGCGTGTAACAACTCCATGCCTTCGGTTGCCGTAATCACCGGCAAATCTGGCAATTGTTCGGTCACTCGATTCAGAAAACTTTCCATACCGGCCCCGTTTACCACAAACACATCGGCTTTTGTCAGTTCCTGCATGTCACTGCTTTGCAGCTGGTAATCGTGCAAACACCCGGTATGTTGCTGCGCCATGACGTGCACCTGCACGTCCTCAATACCATCTGTTATATTTAGCAGCATAATATACATGGGGTAAAATGATGCTACAATGGAAAAGTCTTCTTTCTCTTCCCTATCCCGCAGCGCACAACCGCTGCTCACAAGCAGCACAACCGCCAGGAATAGCGCTGCGGCTTTTCGTATATACAATCGCATGGTTTAACTCCCTTTTGGAAAACTTCATCAAGATATAGGGGTTCTTTTTCTTTATTGCAAATGATTTGCAATAAAGAGGATACTGGATTTTTTGTGTTTTGTCAATTCTTCACTTAATTTTTTCTTTATATAATTTATATAAAAGGAAAAGGCAGCCCCCCAAGGGACCGCCTTTCTGCTATTCATTTTATGATTTAAGTCGTAAAAAACAAAACCACGCCGTCGGTACCATCTTCGTAGCGAGCTTCCGGAAGATGTTCTTCGCGCCTTACACCATCTTTTGCGTACTGGGTCGCCAGCCTTTCCCAAAAACCGACGGAAGCCCGGTTATGGGGGTGGTATTTTAGCTGCCATGAACCGGCAAACCGGGTAAAAATCTGCCCGGCTGCCTGACTGCCGAGTCCCTTTTGCCGGTATTTAGGTAAAATAAAGAATTCACCCATGACATAGTCGGTTTTTATTCCGCTTTCAGGGTAATCGTTGACGAGGGCAAATCCGGCCATATGGCCTTCATACCAAAAGAGGAGCGGCCACCGATTTTCTTCCTGCCAGTAACAGGAAAAATACGGGTACGAAAAATCACCGTCTTCTTCCACATCTGTTTTTTCCCACTTAGAAAATTCACACAGGTATTTTTGCAAGAGCCGCCACAACCGGCCGCTTTCTTCTTTGGGAACCAGCGTCACTTGCAGGGTATCTTTCTGTTGTGGCATACATTTCCTCCGATGTTATGAACCAAAAATCAGAACCGATAAACAGGTCAAAACCATAAACGCTGCTAATACGATGGCTACCACCCGGACAAACAACGTGCGTCTTTTCGGATTATAGGAGTAGCGATCTTTCCTTTTTTTCTGTTTCATAGTTATTCATCCCTTCCACTTTCAAATGACTTGTTTTTCCTACGTTTCAGTTCTTGTACTTTTTTCTCTTTCCTTTTATAACTCCCGTTCTTTCTTCCGTAGTATAGCACACCCAACCGGTCAATCGGAAGTTTTTTTCCTGAAATTTACTTGTTTTTACTCAATTTCCAAAAAAACACCTTTTTGTAAATATTAAAACGAAGATGTATGATTTACTTGCAGGGAAAATGTAATACTGGTATAATGAGTAATATATATGCCCACTGGGTATGCTCCTTTTGTGTCTACTACAACTTTGGAGCCATTTATCAAAGCGGATTACCTCTTAAATTATTGGAGGATTTGATTATGAATGTATCAGAATATATAATTCACTATCTAAAAGAAAAAGGTGTAACCCACTATTTCGGCTATCAAGGAACCATGATTTCCTATTTTGTCGATGCTTTATACCGAATTCCTGGCGTGCACAATCATTCTTGCTATAACGAACAAGGGGCTGCTTTTGCTGCCTGCGGTATGGCACAGGCCAGTGGACAATGTGCCGTTGCCTATTCTACTAGTGGTCCTGGTGCTGCCAATTTACTTTCCGGCGTTGCTAATGCTTATATGGATTCTGAACCTGTTCTGTTTATAACAGGACAAGTTAACACCTATGAATACACTAATATTCCCGAATTACGCCAACAGAGTTTCCAGGAATTAAATGTTGTAGACATGGCCAAACCCGTTACCAAATACTGCGTGCAGATCACCTGTGTAGAAGATGTGCGCTATCATTTGGAAAAAGCTTGGCATTTAGCCACTACGGGGCGTCCCGGTCCGGTGTTATTAGATATTCCTATGAATATCCAGCGTAGTGAAATTCACCCCGAAACTTTGCGGAGCTATGAACCAGAAAAAATGGTAGAAGATTCGTGTGAAGACTGTCTGCATACCATTGAAAAACATTTACAAAAAGCTGCTCGTCCCATTTTACTTGTGGGCGGTGGCGTTCATCCCGCTAGTCAAAAGCCTTTATTAGCTTTTGCCCGATCTCATCACATTCCAATTGTAACCAGTTTACTGGGTAAAAGTTTGTTGCCCCATGGCGATGAACTGAATTTCGGATATTTAGGCACATACGGTATGCGTATAGCCAACCTATTAGCTGGAATTAAAGCCGACTTGCTAGTTTGCATTGGTATCAGTATGTGTACCCGGCAAACCGGCGTAAAAGTCGAACAATTTGCACCCCATGCTCAATTGATCCGTATTGATGTTGATCCAGATGCCCTACGCCGGAAAGTCAGAAGCGATGACCTGTGCTTTGCTGTTGATGCCGATCAGGTGATTGCCGGACTTGGAAAACTGAATATTCCTGACTTTTCTTCGTGGCTTTCCATTTGCCTCCAGTGCCGGACCTATTTGGAAGAATTCGACCGTACAGCTCCTGGCCGCGAACCCAACCGGATTGTGGAAAAAATCGCTGCCCTGACAACAGAAGGAAGTGCTGTTGCCAGCGATGTAGGCCAACACATGATGTGGGTAGGGCAATCGTTGGCTGTCAAAAAAGGACAACGTGTGCTGTTTTCGGGTGGTCACGGCGCCATGGGATATGCTTTGCCTGCTGCTATCGGAGCCTATTATCATACTGGGAAACCTTCCTTTATGATTGCAGGGGACGGTAGCTTCCAGATGAATATTCAAGAATTGCAATGGGTAGTTCGTGAACATCTTCCTATTAAAATGTTTGTTCTGAATAATCACGTACTAGGCATGATTCGGTTCCAGCAAAATGATTACTTTGAGGGCCGTTACGGCGGGGCTGCTCGTGGATTCGATTATGCACCGTGCGACTTTGTTAAAGTTGCACAGAGCTATGGTATTCGCAGTTTTCAAGTGACCAATCCAGACGAGCTAGACCGTTTGCAAGATGAAATGCTCACTCCCGATCCGGTCCTCATCGAAATCTTATTGCCGGATGATACCTCGGCTGTGCCGAAAACCTTCCTCGGAAAGCCCATTTATAATCAGCGCCCCTATATTCCGGAAGAAAAGCTTGAATGGCTTATCAATCTATAAAAATTTGAACAACTTTATCCCCTGTAAAATAATGTCAGGTACAAATTTAAGAAAGGTGGTTATCTTATGAACATCGCCCTAATCATTGCCGGTGGCAGCGGACAGCGTATGCATCAGCAAATTCCGAAACAATTTATCAATGTAAACGACAAACCTATTATTGTATATACTCTACAAGCTTTCCAAAAACATCCTGATATTGATGCAATCTGTGTGGTATGCATCAAAGGTTGGCACGATATTTTAAAGGCCTATGCCCGCCAATTTGGTATCACCAAATTAAAGTGGGTTATCAATGGTGGTGAAAACGGCCAGGGTTCCATCCGCAACGGCATTTTCGAACTGGAAAAAGATTTCGCCCCTGATGATATTATCCTGATTCATGATGCGATTCGTCCCATGGTGTCTCAGGATATTATCTCCGACTGCATTATTACGGCCCGTGAAAAAGGTTCCGCTATTTCCTGCGTTCCCTGTACGACTGCAGTTTTGGAGCGCAATACGGAAGATAGTTCTCACAATGTAATTTCTCGTGATATGTTGGGTATGACTCAGACTCCTCAGGGATTTCCGCTGAAAAAACTAAGTTGGGCTCATCGGGAAGCACTGGAGCGCGGCATTACAAATTCTGTTGCCTCTTGCACACTCATGGTAGAACTGGGTGAAACCGTCTATTTTTCCATCGGTTCCGAAACGAATGTTAAACTGACAACGCAGGCTGATCTAAAAATCTTCCGAGCTTTGCTGGCCATTGAAGAAGACCGCCTGTAAACAGGATTTCAAGGAACTTCAAGGAGAACTATATCATGTTTTGTACTCATTCACTGTACCGGCAGGATATCAAATTAGCTGCCGGTCTTTCCTTCATTCCATGGGATAAACTGCATGGCACCTCTATTCTGGTGACAGGAGCTACCGGTTTGATTGGAACCTGCTTAATCGATATTTTGATGGAACGCAATCGGATGCATGCCGAATCGCCTATTAGCGTTTTTGCACTCGGTCGTAGCCATGAACGACTTCATCAACGATTCGCTGATTATGAAGCAAATCCTAATTTTCATTATGTGATTCAAGATATTCGAGATCCTTTGCCCGATGATCTCTCTTTCACCTATATGATCAATGGTGCCAGTCATGCTCATCCTGCAGCTTACGCCAAAGATCCTGTGGGTACGATTCTGATCAATATTCAGGGGCTTACGTCCCTGCTTTCCCATGCGGTAGCTCACAACACAAAGCGTGTATTGGAAGTTACATCGATTGAAGTATACGGCCAAAATCGTGGTGATGTAGAGGCTTTTGACGAATCGTACTGCGGTTTTATCGACTGTAACACGGCCCGTGCAGGGTATCCGGAAAGCAAACGTGTGTGCGAAGCACTTTGTCAGTCCTATCGCAATCAATATGGATTGTCCATTTGTATCGCTCGCCCCAGCCGGGTCTATGGTCCTACGATGCTGCAAGAAGACAATAAAGCTACAGCACAATTCATTCATAACGTACTCAAGGGCGAAGATATTGTATTAAAGAGCGACGGGAAACAACGGTATTCTTATACGTATATGCTGGATGTCGCTACTGCTTTTTTGACCATTCTTCTCAACGGCGAAGACGGTCAAGCCTATAACGTGGCAGATGCTGGTTCCATTGTGACCCTAGGTGGTTTAGCTGAAAAAATGGCGGAACAGAACCACTGCCATGTACGGTATGAAATTCCTTCTCAGATCGAATCTTCGGGTTTTTCACATTTAAAAGATGGCGTTATGAACGCTGATAAGCTGGGAACCCTAGGCTGGAGAGCACTAGTTCCCATAGAGGATGGAATCACGAAAACAATCCGTATTCTCGCCGATTCTGAATAAAGTGGAGGAAACAATCCGGCATGAGCACAAACGAGTGGATTTTAGATTTATTTTATAAAACAGCAAAATTGTTGGAAGCCAAAACGTTATCTCCTCGGCCAAATGGCTACCAGAGAATTGTTTTAATATGTCCAGAACACGATATTGCTTTCTTGAAAGCTGGCACATTTTGTCAGGCAGCTGCCAAGCAAAGCGGCTCTCAGTTATTTCTTTTAACAGATCCCGTCTCTAACGGATATAGAAAGGATTTTCCTGACTATCTGGCAGGAAAGTCCCTATCCGTTGTATCCTCGATCTCTTCTCTTGAGTCTATCCTTCCGGAAGATGGAAAAACTACGCTTTATTTTTATTTCACGAATTTCCGTGCCAATTACTACGAAGATGAAGAGAGCCGTGTACACCGGCAACAACATTTACAGCAATGTCTTCAGGCATTTGCTACCCTACCCCATTCGGTCTTTGCCTTTGTTCCCTGCATGCCCGTTCTTCCTACACTACCAGAAACTTGCACAGCGGTAGCTGAACGTGAACTCGAAGTCATTTGGCGAAATTATCCAGATTCTTCTATGGAAAAATTCATGCTGCGCATGGAAGAAATTTGCCGTATTTTTGTTAACCAAGAAGACAATTGTCATGTTTTGGTAGAACGACTCGACGCCTGTTATGGTCCTGGGATAGAAAGCGATGATGGTGCATCCATTCTGCCTTCCGCTCGGCAGCTACTAGATGAACACCGCATTACGATAGGATATAATGATCACCGGACATTTGTTTCCGCTGTTTATGCCCCGGATGCAGTTGCCAGTCTGTTTTTCCTCACCTTACGGGGCCGCATCGGCAATATTTATCACGTTAGTTCCCATGCCTTTTCGCTGCTAGATATGAAAACAGCACTGTTTCATGCAGCTAGCGAGTTGGATGTTCACATGGAAACCCAAACACAAGGAATCGCACAAACGTCTTATCATGTGCTAAATGCCGAGAAATTTCGCTTAGTCGGACCTCAAAAGACAATTGCTTCATTCCGCACACCGCTAAAAGGCGCTTTACAGCGAACTTTTTTGTATCTGTATAATCATGCCCCCTATATTCCTAGTAATCCTTTAAATGTTTATTACGGCCGAATTGACCGCATCCGCGAAATGGAACTACAAGAACTAGATACACTAGATGCCATTTGCCGCAAACACGGTATTCGCTATATTTTGGCTGGGGGCAGCATGCTGGGAGCCATTCGGCATGGTGGCTTTATTCCTTGGGATGATGACGTAGACGTAGCTATGCTCCCAGAAGATTACGAAAAATTTTTGAAAATATGTCCCGGTGAATTGTCTGAGGCCTATTTTTATCAGAACTATGGTACCGAAAGTACCAGCCATTATATTCACGATAAAATTCGTATCAATGATACCTTTTTCTCCACCCGGTATTCCAATCAGTACCGGATGGCTAATGGGGTATACATTGATATTTTCGTCTATTATAAAACTAGTGATAAGCCCTTTATGCAGAAATTTCACCTAAATCTTATTCGTATTTGGCGACGGGTGCTAGGCATTCGGTGGGCTGACCGTCCACGTAAAGGTTTCCACTATAGGGCGTCTAAAATTTTGTTACCTTTTATGCGGTTGATTCCCTTCCGCTGGTACCATGTATTTTATAATAAACTATTAAACCTGTATGAGAAACGCAACACCCACTACCGGATTGACAGCGGTTTTAACCTGATGAAATGTGGTGCCTTTCCTGCAGAGTGGTTTGATGAAACCATTGATGTGGATTTTTGTGGGCATAAATACCCCATCCCAAAACGATATGATGACTATCTGCGCCACTGGTACGGAAAGCATTATATGGATCTATTGCCCATTTCCGGGCGTACTTCCGTCCACGATGTTATCCGTATCGATCTTGGTCACCGGCTCTTAAAGGAAACTGAGAACGGACCTTTCCATCGGGCTGATTTACGCGGAGAATTGTATGAAACTCCGCTGCAAGCTTCAGTAAAAGAGGAGGACACACATTCATGACAGCTGCACCGGCGTTAAAAGCGCGGGATTACTGGTTTGATAATGCAAAAGCATTGCTCATCTTGTCTGTTGTTGTGGGACATTTTGCCACCAGCTCCCAAATAAACAGACAGGAATGGGTTAACGATATTGCCAAATTCATTTATTTCTTTCATATGCCGGTTTTTATGATTATTTCCGGTCGATTTTCCCGGGGACGAGTGGATCGAAAAGAGACAGAAAAAGCGATTTGCCAGCTTCTGCTTCCTTATGGCACGCTACAGTTACTCATGCTGCTACTCAACAGCTGTTTGGGTTCTACGGTATCGGCTAAATCGATTTTCTCCCCTCAATTTGGGCTTTGGTATTTCTTAACCCTCTTCATTTATATTATCATTACGCCTTATCTAAAAAAATGGCGCTTTTTGTTCCCGGCAGCTTTTTTATGCGCAATTGGTGTTTTCTTTTTGTCTGATCCATTATCGTATGGTATCCAGCGTATGGTATCCTTTTACCCTTTCTTTTTGTTTGGGTATTACACCGCTTCTTATTCTTTTTCTTTCTGCCAGAAGACATGGTTCCGTCTGCTCAGTGTGCTGATTTTACTGGGGTTATTTGTTTTCATGCAGTGGAAAGGTACGTCTATTCGTACAGATTTATTTACACTGAAAGAAGTGGTATGGGATATTAAAGGTAGTGGTTTTCTACTGAGTGCCGAATATGGTATCCACTATGTTCTCTCGTTTTTATGCTTTTTTCTAATCATGGGCATTAGTCCGCAAAAAAAGATGTTTTTCAGTTATGTAGGCACCTATTCTGTCTATGCATATGGATTGCATCTTTTTCTTATTGTCTATTTGCGTGCTGCTATGGACCCTGTCTCGGGACGCCTGGCAGCCGGCTTATGGCTGCTCGCTGGAATCCCACTCACATTTTTGCTTACATCACCACCTGTCCGCTGGTTATTTCGATTTTTTCTGGAACCCTCTTCTCTGTGGAAAAAATCAGAAGCATCGTCCATCTCTCAACCAACTTCTTCCTCTGTCCAAGTAGGTGAACGGGATTATTGGTTTGATAATGCCAAGGCTATTCTGATTATTCTGGTTGTAATGGGGCATTTAAGTACAGGTCCCGTCGTGCAAGATCAAGATTGGGCACATTATCTTGCAAAATTTATTTATTTTTTTCACATGCCGATCTTTATGATTATCTCTGGTCGTTTCTCATACGGCCGCGTAAATCGCAGCGAGTATGGAAAGGCCTGTATTTCTTTATTTTTTTCCTTTGTTATTCTGCAAATTCTTCTTCTTTTCCTTCGAAATTTTCTTGGAATATCTGTCTCTGTTTCAACCGTTTTTGAACCGCAATATGGGTTATGGTATTTCCCCGTGCTTTTCTTGTATTTATTAGTTACTCCACTTTTACGCAAATTCCCCTTTTTATTGACCGCCTCTTTTTTAGTTGCTGCCGGTTCTTTCTTTCTATCAAATCCTTTTCCGGCTTTGCTGCAGCGCGCAGTGGAATTTTATCCTTTCTTTCTTTTTGGTTATTATCTATCCGGTCAGTCATTCTCTATTTGTGCGAAACCGTGGTTTCGCTGGATCAGCGTTCTATTCTTTGCTTTCTTATTTCTGTTTTTTATGATTGGAGATGGTCGCTCCATTCCTACCAATCTTTATACTTTTAAATGGGTTCTTTGGGATCTCGGAAAAGAACAAGAAAAACTCGCTTTTAATTACTTTTCTCATTATGCGCTTAGTTTTTTATCCTTTTTTATGCTACTAGGAATTCTTCCCCGCAAAAAAGTCTTGTTTTCTTATATTGGTACACACTCCCTTTATGTGTATGGACTTCATCTTTTGATTGCCTACGCTCTACGGTATTTACTATCTCCGATTTCATCGTGTATTGTTTCTGTTATCTATGTACTGCTAAGTATACCTCTTTCTTTTCTTCTGGCCAGTTCGCCTGTACGGCGTATTTTCCGGCCCATTCTGGAGCCCAAAACTATTTTAGATATATGGAAGAATAGGAAGAATCCTACTACGAAATCATAATTCGAGAAAATGCTTTGCAATTGAGGACGTATTTGTATGACTGCTTTTCAACAGCATCTGTTGCAGCTGCTTACCGAAATTGACGCAATCTGTCAGAAAAACGATATCACATACTTTTTGGCAGGTGGTACCTTATTAGGCGCCATTCGACACCAAGGCTTTATTCCTTGGGATGATGATGCTGATATTGTAATGGATGAAGAAAATTGGCAAAAATTTCGCCTTGCCTGTCAAACGCAGTTACCTGTTAGCCGGTTTTTATCCTCTCCGGAAGATGATCCTACTTATCCAAATGTTTTTCCTCGCTACGGAGAAAAGGACACGGCTTGCATACACACCAATCAGATTTTGACAAATGACCCTCCTGGGGTAATCGTTGATATCTTTATTCTAGATCCTTTCGATGGTAGCCGGAAGGATTATTTGCGCTATGTAAAAAATGTGATGTTATATGCAGACTGTGTAAACCCCTACTCTCTTTATGGTCATCGCTTTCCACTAGGTTCAAATCATTATCCTTTATACCGCCAAATGATGAATAGGTTTGGACGACGTCCTGTATTGAGTCACATAGAGAAAAAACTTCGGTCATTTGGGGCTAATAACTCTTCAAAAACTATTTTACGCTGGAGCAGCATGCCTTTGGTTTCTCCGCGGGACTTTTATGGGAAAGCTATGAGGGTTCCTTTTGAAAATACTACTCTCATGATCCCTGAAAAATCTCTTTCTTATTTACTGTGGCATTACGGTGCTGATTTCATGATGATACCTCCTCATAATGAGAGAGAATCCCACAACGCTGCTGTAAATTTATCCGTATCAGGAGATGACTTACGGAAAGAATCGCAAGCGTCTATGGATTTACCTTCTCTCCATCAGTCTTATTATGAACGTAAAAAATCTTTTCTTGCCAATGCCTCTATGCGTCAGCAAACACGCGATGTACTAAGCCGAACTCGTATATTGCTTTGCTATGGTAACTTGCGTTCAGCTATGCAGCTGCCGGACAATCAAACAGCACGAAAGAATAGGGATATTTTAAAACTGGAGCCTATTTACCGAGAATGTTTGCAGCTGCAACTATCACCTGAAATGGCTGGACGCGAGGACTATGATCATCCTTGGCGCTATCTATTTCCCATTGTCGCTCCTTACGATGTATATATGCAGCAAGATATGTTAGAAATTTTGCTGCGGCAGGGTCGCATTCGTCAAGCCGTTCGCTTATGTCACCTTTTTGAAAATGGTTCTTTGCCCACAAGTAAAGAAGTGAACCAGTTGTCCCATTGGCTTGAGGATTTTTATAGCTGTATTCATTATATAATGGATCATCAATTTTATAGTGCCAGGGACTTAGCTCGAGACTTGTACAACCGGCAGCCTTCATGCCCCGCTGCCATTGAATTATATTTATACACGTTACGTTTTACCGGCGCCTGTTCGAATTCTTTTTTTGTCCAATTGATTAATAAATGGGAGCAGCTTGATCCTACCAACAAAGATATTGACGTCTTTCGTGGTGATCATTTGCTATCTCTTGGACAAGAGAAAGAAGCCTCTCTCTTATATGCAAATGCAAAAAACGATTTAAAAAATGGTTATGAACAGTTGCGACTTGCGAACCATCCTCTCCCACCACTTAATTATTCTATATTTTCTTCAGGAAAGGGGCCTGATCATGACTGACCATCAAAAATACCTTTTAAAACTATTGCAAGAAATTGATGATATTTGCCAAAAACATCATATTACCTATTATCTTGGGGGGGGAACGGCCATTGGTGCCGTACGCCATGAAGGCTTTGTTCCGTGGGACGATGATGCGGATATTCTGATGACTCGCAATGAATGGAAAAAGTTTGTCCAAGCTTGTCAAAAAGAATTGCCCAAAAATCGTGCTCTGGTTTCCCCGGAGACAGATCCTCGTTTTCCCAATATGTTTGGGAGATATATTGATACTGAAACAACTGCAATTCATCAAAATCAGATACTTTCTGACGATCCGGCCGGTATTGTACTTGACATTTTAATGCTTGATCCTGTACCAGATTCTTCTATTTTTCCTTCCTATTGTCGGGATATGATGCTTTATTCTGATCTAGTAAATCCCTATGTCACATATAGTTATCGATACAATTGTAATTCTTTGCGCTATCCTTTCTATCGTTTTCTTTCCCTGTTCATTGGAAAGCAGCGGATTCTCCGCCATTTAGAGAAAAAAATGTTCTGCTACTCGGAAGAAGAGAGCCACAGTTACGCGCTACGGTGGGGTGGTATCCCACTAATTTCTGATAAACGGTATTACGGAAAATCTTTATACGTTAAATATGAAACCAGTGCTTTTCAAATTCCCGAATATACTCCAGACTATCTGACTTGGCATTATGGCGACGACTGGATGTATATTCCTCCTCACGATGAGCAACAAGGACATGTTGCTGCTCACAATTTTGATATTCCCTATGAAAAAATCCGTAATGCATACCGGCCGTTTTTGAATCAGGCCTCCTTGGCACATGTCTATTTTCATAATAAGTTGCATATGATACGAACTTCCAAAAAACGACACGCTTATCGAGATAGCAGTTCTTCATTGGTATTGGCCAAAGCCAAAATAGAACTTAATAAAAAATTATCTCATTCTCCTTGGCGTCAATGGATGGCAGAAGAGAAATATGAAAATTTAGTGCCTTTGTTTACTGATTTCTTTAAAACTCAGCTTAGTCGACCAATAATTGGACGTGAAGATTTTTCTGGTGCTTATCGTTTTTATCATCCCTTGCTTGCAAATCTGGATTCGGACACTTCTGATGCGGCTGTTATGGCTCTGCTTTATGGTGGTCGTCTGGCTTATGCCATGCGCTACATGGATATTTTTGAACAAAAAAATAGATATTTAACTCCGCTCATGGAAAACCAACGCTCCTTAATTCTTCAATTCCGAAGCGCCGTATCAATTTATGCATGCCATGATGCGAAAGCGGCCATGGAAAAGCTTCTCCCCGTCGTGGAGCAATGGAAAAATAACGTATGCAGCATGAAGCTGTATATTCGACTATTAAATGAGGGCATTAAAAACCCCAGACGTCCGGATGAAAATCTTTCCGATTTGCTGCATAAAGCTTATACCTTGTGGCCTAACGATGGAGAGATTATGAAGTTCCGGGGCGATTGGTATCTTAGACAGAATCAATTTGTAAAAGCCTGCTTATGGTATGCAGATGCTTCCATGAATACACGAAACGGGATTACTCTGTTGGAAATCCGCCATTTTCTGGCCAAAGAAGAAGACAAAGTAATTAAACTTGCTGGTGAATTTGAAGCCTCTGGGGATCGTGATCGTGCTGAGAAATTGCTGCAAATGTTCGCCAACACTTGGCCGGAAAATTCTTCCTGGCAGAAAAAGATTTGGGAATACCGTGTAAAGATGCCCCATACGGATGAAGAAAAAATCGAGATCATTACGCAGTTAAAAGAAATGAACACCCAATTCTCGGACGAAAACTGGAGTTCGTTAGCTGCTATTGTATGGCGTATAGCTGAAGAATCTGACGATAAAATTGAGATTAGGAAAAAACTTTTTCTCTCTTCCTCCTATGAAGAGAAAAAAGAGTTGTGTCACCTAATTAAAGAAAAACTGGAAAGCCTTTCCCAAGATGGAGGATGGTGGAACCTTCTGGGGCAGGCTGAATTATCCATGGGATTTACTGGCAATGCATTTATCCACTTCCATCAAGCGCTAAATGCTTCCTGCACACCTTTTGTATTGACTGAATTGAAAAAAATCTATGAGCGAGATCGTCTCTATAGCCTATCTCATATTGGGAAGCACTCTTATGATCGAATGGTTCAGAAACATGGTTCACTGGAAGAATACGAAGGTTTACTAAAAAAACTGGGGTTAGACCCTTTTCCTATGGATCTGCTTCTTTCCAAAACCACTAACATCCCTGAAAGGAAGGAATTGATGCTATGAATCAACTGCAGGAAATTTTACTTTCGCTGCTGACCCATATTCAAACCGTGTGTGAGTCAATACAGATTCCCTGTGTGTTGGCCGGCGAAACTGCCATGGAAGCCTTTACCCGGCAATCTTTTCGAGAGAATACCTATAAAGCATCCATGATGGTTCCAGCCAAAGATATGGTCAAACTAGCCGAAGCGCTGGAAAACCATACAGAGGACACAATATTTGTGGAGTCCATGCGTAATAATCCCCGTTTTCCCGGTTTCTTTTTGCGGGTGGGAAACAAAAATACGCTTTGTTTTTCTCGCAACAGTACGGAAGGCTTTTTGTGCCCCGGGATTTGTGTGGAAATACTGCCTTTGCGCAACGAACAACCGGGTAAATGGAAGCGGAAATTCTACAGCATACTGGAAAGCGGACTGTATAAGCGGGCCTGTTATGCGTCTCATATGACTTTCAAGGGACGGCTTGTCAAATGGTTTGCCGATTTGTGGATGATCGGTTCTCCAAGGAAAAAAAGCAAAAAGCTTTTTACTAGTTGGTCCTCCTTTTACGGGCAGGATTCTGATAAACGGCAATTTTTACGCCGAGGCATGAAAAAACGGATTATGCTGCCAAACGGAATTATCCAGGCACCTATTCCTTGCCAGCTGGAAAATGAAAACTTTTTTCTGCCTGCACAAACCGTAACTTTTCTTTCCCGAAGCATAAAAAACTGGAAGAAAAATGCTGCTAAGGATCCCTCTCTTCCAGCTTCTCTCGTATTAAGTCCCGATATTTCCTACTCGGAGTACCAATCTTTTGTAGGAGATTCTTTGCAGAAGCATTTTTACTTGTTAAAGCGTTTTAACAAGATGGAAGAAAAAGTTAAAAAAGACCGTGCTGAGATCCGCAAAGCCTTTCGCATTGTCAACCGAGTTAATGACAATTACGCCCTGCGTACGTACTGCATGGAACACTTGAAACAACTGCAGGATTTACTGCAAGCTGGGGAGATGTTATCGGTAAAAAAAATCTTGGCGCCTTATATGCAGGCAAAAAAGGAATGCAATGACCTGCATATTCCATTGACAATTTGCCCGGAATTTGACATGTTTCTTGCTGATTACCGTAAGGTGTCCGAAAAAAAATAAAAACATTTTTGGGGGATGCATGAATGAAAAAAACTGTTGTGATTACGTCTGGTACATCCGGTATAGGCCGGGGTATTGTCGAACAGCTCTTTCAGACCACTGGTGACGAAGTTGAACGGCTGTTTGTCAATTATGGGCATCACGATCAGGCTGCGCAGGATCTTCTTTCTTCCCTGTCACCGTCGGATGCTCAGCGTGTTACGTTCATTAAAAGTGATATGTCGGACGAAGCCGGGTTAACCCACTTTTTGGAGGAACTTTTATCTTATACGGATCACGTGGACTGGCTGATTCTGAACACTGGTATTGGCACTTATCTTCCTTTTGAACAATATTCGTTTGAATTATGGAATAAAGTGATGACCACCAACGTAACAGTGCCTGCATTTCTCGTTCAAAAACTACGGCCCTATATGCGTGAAAATGGAAAAATTCTTTTTATGGGATCTCACGCTGGCAATGTACCTTATTCTTCTTCACTCGTTTATGGTACCTCCAAGGCAGCCGTTCATTTTATGGCACGTTCTCTCATGAAGTATTTTGACGATAAACATGTGTGTATCAATGCGGTTGCTCCTGGTTTTATCGAAACCCCCTGGCAAAAAGACCGCACCGATGAAAGTCGCCAGCGTATCAATGCTAAAATTGCTGCTCACCGATTTGGAACACCGCAGGAGGTGGCCGCTATGGCTATCAGTATTCTGAAAAATGATTATGTAAATGGCACTGTGGTGGAAGTTACCGGTGGATATGATTACTTTTAATCATTGAGGTTTGCGAGGAGTTTTTTATGAAAAAAGTCATTACGTATGGTACCTTTGACTTATTTCATCAGGGGCACTATAACATTATTAAACGAGCCAAAGATCTAGGTGATTACCTGATTGTAGGGGTAACCAGCGAAAGCTATGATATTGAGCGCGGAAAACTAAATGTACGCGACAGTCTGCTAACCCGTATTGAAAATGTGCGTAAAACAGGGTTAGCCGACGAAATTATTGTCGAGGAATACCAAGGTCAGAAAATCAATGATGTCATTAAATACAATATTGATACACTGGTAGTGGGCTCTGACTGGCGCGGAAAATTTGATTACCTCAAAAATTACTGTAACGTGGTATACTTGGAACGCACAAAAAATATTTCCAGTACACAAATTCGTGAAGAAACAAATCAAATTTTTCGCATTGGTATTATCACCGATAATCAAGACGATGGGGATATGATCTCAGAAACTCGTTTTGTTAGCGGGTTGCATGTAGAAAGCGTATTTTCAGAAGATCCGGAAAATGCCAAAAAATTCTGTGATCATTTTGAACTCGACTCCTGGCACGACTCTATGGATAGTTTTCTTGATAGTGTTGATCTTGTCTATATTCACACCCCAATTTCTACTCGTTACGCCTATGCTCGCCAAGCCCTACTAAAGAAAAAGTACGTTATTTGTGATGGTCCTGCTACCCTACTTCACTGGCAACAGGAAGATTTGTTGCAATTGGCCGGTAAAAATCAGGTTGTCATGGTGGATAAAATTGTACTGGCTTATCTGCGCGCTTTTACTCAGCTTGTATGGCTGCTTCGCGGAGACCTAATCGGTAGCATTTTAAATGTGTCTTGTTCCATCAGTAGCCGAGAATATGAATCCGACGATATGACTTCCATGTTAGCGGTTTCGATTTTCGTTGTGTTAAAACTGTTGGGGCTTTCTTGCCTATCCGTTTCAAAAACTCCACTCTATGATGAAGACGGACGCATGGTCTATCAGCAAATTTCTTTGCACTTTCCCAATAGTATCGGCACAATTCAAGTTGGTACCTCTGCGGGGATTACCAGTAAAATGGAAGTAATTGGTACCCGTGGGCGTGTCATGATACCGGATAACTGGTGGCATATGGGATATTTTGAAGCCATGGTAAATGGCAGTCCCACGCTAAAGCGTTATAGCTTTAATTTTGAAGGCAGTGGTCTAAGATATTTGTTGCAGGAAATGATGATTATGATTCATGATCATCGTACCGAATGCTCTCGTATTTTTAACCGAGAATCTTCGAAAAT
>ENA-OYYT01000451-OYYT01000451.1-human-gut-metagenome-genome-assembly--contig:-NODE-451-length-19111-cov-5.102015_pt1 | contig 19111 bp, 16 predicted proteins | sample MGYA00243251_ERZ653453 | MGnify/ENA primary metagenome ERZ653453 (study PRJEB26926, sample SAMN06165174) | human gut metagenome | biome: ENVO:00009003; feature: ENVO:2100002; material: ENVO:00002003...
GCTTCACGCCGACGATCGCCAGCACGCGGCCGGGAACATCGATGCGGATCAGATCGCCCTCTTCCACCAGCGCGATCGGCCCGCCGACAGCAGCCTCGGGGCTGACGTGGCCGATGACCGGGCCGCGGCTTGCGCCGGAAAAGCGCCCGTCGGTGATGAGAGCTACGCTGGAAGCGAGCGCCGGGTCTGCGCAGATGGCCTCGCCGGTATAGAACATCTCGGGCATCCCGCTGCCGCGCGGACCCTCATAGCGGATAAAGACCGCGTCGCCGGGGCGGACGTCGCCGTGCAGCACGGCCGCGATGCACGCTTCCTCGCTGTCGTAGGGCTTTGCTCGCAGCGTGACCTGAAACATCTCTTTGGGGCAGGCGGTGTGCTTGATGACGCAGCCCTCGGGGGCGAGGTTGCCCTTGAGAATGGCGATGCTGCCGTCTGTGCCCTTGGCGTTTTCGAACGTGCGGATGATGTCGGTGCGCAGCGGCCTGCGGCTCAGATGTGCGGTTTTTTCGCGCAGCAGCTCGTCGCAGTGCTCGTAAAAACCGCTCTTTTTCAGCGCGTCCAGATTTTCGCCGAGCGTTTTCCCAGTCACCGTCATTGCGTCGAGGTGCAGCATGGAGCGGATCTCCTCCATCACGCGGGGGACGCCGCCGGCATAGTAGAAATACTGCGCGGGCCAGTCGCCGGAGGGACGGATGTTGAGCAGATAGTGCGCCCCGCGGTGCATCCGGTCGAAGGTGTCAGCATCGATCTCGATGCCGAATTCGTGCGCGATGGCGGGCAGGTGCATCGTCGCGTTGGTGGAGCCGGAGATCGCGGCATGGACCATGACGGCGTTTTCAAAGCTTTCTTTGGTCACGATGTCCTGCGCGCGGATGCCTTGCTCCAGCAGCTTGAGCAGCTGGACGCCCGCATCGTAAGCGGCCTTTTTCAGCTCCGGGGCGGTGGCGGGCATCAGCGCGGTGCCAGGCAGCATCAGCCCGAGGGCCTCGACCATGATCTGCATGGTGGAGGCTGTGCCCATAAAGGAGCACGCGCCGCAGCTGGGGCAGGCGTTGTGCTTATAATAGCGCAGCTGCTGGCCGGAGATGACGCCGGTTTTTTCCCATGCGTCGAATTTGCCGATCTGCTCGAGCGTCAAGAGCTCGTTGATTGCGCAGGCAGGGTCCTGCACGGTGTATTCCTCCGGCAGGGGATGGGCTTCCATGACGCCGCCAGTGACGACGATGGCGCTCATTTCCTTGAGCCGCCCGATGCTCATCAGCATGGCGGGAACGGCCTTGTCGCAGCTTGCGATGAATATGCCGCCGTCAAATCCGCTTGCGTTCGCCTGCGCCTCCACCAGATCGACGATGGCTTCACGGTGGGCGAGGGAGTAATTGATGCCGTCGTGTCCCTGTGCGATACCGTCGCACAGATCGGTGGCAAAATAGCGGGCGGCTTTGCCGCCGTGCTCGTTGACCGCCTGCACGGCCTGTCTTACAAATTGATCGAGATGCGCGCTGCCGGGATGGCTGTCGCCAAAGGTGCTCTCCACCATGATCTGGGGTTTGCTCAGATCATCAATCGTCCATCCCATGCCGATCTTCAGCGGATCGCTCTCTGGTGCAAGTGCGCGTACCTGCTGAGAATGTAATTCCATTATAGACCCCTCCCCGTACAATTTGTCATTTTGAAGCGAAAATCATCAGATGATTTCTTGACATATTATAACGAAGTATGCCGAGGCTGACAAGTAAAAATAGTGTGATTTTGCGCATCCGGAAGAGGAGAGCTTTTGAGACGCTGTGTGCCGGGGGGTGAAAGAGAGCAGATCATGCTGGTGTCAGTCGGCGTCGTCGGTGCAGTAAAAAACGTAACGCTCGGCGTGTTCAACAGTGAGAGACTCCAATACGAATCGCAACAATTTAGCGTGAGTGTTTGAGAGTATAAGGGAAGGGACGAATGGAACTGCTCTGCAGTACGGCTATGCAATACTACATCATCTGCAAGGTCAGGTGTAGTATGCGTAGTCCTGAGACAACAATAAAGCCGTGCGAGGACAATCGGGCGAAAGGGGTTCGACTCACAGAATAAGGAATTATTATAGCGAGGAGGGTTAGACACTCGAAACATAAAAAATATACATTTCAGATAATAGGACGGGAAGTAGATCTGTCCTTAGAGAGAATTATTTCTTAGTGTCCGGCAGCAGCTTTTGCTTTATGATGAAATAGTAGGTTGTCAGAACAATCGTGCGAGGAGTATTCCCTTGAGTAAAATCAATGGCCTTCATCGTTTGAACTATATGGAACACTCCTACGAGTTTGAATTGTTTTCGATTTTTGGACATGACACCGCTAAGATCAAGAGTAGGCAGCGGGCTTCTGACGAAAAAGGCATGTCCTGTGCGGCAGCTAAAATTCAGCCTTATTTTTAGCCTTTCTGCATTGATACGAGATAAGATTACCTAACATGAGATGGCAATAAAATCGCATGACTTCCCCACATTATGGTACCGGTTGGCATAGGCAGGGACAATCTAAAACACCTTTTGCCGGTTCGAGTCCTGTACCGCGCACCATGGCGAGTGTTCTTATAGCATTTGAAAGGCTGTAAGAACACTCGCTTTTTATACAGCGAGTTCACAGGGGGCGTAGTTGACGACTACGCCTTTTCTTGTATTTATGGACACTTCCGGGATCGGCAGGGGAAGCACCGTTGGAATCTCAATCGTTCCGACGCAGTTATAGTGGATGCGAAGCCGCTGCTCCCATACGCCGTCGATCTTCTCCGCATTGAATACTTCGATCTTCTCAACCAGTTCGTTCAGCATCCGGGGCGTCAGTTTCCTCGCTCTGGTGTACTTGCGAACAAGACCGATAAACATATCCGTTGTCATGGAACGGCTGCTCTGCTTCTCTATCTCGGAGCGGAGCTTTTTTATTTTCTCCGACAGCTCCTTTTGCTCGTCCTCATACCGCCGGGACATTTTTGCGAAGCGGTCATCGGAGAGCTTGCCGGATACATTGTCCTCATAGATGCGCTCAAAGAGGCCGTCCAATTCTTCGTCACGGGCAAGGAGCGTTTTCAGCTCTTTTTCCTTCAGCTTGCGGTCTGTCTGTTCCGCCTGCTGAGAATGACCGATCACCGCTTTTACAAACTCATCCTCATAGAGGCTGGCGAATTTCGTTAAGCGCCGTATCTCTCCCAGCACCACTTCCTCCAGGAAGTCCACACGGACATAGTGAGTAGAGGTGCAGGTGCCGCGGTTGCCCTTGTAGTTGGAGCAGTTGAAATACTTGATCTCCGGATTGCCCTGATTGAAGTGAAAGTGAAGGTTGCTGCCGCAGTCGGCGCAGACCAACAGGCCGGAAAACATATTGTGTTCTCCGTTGTTGGTGCGGCGCTTGCGGATTTTGCCCCGCTTCTGCTGCACCTGCTCATACACAGCACGCTCGATGATCGCCACATGGACGTTCTGGAACACCACCCAATTCTCACGGTCATTGTCGATTCGCTTCTTATTCTTGTAGGATTTGGAATAAGTTTTGAAATTGAGAATGTCACCACAGTATTCCTGCAGGGAGAGAATTTTGGTTATTGTGGAGCTGTTCCACTTGGTAGGCGGCTGCTGTTTGCCCTTGCCGGGGCGTTTGATGCCCTTCGTGAGCCAGTAGGCCCGCGGGGTCAGGACATCGTCCTTTTCAAGCTGGGCGGCAATCTGCTCTGTTCCGAACCCCTCCAAAGTCATGCTGTAAACGCGGCGCACAACCTGGGCTGCCTCGTCATCCACGATCCAATGCTTCGGATCATTCGGGTCCTTGATGTAACCGTAGGGCGGCTGCCCCATCGGCTCACCGGCATTGCCCTTGATCTTGTTGCTGATGCGCCGCTTTTTGCTGATATCGCGGGCGTACCACTCGTTAAACAGGTTGCGGATCGGGGCAAGCTCATTTTCGCCCTCCGCCGTGTCGATGTTATCCGAAACGGCTACCAGACGGATATCGTGATCCGGGAAAAATTCCTCCGTCAGCCGTCCAACCTCAATGTAGTTGCGCCCCAGGCGGGAAAGGTCTTTGACAAAGACAGCGGCGGCTTTTCCCTGTTCCAACTGGCGGATCATTTCCACGAAGCCGGGGCGATCCATCGTCACGCCGGAAATACCGTCATCCAGGAAATGAACCAGATTTGTGTAGCCTTTTTCCTTTGCGACTTTGGCAAGTAGCTTCTTTTGATTGCCGATGCTGTAGCTTTCGCCTTCAAGATTATCGTCACGGGAAAGTCTTTCATAAAGAAAGGCAGTCACGTCACGGGATTTTTTGTTATTCGACTGTTTCATAAGTCCTCCTTCCGTCAAGGCAGTCGAATAGCAAATATACTTGTACGAACACATTATACCGCCATTTGCTGCCTCTGTCAGCCGGGTTTGAAAGCTATTTACAGCTTTTCACTCTCGGACTTCATCAGGCGAAGGAGAACGCTGCCCAGGGTATCCGGGCTTTCTTCTTTGAAAACCGGCTCAACAACGAACGACCGATTGCCAATGTGATAGGTCGTTTTTGCATCCAGAGGATTTTTCTCTGGCCTGCTGGTCTTGCCGGGATTTGTAGCTTTATCTTGCATGATAAAATCCCCTTTCATAAAGCATAAAGATAGCAATGAAAGAGGCAAAACGGACGGCTGCTGGCACAGCTCCACGGGAGTCTAACCCCGGCCCATGCTGATGGGTGCGGCGCACAATGCTTTGTGGGCGTTCAATGCGCGAGTATCTTTGACCCTGCCCGTGTGTCATCGCCCGCAAGCTGCCACGCTTGCTTTGCGGTCTGGTGTTTCTCGCTCTCTCCAAATGGAGGTCATGGCGCACCGACCGTATGGCTCGGCACAAACAGGAATGTATCCGTTTGCCTTATACTGCGGCGCTGGCCTCCCAACGGGCTTTCTTTGTCAAGGTGCGGAACACACCATGCGGAAAGGGGAACACACGGCGGTCATCTGAATCAGGTCAGGTCAAAATCCAGAATCGCAATAATCAGCTTCGTTTCCAGCCTGCGGCGCAGATCATCGTCCACCTGAGAATGAGGACAGCCCTGAGGATCATAGCTTGTCCTTGTGGAAAGCGCCGCTATGTAGCCGGAGTAGTGACCAATCACACGGTTTACCGCGTCAGGGTCGCCCTGGACAGCGGCGGTAATGACCGGATAAGGAAGAAGATTATTCCGGGAAGCTGCGGTGTCACGCATCCGTATCACCTCCCATCAGCTCTTTCAGCAGCCGATAGGATTTCAGCCTGCGGTTGTTGATCGTCCTGCGGGCCAGGTTCATACGCTCCGCGATCTCACGGTCCGCCATTTCCAGGAACCAGTACATCAGAAGGATATCCCGGTTGTCCTGAGGCAAGGCGTTCAGCGCATCGGCCAGCAGATCGTTTTCAATCAGGATCACATCACCGCCAAGAATGAAGGTGTTGTACTCCCAGGGATAACGGTCATAGGCCGCAAGCTGCTCCATTGCGTCCTCCGGCAGTTCGCTGAAAGGGATGCTGTGCTTCTTCCTGCGGCTGATCTCTCGATAGCCATTGCAGGCCTCGCACTTCAAGACCTTTTTGCAAAAGCTGTCAAAGGCGTGCTGCTTGTGTTCGGCGTGGCGATCAGGTTTCATGTTCTCACCTCCCTTCGTGCCGGGAGGCAGTTCTTTTCTTCCCCTTTCGCCCACTACTCGTTCTGCGGAAGGCTGTTTTGGCCAGCTCTGCCGGGAAAAATCAAAATTATTTTTTCTGTCGCTCATTTGTGCGCTCCTTTCGTCCTGATCGGGTGGGTGGCCGGATCAGGCAAAGGGCGGAGCGCGGGGACAGTAGAAACATCCCCGATAACGACAAAAAGCGCCTGTCTGCAAAACGCAGACAGGCGCAGAAGAATTATAAAATCTATTTACATGATTTCTGTGTTCATACTCATAGCCGGAATAGTCCGATGGAGGGGCTACGCTTTTTTTAACTGGTGCAGATCATGGACGTTGCGAAAAAGCAAATGGACACGGCAATACCTCCCAGATACCGCCGTGTCCTTAAAAAAGGGCGACTTTAACACACCCCCCGTATTCTTATTTTTCGAAAAGAAAACGGCGGCTTTGATTTCGTATTAAAGCCGCCGTTTTTTATTTCGCGCAAATCTGCTGTTAGCGGCTCTGTGCGAATGATTTATAAAACTTGATGCTTTGCAAATACACGGCGAGAGATACCTGCACCAACTCCCAAAAAGAGCAGTGCTGCCGGGATTGCCCATATCGCATACAGCATCCCGTTACTCATTTGTTCCACCGACAGGAGCGAAATGGCCAGTACATGATAGATCGGAAGAAGTCCAACCAATCGGAACAATGGATTTACTTCGGTGATCGGCAGCAAAACGGGAAAAAGAAAAATTGCCATCGCCGCAACCAAAGCTACAATCTGATTTTTACTGATTGCAGATAGGAACAGTGTAATTCCCGTAACGCTAAGTGTACAGGTAAATGCCAGCAGAATTTGATATTTGAGCAGCGTACCGCAGGTGATATTAAAAGGGATAAACGCTTCCACATAGTCACTGGGGGCAAATAGAATACTGCAATCCAACCCTTCTGTTCCATAAAAAACAAAAGCAAGAAGCAGGTTAAATGCTGCAATCAGCGTGGTAGTGAGAATGGCGGTGATAATACCTGCAACCACCTTTGCAGTAGCGCATTTGGTTTTACCGTACTTGCTTGTCAATATGATATTATCAACACCTTCATACTCGCCGGAGAAAATCGGAGCAAGCATGATGATAACCGCAAGAGCAAGCGCGACAAAAACCCGCACCATGTTTCGGCTGGTGGAAAGCCAACCGTCCACATAGCCAATTTTGATTTCTTCATTGCCAAATACATCAGAAACACTTAATCCGTTCCAATTTCCCTCTTTATCAGAAAACCGTGAAAAGGCTGCCGATTGCATGGCGTTTTGATAAACATAGATTGCACTCAATCCATGTAAATCTGATGTCGGTGCAAAATCAGACATCATTTGCTGCACTTTTTCGTCTGTCAGGATTCCTTCATATTTCGCTGCAATTTCCTTGTCGATTTCTACTGCTGTTTTGCCAGTACCTTTACCGATATTTTGGTCAAACGCATATTTGTTTTGAAAGGTGGAAAAGGATAGCAAGGCAGAGAACAGGATAATTCCAATTAGGGCGATGAGCGCCAAACGCTTTGAAAACACTTTCCGCAGTTCAAAAAGAATCAGTTTTTTCATTCTTCACAGCCCCCTTTGAAATAGAACAGGTACAAATCTTCCAAAGTAGGCTGCACCCTTACTGCATTTTCCATCGGCGGACGATCTCCAATGATTCGTAAAATTGTCTGGTTTTCGCTGGTGTTTCGCAAGTTGCTTGTGTTGTAGGCAGCCGCGTATTTTTCCGCATAGGCAGTCGGAACCGTACATTCCCACACTTGGCCGTCGATTTCAGAAGTGATCTCCTGCGGATTTCCAAAGTGAATGATTTGCCCGGATTTCATCATGATGATTTCCTCCGCAATAAACTCCACATCGGAAACAATATGCGTAGACAGGATCACAATGCGGTCTTTGGAAAAGGCGCTGATCAAATTGCGGAAACGGACGCGTTCTTTCGGGTCAAGCCCCGCCGTCGGCTCGTCTAAAATCAAAATATGGGGGTCATTGAGCATGGCCTGTGCAATCCCCAAACGCTGCTTCATGCCCCCGGAAAAGGTTTTGATTTTGTGCTTACTTTCTCTCGATAAGTCTACTGCTTCCAGCAGCTCCTTTGACTTCTTCCGCGCTGCCTTCTCGTCCAATCCTTTTAGGGCAGAAACATAGAGCAGGAAGTCAAACGCTGAAAAATCCGGGTAATATCCGAAGTGCTGGGGCAAGTAGCCCAAAAGATTGCGATAGCGTTCACCCAGCCCCACAATGTTTTTCCCGTTCAGCAGAATTTTCCCGGAAGTAGGATTTTGGATATTGCAGAGCAGACGCATAAGCGTTGTTTTCCCTGCGCCATTTGCACCCAGTAAGCCGTAGACGCCATTTGTTAAGGTAATATTCAAATTGTCCACGGCGGTTTTGGAACCGAACTTTTTTGTCAGTCCGATCGTTTTTAATTCCATAAAAAGCCCCTTTCTCCATAGGGAGCAAAAAAATACTCTCCATGTGTTTTCATGGAGAGTATAGAGGGAAAATATCTACTTTTTATCTACAAGGCAGGAGATTTGAAGTAGGCGGATACCTTTGCCCCGGATGCAGTATTTTCGATCTTCAAATAGCCGTTGTGGTGTTCACAAAGCAGCTTGCAAATATACAGCCCAAGTCCAAAGTGCTCGGAATGGTTGCTTTCCTCTGTGTAATATGGACTGGTGGCTTTTTGCAGACCGTTTTTGTCAAACCCCTTTCCATCATCCGATACGGAAAGCAGCAGGCCATTGTCACGCAAGGCAAAAGAGATTGTCACCGCAGTCCGGGCATACCGAACCGCGTTGGAGATCAGGTTATTGCTGACCTGTGAAACAAAGGCCCCATCAAGGGATAACTGCGAAACAGGCATGTCATTTTGTAAAATCAATTCTTTTCCGTTTTTCGCACATACGATTTTTGCGCTGTCATACAAAGAAGATGCCACTGTCTGCAAGTCTATCAACTTGTACTCCGGCTGCGCATCTTCCATGCGCCTAAGATTGCTCATACTGCTCACATAGCTTTCCATACGGGAGATATGTTTGCCCATTATGGTGGCGGTTTCTTGTGTTTGAGGATTTTCGCTGGCTTGCAGCATTTCATTATAGCCTTTTAGTACTGTTAGAGGGGTACGCAAATCGTGAGCAAAAGCGGCGTTGAGTGCTTTTCGTTCTTCAACTTGCCGCCACATTTTAGAGAAATTGTCCGCAAGGGTTGTCCGCATGATTTCAAAGGACGCGCAAAGCTGCCCCAATTCATCGTTGTTATCATAGTCGATTGAAAAGTCCAAGTCATTGTTCGCTATTTTTTCAGAAGCAGTCCGCAGTTCCACAAGCGGCTTTTTCAGCCTGTTTCTGTAAAACAGCAGCGCAGCAGCGATAATACAGAATGCAGAATAGATAGGAGTTGCAACAATGGGAAGTTTCTCCAGTAGCGCAATGGTACGCTCGTCCTCTTTAGACATCGGGACGGGCACTGTCCCGATGTAAGCGCCGTCGCCCAACTGTTCCCCCTGTTCATTTGTCAAATAATATTTTTCGCCGGACGGGGGATAAGATGCTCTGATACCTTCGGCAGCACTACCACAGATTGAAAAAGTCGTTACGGATAGAAAGACTGCGAGTACAACAAAGGCAATTATATAGAGAACAAGGCTTTTTCGGAGAGATAAATAGTGCTTGCGGCAATTTACTTGACCCATTTGTATCCACACCCCCAAACCGTTTCAACATATATATGGTCTGTATATGCAGCAATTTTAGTCCGTATCCTGCGGATATGCTCTGCCACAACGCTGCTGTCCCCCTCGCTGTCATAGCCCCAAATACGCTCATAAATCCGTTCTTTATCAAAGATCTGTCCTGGATTTTGAGAAAGCAGTTCCACAATATCAAATTCCTTTTTTGCAAGACCGACACGCTTATCGCCAAAGAACAAGCAACGTTCTGAATAGTCAATCGTCAAATCACCGGAAAACTTGACTTGTGCTTCAAAATTGTGTCGTGCTTCCCGGCGCAGATGAGCGCGCACCCGCGCTTCAAGTTCCATAAGTGAAAAGGGCTTCACAATGTAATCATCGCCGCCAACAGTAAAGCCTTTTACCTTATCTGTATCTTCGATTCGAGCAGTCAGAAAAAGGATCGGGCAGGATATGTGATCGCGGATACGCTTGCAAACTTCTAACCCGTCTTTTCCGGGCATATTGATGTCAAGCAAAATAATATCCGGTTGTTTTTCCACTTGCTTTAGTGCTTCTGCACCATTGAAAGCGGGCAGGACACGAAAGCCCTTGCTTTCAAAAAAGCTGCCGAGCATAGAAACAATGTCGCTTTCATCGTCAGCGATTAAGATTTTTGCTCCCACTTTACACACCTCCTAACAATTAAGTGTAGTGCTCATTTTTCAACTATTTATCAATTATCTTACTGTCTATTCTTCTCCCGTCAACAGGCTTTTCCGCGTCTTTGGGTATCAACCAAATGCGGCTGAACTTTACCGCGCCGGGTATGCGCTCACCCTCGCAAAGTTTCTGCACCCGTCTTTCGGAAATGCCCCATTTTGCCGCCACTTCCGCACAAGATACATATTCCATACAAGCACCCGTCCTTTCTGTTCAAAACCTACCATGATATATTATATACGGTCAAACGAATAATAGCAATAGACCGAATGTGAATAATAGGAAGTATTTAAGCTAACACAATGAACTAATAAGGCATATCCTCGAAAACGAGGTGAACAGTAGAATGTAGTAGGGTGAATGGATATGTCTAAAAGAACGAAGAAAGATAAGCGGCCTGTTGCGAAAATCGACTTCAAGCCGTATGGCGCAGCAATCAAAGCCGGGCGCACAAAGCAGAAAGAATCCCGGAATAAGGCAGCTGATGCGCTGTTTATTTCGCCGCGCTATCTCGCCAACATCGAGAATAAGGGACAGCATCCCAGCGTACAGGTATTCTTAGAGCTGATGTCCCGGTATCATATCTCCGTGGATCAGATTCTTCATGGCGAAGCTATGGAGGGCAAGTCTACGGAGCGTATGCAGTTTGAAACGCTGTTGGACGAGCTGACGGATGCGGAAATCAAAATCCTTACGGCAACGGCGCAAGCGCTACTGGATGCAAGAGCAGACAGCGAGGGAGAAAATTGAATACGGTGTAAGGAACGCTATGAACAGGTAGTTCATGGCGTTTTTCTTTTGCAAAATCCGCAGATGTGGCCAAAAGGCCCCATTCAGATTGTAGTATGGGTAGCGGAAGGAATACGGGGGTACGAAGTAGTCAGCAAGCACAGCAAGTGTAGCCACACTTGCGGATTTTTCTTCTTTTCAGGTCCCTTGCCCGAAAAGAGAAAACTGCTTGTTGGGATATCCCAAACCCTTATGAGAAACGGAGGTATCCGCTATGGCGAACAGGAAACGGCCCATCGTTCTTCGCTGCCCGGTGACGGCGGAGGAACGGGCTTTGATTGAACAGAAGATGGCTCAGCTCCCCACCCAGCGGATCGGTGCCTATCTCCGCAAGATGGCGATTGACGGGTATATCATCTATACAGATACCGCAGATATCAAGGCGTTCACCAAAGAGCTTTCCGCCATCGGCCGGAACATCAATCAGATCGCCAAGCGGATCAACGCCGGAGGTCCTGCGTATCAGGCCGACATGGACGAGATACGGGAAAGGCTGGACGAGATATGGCAGTTACAAAGACACATCCTATCAAGTCAACGCTGAAAGCAGCCATTGACTATATCTGCAACCCGGAGAAAACAGACGGGAAGCTCCTGGTATCCGCCTATGGCTGCTCCGTCGAAACTGCGGATATCGAATTTGCCTGGACCCGCCGCCATGCCATCGACAAGGGAACGAACCTGGGCCGACACCTGATCCAAGCCTTTCAGCCTGGGGAGGTTACGCCGGAACAGGCCCATGAAATAGGCATGGAACTTGCAAAAGAAATCTTGGGCGGCAAGTATGAATTTGTACTTACCACCCACATAGACAAAGATCATGTTCATAACCACTTGATTTTCAATGCGGTCAGCTTTCAGGATCACAAGCACTATCACTCCAATAAGCGGAGCTATCACTTCATCCGCCGCACTTCGGACAGGCTTTGCAAAGAACACGGTCTGTCCGTCATCATCCCCGGACAGGACAAGGGCAAAAGCTATATTGAACATCAGACCACGCAAAACGGCACCAGTTATAAGGCGAAGCTGAAAGCTGCTATTGACCGGCTCCTGCCAGCCTGTTCCAACCTGGAAGAACTGCTTCGCCGCCTGCAGAGAGAAGGCTATGAGATCAAGCGTGGCAAATATATCTCCGCCAGAGTGCCGGATCAGGAACGGTTTACCCGTCTGAAAACCTTGGGGATGGACTACACCGAAGAAGCCCTTGCCGCCCGGATTGCCGGACGCGCCAGACCTTCCCGCCAACCGAAACAGCAGAATGGAAAGATCAGTCTGCTCATTGATATCCAGAACAACATCAAGGCGCAGCAGAGTGCAGGCTATCGCCGCTGGGCGACCATCGAAAATCTGAAACGGATCGCGGATACCTCCAACTTTTTGACGGAGCATGGTAGATGAAGAAAAAGATGATCGACGGGACGAGCAGGAACATATTCATTGCCGAGGACTTTTCAAGGTCCGAGTATCCAACGACTTGCAAATAGATATCTGCGGCCAGCGTGCTGAAGCGCCCGCCGATGATGATGGACGTGCCGAAGTCCGCGAGCGAGCGGACGAACGAGAGCAGCAGGCACACGAGCGTCGCGGGCCGAATGAGCGGCAGGACAATATCGCGCAGGATGGCGCCGCCCGATGCGCCGAGGTCGCGCGCCGAGCGAAGGCTGCCCTCGTCCAGCTTTTCGAGGATGCCGGAGAGAAACATTGCGTTGAGCGGCACGAACGAGATCGACTGCATCAGGATGACGCCCCAGCGATTGTAGGGGTTCAGGCTCAGGTGCAGCAGGCGGTAGGTGATCCACCCGCGCCGCCCGTAGAGCTGGATATAGGCGAGCGACGAGACGAACGGCGGCGACACCATGGCGACGAGCATGATGATCATGCAGAGCGTCTTCTTCCACCCGCGCGCCGTGGCGCATACGAGCGCCGCTGAGAGCGAGAGGATAGTGGACAGCACTGCCGTAAAAACGCCGACAAATACGCTGTTGCGCAGACTCTCGCCGTATTGGCGCAGAACAGTGCCGAACATTGCAAAGCTCACGCCACCGTCCGCGCCGCGCAGGCTCCGCAGCGCGATGCACGCGATGGGCCAGAGAATGAACAGCAGCACGCTCCCGAGCAGGACAAGTAAGATCAGCCTGTCGGCCGCGTTTTCACATAGGGGAAAAAGGACATCGTGAGATGCCCTTTTTTCTGTATTTTTTTGGATAGCGCCGGCGGATTTCATTTATTCCGCGGCAGCCTTGTCGCCCATCAGGGGCTCAAAGCGGTCGAGAATCTCGGTGCGCTGGGAACCGAACAGGGACAGGTCCTCCGTCATGAGGAGCGTAGGATCATAGGACAGCTCAATGCCTTCGATGGAGGGCTTGATGACCTTGATGCCGTTCTTCTGCTCGATCTCGGCGAGCTGACGGAGATGATCGTCGCTGCTGAAGAGCCACTCGACGAAGTACTTGGCGGCGTCGACGTTTTCAGCGTTCTTGAACACGGCCACACCCTCGGGGACCCAAGGCATCCCGTCAGAGGGGTAAACAATGGTCAGGTCGTTCTCCTCGGCGGCCTGCTCGATGCTGGCGTCGATGTAGGAGATGCCGACAGCGAACTCACCGGAAGAGACCTTGTTCTTCGGGTCGGATCCGCGCTTGCCGTAGTAGGCAATGTTGTTGTTCAGGGCATCGAAGTAGTCCCAGCCCTGATCGCCCTTGGCCTGCAGCAGCGCGTTGACCACGGCGTAGTTGGTGCCGGAGACGGCAGGGTTGGACATGACGATCTCGCCGGCATACTGGCTGTCGGTCAGGTCATCCCAGCTCTCGGGAGCGGTCAGACCCAACTCCTCCATGAGAGAGTTGTTGAGCAGGAAGCCGACAATGGTGATGCCCTTGGAATACCAGTAACCCTCGGTATCCTTGTACTCGTCGCCGAGCTCGGCGGCCGCGTCAAAGGTGACGGGCTCAAGCAGGCCGTCGTCCTTGGCACTCATGAACGCGTCGATGCCGCCGCCGAACCACAGGTCAGCGGACGGGGTGCCGCCCTCGGCGCGGAGCTTGGAGAGCACCTCGCCGGAGGACATGGACAGGCATTCGACCTCCACGCCGGTGTCGGCGGTGAACGCGTCGAACAGGGGACCGTAGACGTCGCCGGTGGCGACGACCTTCATCGTGCCGGAGAGCTCGGGAGCGATGTCCTGAGGCTCGTCGGGTGTCTGCGCGTCATCAGTCTTCGAGCCGCAGGCGACCAGAGAGAGCACCATCACGACGCAAAGCAGCAGAGAAAACAGCTTTTTCATAATTGACCTCTTTTCCAAATTTGCTAAAGAAATCCCCGCCGCTGTGCTGACAGTGGCGAGGACTATATTTTAGATAGAATAACGCAAAAAGTAAAATCAAAATTTGCACACGACTAAGGCGATTTCATCGAAAAAAACAATTATTTGGCAAACTGCGGATCAAGGACGGACAGCGCGTATGCCGCGTAGAGCGCCGCGCCGAGGGGGAGCGTTTCCTCGTCGATGTCGAAATCGCCGCGGTGGTTGGAGATGCAGGTGTGCGGCTTTTTGGGGTTTGCCGTGCCGAGGTAGGCGTAAGCGCCCTTCGTTTGCAGCAGATATTCGGCGAAATCGTCACCGCTGAGCGACAGCGCGCGGTTTGCCGTCGTGGGGATGCCGAGCGCGTCGGCAACGCGCTCGACCTCCCCGCACACACCGGCGTCGTTCGTGAGCGGCGTGGCGAAGTCGTCCCATTCGACCTCTGCCGTGCCGCCGTAAAGGGCGGAGATGTGTGCGGCCGCGGCGTTGATCGTTTCGCGAAGGTGCGCGCGGCTCTCGGGCGAGAACATGCGCGTCGTGCCCTCGAGCACGGCGGTCTCGGCCACGGCGTTGTAGGCCGTGCCGGCGCTCAGCTTGCCCACGCCGATGAGCACCGGCTCGACCGGCGAGGTCATGCGCGTGACGATGGACTGGAGCGCGACGACGAGCTCGCTTGCGATATAGAGCGCGTCCACGCCGAGCTGCGGCGTGGAGACGTGCGCGCTTTTGCCGTGGATGCGGATGATAAAGTGGTCGACGCCCGCGTTGTTGGCCCCCGGCTTGACGCCGACGGTCCCCGCGGGAAGGTCGGACGCCGTATGCAGCCCGAAGACGCGCTGTGCGCCATCCAGCATGCCCGCGGCGATGAGCGGCCTTGCGCCCTGACCGATCTCCTCGGCGGGCTGGAAGAGAAAGCGCACCTCGCCGCCAAAGTCCGCGCGGTGTGCGCTCAAAACCTTTGCCGCGCCGAGAAGACACGTCGTGTGCGCGTCGTGGCCGCAGGCGTGCATCATGCCCGGCGTTTGCGAGCGGTAGGGCACGTCGTTCGTCTCCTGAATGGGTAAGGCGTCGATATCCGTGCGCAGCACGACAAGGCCGCCTCCATTGCCGTTGCCGGTCAAATGGCCGACAACGGCGGTCTCGCCGACGCGCTCGTGCGGGATGCCGCACCTGTCAAGCTCGCGCTCGATGCGCGCGGCAGTGTGGTGTTCGTGCAGGCCGAGCTCGGGATCGCGGTGGAATTCCCGCCGCAGTGCGATGAGCTCGTCGCGAAGCCGCTGGCACTCTTCTCTCAGGGCGTTCATGGCGAATTTCCTTTCTTAACCCTTGGCAGGGATCTTTTCGCGCAGGGATTCGAGACGGTTCAGCGCGTCGGTGAGCGTTTCGTCCTTCTTGGCGAAGTGCAGGCGGATGAGGTGGTTGACCGGCTCGCGGAAGAAGCTCGAGCCCGGCACCGCGCCCACGCCGACCTTGCTTGCAAGGTCCTCGCAGAATTGAAGATCGCTCTCGTAGCCGAACTCCGAGATGTCGAGCATCACGTAGTAAGCGCCCTCGGGGTCATTGTGGACGATCTTGAGGTCGTCAAGGCCCTTTAAGAACAGGTCCTTTTTGTGCGTGTACTCGGCCTGCAGCGCGTCGTAGTAGTCCTGACCGAAGTTGAGACCGGGGATGATGGCCTCCTGTAGGGGCGCCGCCGCGCCGACGGTGAGAAAGTCGTGGACCTTCTTCGCGCGGTCGATGATCTCCGGCGGGGCGATGATGTAGCCAAGGCGCCAGCCGGTGATGGAATAGGTCTTGGAAAGCGACGAGCAGGACAGCGTGCGCTCCCACATGTCGGGCAGCGTCGCAAAATAGGTGTGCTGGTGCGGGGCGTAAATGATGTGCTCGTAGACCTCGTCGGTGATGACGTAGACGTCATATTTCTTGGCAAGACCCGCGATGATCTCAAGCTCCTCGCGCGTGAAGACCTTGCCGCAGGGGTTCGAGGGGTTGCACAGCACGAGCGCCTTGGGGTGCTGGCGGAACGCGTCCTCGAGCACTTCGGGGTCAAACGTGAACGACGGCGGCGTGAGCGGCACATAGATGGGCACCGCGCCGGAGAGGATCGTGTCGGCACTGTAATTTTCGTAGAACGGGGAGAAGATGACGACCTTGTCGCCGGGATTGGCGACGGTCATCATTGCGGCCATCATGGCCTCGGTGCTGCCGCAGGTGACGACGATCTCGCCGTTGGGGTCGATGTCGCGGCCCATGAAGTGGGACTGCTTCTTCGCCAGCGCCTCGCGGAAGTCCTGCGCGCCCCAGGTGATGGAGTATTGATGATAGTCCTCGTAGGCGACCTGAGAGAGGCGGTCGAGGATGGGCTTGGGCGGGTCGAAGTCGGGGAAGCCCTGGGAAAGATTCACCGCGCCGTACTGGTTGGAGATACGGGTCATGCGGCGGATGACGGAATCGGTAAAGCTCGCGGTGCGGTCAGAAAGTGCCTGCATTATTGTTTCCTCCTGTGAGATAAGATTTTCCGTTGTTCAAGATATGCTGCGGGTCGAGCGCCGTTTTGATGGCGTTCATGGCCTGTAAATTTTCCTTCGCCGTCTGGCGCAGGAAGTAGGGACGCTTCGATAGCCCGATGCCGTGCTCGCCGGAGGCGACGCCGCCGAGGCGATAGGCTTCGGCATAGGCCCTGTCCATGTTTTCGTGCAGCTCGCGCTGCCACGTTTCTTCATCCCGCTCGCCGCGCACGACGCACAGGTGCACATTGCCGTCGCCCGCGTGGCCGAAGCTGACCATCTGCATGCCGCTCCGGGCTTCCAAGTCGTTGATGAAGCGGATGAAGTCCGCCGTGCGGCTGATGGGCACGACGATATCGACCGGCTCCTGCTCGGAAACGGCCTCCACGGCCTTGACAAGCGCGCCGCGCACGCGCCAGATGTCAGCGCACTGCCGCGCGTCGGAGAGCTCGATAAAGTCGAGCGCGCCGTTTTGCAGCGCCAGAGAGCGCACGCGCGCGGCATTGGCCGTGACCTCTTCGCTTCTGCCGTCAAAGGTCAAGAGAATATAAGAGCCGGCGTCGGGGCGGGGATAAGAGACGCCGCAGAAGCGTTCGCCAAGCGCGACGACTTTGCGCTCCATGAATTCGACCGCCGTGGGGTTCGCGTTCGCGCGCAGGATGGTCAAAACGCTCTGGATGCCGGTTTTCAGGTCGGCATACGGCACAAGCACGCTGAGCGAGGCCTCGGGCTTGGGAACAAGGCGCAGCAGGCACTTTGTGATGACGGCGAGCGTACCCTCCGAGCCGATGAGAAGGTGCTTGAGCGAGAGTCCGCTCGCGTCCTTGACCTGCTTGCCGCCGACTTGCATCACCGTGCCGTCAGCGAGCACGACCTCGAGTCCGCGCACGTAGTCGCGCGTGACGCCGTACTTCACCGCGCGCATGCCGCCGGCGTTCGTGCTGATGTTGCCGCCGATGCTCGAGGCCTTTTCGCCGGGATCGGGCGGGTAGAACAGCCCGCGCGCTTCGACATAGGCCTGCAAGTCCTGCAAGAGCATACCGGGCTCGACCGTGACGGTCATCGTGTCCTCGTCGAGCTCGAGCACGCGGTCCATGCGGGAAAGGTCGAGGATGATGCCGCCCTCGAGCGGCACGGTAGAGCCGACAAGATTCGTCCCCGCGCCGCGCGGCGTGACGGGAACGCGGTGCTCGTGCGCGTAGCGCAGGAGCGCGCTCACCTCCTCGGTGGATAAGGGAAAGGCGAGCGCCTCGGCGCTGCCGTGGACGCGGCCGAGCACGTCGCTCTGGTATTCTGCGGGAATGTCCGCGCCGGTGAGCAGGCGGTTTTCGTCTGCAATGATGCGCCGCAGCGCGGAAAGATCAAGTGCCATAATAAATTCCTCCCGGAAAGGCGTACCGCCGCCCGCGCTCCCTGCGTTGCGGGAGCGCGGCGGCGGTCAGATGGTGTTTACTGATTGATCAAGTCCTGATCCCAGCCCACTGCGATGAAGTAACCGCCGAAGGTGTTGTTGAACACGTCCTCCGTCGCGCTGGACTGGAAGGCTTCGACGACCTTCTCATAGATGGCGGCGGTGTCGGGGTCTTCGACGTCAGCGGTGCGCGCGGCGATCAGATTCCAGTAATCCTCCACGTCGAGGACGCTGTCCTTGTAGATGGCCTCGTCGGTCTTGAGGCCAAAGTCGAGCGCGTAGTTGCCGTTCACGACCGCGGCGGCCACGTCGGGCAGGACGGAGGGGATGGTGTTGGCCTTGAGTTCTTCGATGGTGATGTTGACCTTGTAGCTCGTGATATCGTCAACGGTGGGGTTAAAGGCGGCGTTGGGGTCGAGCTCGATGAGGCCCGCGGCTTCGAGCACCTTGAGCGCGCGGCCGCCGTTGGTCAGATCGTCGGGAATGGCGACGACGTCACCGTCTTTGAGCTCGTCAACGGAACTGACCTTCTGGGAGTAGAGGTTCAGCGGGATGATGAAGGTGTTGCCGATGTTCTGGATCGCATAGCCGTAGTTGTCGATCTCGTTCTGGAGATAAATGCGGTGCTGGAAGGCGTTGAGGTCGATGTCGCCGTTGGCGAGCGCGTTGTTCGGGGTCACGTAGTCCGAGAACTGCACGATCTCGAGATCGATGCCCTCGTCGGCGAGCGCGGCCTTCGCGCTCGCCCACAGGTCGTCATAGATGCCGCCGACCACGCCGAGCTTGACGGTCACGGTCTCGCCGGTCTGATTGTCGGTGTTGGCATCGCTGTTGTCGGCGGAGTCGTCGGCCTTGGAGCCGCAGGCGGTCAGCGCGAGGGCGAGCGTGGCGGCTGCAAGGGCGAGAGCGAAGAACTTTTTGAGCTTCATGGAAATATCCTCCGTTAAAATAATTTTTTGTAATCTGTCTCTTATACACATCTGACGCTGCCGACGAACTCTAGGGTGTAGAT
>ENA-OYYT01000456-OYYT01000456.1-human-gut-metagenome-genome-assembly--contig:-NODE-456-length-18945-cov-4.190789_pt1 | contig 18945 bp, 17 predicted proteins | sample MGYA00243251_ERZ653453 | MGnify/ENA primary metagenome ERZ653453 (study PRJEB26926, sample SAMN06165174) | human gut metagenome | biome: ENVO:00009003; feature: ENVO:2100002; material: ENVO:00002003...
AGAATCGAAGAAGAGGGCACGCCCGAGGAAGTGTTTGGAAACCCCAAAAGCGAACGTACGAAAGCGTTTTTTGCAAATTACAGTCAAAGATACTGACAGACAGAGGAAATGCCGCATGCAAGAGGATAAAATCAGACAAGAAGAACAGGAAAGACTATTTGCCGCAATCCTTTCGCTGGAGAGCGCAGAGGAGTGCCGCTGCTTTTTTGAAGATTTGTGTACGATCAAAGAACTGAACGCAATGGCGCAGCGCCTGGAGGTCGCCGTGCTTCTGAAGCAGGGAGAAACGTTTAACAACATTGTCGAAAAAACGGGCGCTTCCACCGCAACCATTTCCCGCGTCAACAGATGCCTCAGATACGGAGCGGGCGGATACCGCAGCGTGCTGTCAAAATAAGATTGTGCGGAAATGCGGAATATGGTATGATAAAAGGCGTGCCAAGACATACTATGCTCGGTGGATCAGACACGGATTTTCACAGAAAGGCAGGGAAATTCAATGGATTATGTAGAAGCCGCTTCGGCGCTGGGAGAGGCGATTAAGGAAAGCCCTGAATTTATCGCGTGGCAGAATGCGGAGCTCGCACTTTTGCAGGATGAAAAGGGCCAGGAACTGATTAATGACTTTAAAGATCTTCAGAGAAAGATCGTAAACGGCTCGCGAGACAATATGGATAAGGACGAGCTGGAGAAAATTCGCGATACTCTGATGGACAAGCAGAAAGAGCTGAACGAATATGAAATTACCAAGAATTATTTCGACGGTAAAAAAGGCTTCGAAGACATGATGCGTACGATCAACGATATCATACAGCATTTTATAAGCTTCCTGCGGGTCCATCCAGTTGTTGGTGGGGCCGGCCTCTTCCTTGGTGTGGGCGCAGATGAACGTTCTGCCTTCCACGCGGGCCACGTCGTTTACAGCCGTGCGGTGCAGGTAGCAGCCGGGCAGCTTTTCTTCGTTGAGCTTGATCATTTCGCCGGTCTTGCAGGCTTCGGCGCGCAGCGCTTCGAGCTGCTCTTCCGTGCCGTCGATCCAAACGAGCTGATCCGGATTAACGAGAGCTTTCATCTCGTCGATCCAAGCGAGCACACTTGCATTCTTTGTCATGATTTTCTTCTCCTTCCAGCCCAATGGCCAAATTGAGATACTATTTGTCCGTACGAAAGAAAACTTCCATACGCTTTCATTATACGCCTTTGTGAAACGTTTCGCAAGGGGCTATTTCCTGTTAAGTTGTAGGGAATTGTAACTTTTTTGTGAAAATACCAGAGGGTTTCTGTCTTTCCACTTTTAAAAATTTGCCTTATCTCCGCCTTTAGTCCAGGGTATCCACGGCCATATTGGCGCAGGCATTCAGGTCCATACCTGCCCGGGTTCCGTGCAAGTACTCATAGTACCCCTGGGAAGCCACCATGGCGGCGTTATCCCCGCAGTAACACAGTTCCGGCCGGTAAAAAGCAAGACCCCGACGGTCGCATTCGGCTTGCAATGTACGGCGCAGCAGGCGATTGGCAGATACGCCGCCGGCAATCACCACCGTTTTAGCGCCGGTAGCTTCTACGGCTTTCATGGTGCCTTTTACTAGGCAGTCCACCACGGCTTTTCGGTAGGAAGCCGCTAAATCGGGAATGTTGATTTCGTCGCCCCGCTGCTCTGTATTATGCAGCAAGTTAATCACCGATGTTTTCAGCCCCGAAAAACTGAAGTCAAATGGAGCGCCGTCCACACTGGGGCGAGGTAGCGTATAGGCCTTGTCACAGCCGCCTTCAGCGACTTTATCCAGGTGGACCCCACCGGGGTATGGCATGCCCATAGCCCGAGCGGCTTTATCGAACGCTTCCCCCGCGGCATCGTCATGGGTATGACCGATGATGTGCAGGGTGGTATAATCTTTTGTTTCAATCAAATGGGTGTGTCCGCCGGATACCACCAGGCACAAAAACGGCGGTTTTAGATCCGGATGCGTCAGATAATTGGCGGCGATGTGGCTGCGCAGATGATGAACCGGCACCAGCGGCTTTCCGCTGCTCAGTGCCAGGCCCTTGGCAAAATTTACGCCTACCAGCAAAGCCCCAATCAGTCCGGGGGCATAGGTGACGGCAATGGCGTCAATGGCGGAAAGGGGTGTATTTGCTTCTTCCAAAGCGCGGCGCACCACACCGGAAATCGCTTCGCTGTGACGGCGGGAAGCAATTTCCGGTACCACGCCGCCATAAAGTTTATGTTCTTCCACTTGGGAAGCTACGACATTGCTCAGCACCCGGCGGCCATCTTCCACGACGGCAGCTGCGGTTTCGTCGCAAGAGCTTTCAATTCCAAGAATCAGCATAATGAAAATCCTTTCGGTCTTGGTTTGCAGGCGGTACCCGCAGTATGTTTCTGCCGGGATTTTTACAAAACGCCGCATGCACTTTATTATACCACTTATTTTTACAGGCGAAAAGTGCTATAATAGGGGCGATCATATAGAAAAAGCAGCCGCAAGGCTGTGCCGCCGGGGAGGCTATGCATGAAACTGCTTGTGTTGGACGGAAACAGCATCGTAAACCGCGCGTTTTACGGGATTAAACTGCTTTCCACGAAAGACGGACAATTTACCAATGCCATTTACGGCTTTTTGACTATGCTGGAACATATCCGCAAAGAGTGTGAACCCGACGGGGTTGCCATTGCGTTTGATCGAAAAGAACCCACGTTTCGCCATGTGGCCTATGCGGCTTATAAGGCCGGACGGAAAGGTATGCCCGATGAACTGGCCCAGCAAATGCCGGTGTTAAAAGAATTATTGGGATTATTGGGGTATCCCATGGTGGAATGCGCCGGATGGGAAGCCGATGATATTTTGGGTACCTTAGCAAAAGCCTGCCGGGACACGGGCAACGAATGTGTGATTGCTACCGGCGATAGGGATAGTTTGCAACTGGTAGGCCAGGGCGTGACAGTACGTCTGGCGGTGACGAAATTCGGCCAGCCTCAGGTCACGCTGTACGATGAAGAGGCCATTCGGGCCCAGTACGGTGTAACCCCGAAACAGATGATCGACATCAAAGCCCTGCAGGGGGACACTTCCGACAATATTCCCGGCGTCAAGGGCATTGGCCCCAAAGGAGCCGGGGAACTCATTCAGAAATACGGCAGTGTGGATTACATTTACAAACACCTGCCGGAACTGGACATCCGCCCGGCCCTGCGCAAAAAATTGGAAGAAGGGGAAGAATCGGCCCGCCTGAGTTACGATTTGGGCACCATCCGGCTGGATGCCCCCATTGATACCGATTTGACGCATTATCATTTGCAGTCCGGTGACCGCTCGGCGGCCGCCCGGCTCATGGCCCGGCTGGAACTTTTTAAACTGATCGATAAACTGAGCCTGTCCGCTTCTCCAGAACCCGCTGTTTCTTCGCAGGAAACAAACGATCAGGCCCTTCCTAAGGTGCTGGTAAGCGAAGATGCTGCGGCCCTACTCCCCCGCATGGAAGAAAGCGGGAAAGCATGCCTATTGCCCATTTTTGACAGCGAGGGAGCCCTTTCGGCGCTGTATCTTGGCTGTGGAAACGAGTTTATCAAAACGGGGCCGGATGTGGCACTGCTGCGGGCGCTGTGCCGCAATGAACGCATCGAAAAATGCTTGTGCGACGCGAAACCCCTGTTTGCCTACCTGCTCACTCAGCCGGAAAGCGGCGTAAAAACCGGTATCCATATGGAAAACCTCGGCATGGATTTGTCCTTAGCCGGGTATTTATTAAATCCGTCCGGCAGTGGGTATGACCCTTTGCGCCTGATGCAGGAATACGGCCTGCCGGTGCCCGCCGGAGAGGATGACAACGAAAAAATTATTGTTGGTATGGACAGCCTGTGGCAGACCCTGAAAGGGAAACTGGAAGAAAACGGGCAAATGAGTTTGCTGACCGATATCGAGTTGCCCCTGTGCCGGGTGCTGGCCGTGATGGAACAGGAAGGGTTCCTGGTGGATGCCGATGGGATTCGCGCATACGGAGAACAAATCCAGCAGGCTGCCGAGCAGGCCCAGCAGGCCATTTGGGACGAAGTGGGGTATGAATTTAACGTCAATTCCCCCAAACAGCTGGGCGAAGCCCTTTTTGGTAAACTGGGATTGCCCCACGGCAAAAAGACAAAAAGCGGGTATTCCACCAATGCCGATGTTCTGGAAAAACTGCGGTACGAGAGTACAGCTGTAGAAAATGTGCTGCAATATCGCACGTATGCTAAATTAAAATCCACGTATTGCGACGGGCTGCTGAAAGTCATCGGGGCCGATGGGCGGATTCATTCCCGCTTTAACCAGACGGAAACCCGCACGGGGCGTATCAGCTCCACCGAACCGAACCTGCAGAATATTCCGGTGCGCACGGAACTGGGACGGGAGCTGCGCCGCTTCTTCACCGCGCGGCCGGGGTGGGTGCTGGTGGATGCGGACTATTCCCAGATCGAACTGCGGGTCCTGGCCCATATGGCCCAGGATACCAATATGATCGAAGCCTTCCGGGAAAACCGGGATATTCATAGGGCTACTGCCGCCAAGGTATTCCACCTGCCGGAAGATATGGTCACACCTCTATTACGCAGCCGGGCCAAAGCCGTCAACTTTGGCATTGTCTACGGGATTGGCGCTTACTCGTTGTCCCAGGATATCGGCGTTACCCGTAAGGAAGCCGACGCCTATATCAACGGGTACCTGGAACTGTACAGTGGCGTACGGGACTATATGGAGCGCGTGGTGCAGCAGGCCAAAGAGACCGGTTATGTCCAGACGCTGTTCGGACGGCGGCGTTATTTGCCGGAACTGAGCAGCAGTAGCTTCCCCATGCGCGCCTTTGGTGAACGGGTGGCCCGGAATATGCCCATTCAGGGTACGGCGGCCGATATTATCAAAATTGCCATGGTGCGAGTGCAGCAGCGGCTGGAAAAAGAACAGCGCCGGGCCCGGCTGATTTTGCAGGTGCACGACGAACTGATCGTGGAAGCGCCGCAGGAAGAAGCCGACGCCATAGCGGAACTGCTGACCCAGGAAATGGAAGCGGCTGTGAATTTGTCAGTGCCCATGAAGGCTGACGCCCACGTAGGGCAAACCTGGTATGAAGCGAAAGGCTGAGAAACTATGAAAAAAACCGACTGGATCTGCCCGCTGTGCGGTGCGGCGCTGACCGAAGAAGACGGCGCCCTGCGCTGCCCGGGTGGCCACAGTTTTGATAAAGCCCGGCAGGGGTACTGTCACCTGTTGCCGGTCCAACAAAAACACGCCAAAAATCCCGGGGATAACCGGGACATGGTGCAGGCCCGCCGCCGTTTTTTACAAACCGGCGGCTATGCACCGTTTGCCGAAAAACTGAGACAATTAGTGACCGATGCGCTGCGGGGCAAAGAAAACCCGCTTCTTCTGGATGTGGGGTGTGGCGAAGGATACTATACCGGTTTTCTGTATGACGGACTGCAAAAGGAAGAGATACCCGCGCGGGTAGCAGGGTTTGATATTTCCAAAGAAGCGGTGCGTCTGGCAGCCGGGCGGTATAAAGGCATTGCGTTTGCCGTAGCCAGTTCGTTTGCTATTCCGGTGGCGGACGGAGCATGTGACTGTGTGACGGAAGTCTTTTCGCCCCTGGTTCCCGAAGAATTTCGCCGGGTGATAAAGCCGGGGGGCACGCTGATTTTGGTGGTGCCGGGCCCGCGGCATTTGTGGGAACTAAAAAAAGTGCTGTATGATGCCCCCTATGAAAACGAGCGAAAAGACACGTTTTTTGACGGATTTACCTTTGTAGGCCGGGAAGAAGTTAGCACTCAGCTGACTCTTGACAGCCCCCAGGTGATTCACGATTTATTTGCCATGACGCCGTATTACTGGAAAACCGGGGAAGAAGGCAGCCGCCGGTTGCAGACTTTGTCGGAACTAAAAGCCGAAATCGCATTCGATTTTCTCGTGTACCGCCGAGAGGAGGATACACCGTGATTAAACCCATGGAAGAACGCCATATTTCGGCGATCGCACGGCTGGAGCAGGCCTGTTTTGCCCATCCTTGGAGCGAACAGGCACTGCGGGATGAACTGGAAAATGAACAGGCTGTCTTTTTTGTGGCGGAGGACGAAACCGGTCGCCTGATGGGATACACCGGCATGCACGTGGTGTTGGGGGAATGTTACATGGATAATCTGGCGGTCGATCCATCATTTCGCCATAAGGGCGTGGGCCGGGCGCTTTTGCAGGCGCTGATCGACTGGGCCTATGAGCATGAAGGGGTGTTTCTCACCCTGGAAGTGCGCCCCAGCAACGAAATAGCCCGCCATTTATATACAGCCATGGGGTTGAGGGAAGTAGGGCGCCGCCCGCGGTATTACACCGACCCCACCGAAGACGCTTTGCTTATGACGGTATCTTTCGATTCGGCCGTTTCATCAAAGACATAAAGGAAGAGTAGCATTTTGAACAGGAAAATTGGAAATTTAACGCTTGATAGCCGCGTCATTTTGGCGCCGATGGCCGGTGTAACGGATCGTTCCTTCCGCACGCTGTGCCGGCGCTTTGGGGCGGCGTATGTTGTGACGGAAATGGTCAGTGCCCGGGCGCTGCAATTCCGCGATAAAAAAACGGCCCGGTTGATGACCCTGGGAGAAGAAGAGCGCCCGGCGGGCATTCAGCTTTTTGGCGATGATCCGGCCATTATGGCGCAGGCAGCCGAAAAAGCCATGAAATTTAACCCCCAGCTCATCGATATCAATATGGGATGTCCAGCGCCGAAAATTGCCAACAACGGCAGCGGCAGCGCTTTAATGAAAGACCCCGAAAAGTGCGGCCGCATGGTGGAAGCCGTGAAAAACGCCTGCGATGTGCCGGTGACGGTGAAAATCCGCAAAGGCTGGGATCGGGATCATGTAAATTTTCTCGAGGTGGCGAAAATCTGTGAACAGGCGGGGGCCGATGCCATTGCGCTGCACGCCCGCACCCGGGACCAGATGTACCAGCCGTCGGCCGATTGGAACAGTATCCGTGAGTTAAAACGGGCCGTTTCCGTGCCGGTAATCGGCAACGGGGATGTGACCGACGCCCAGTCGGCATGCCGTATGCTGGAAGAAACGGGCTGCGATTTTCTGATGGTGGGCCGCGGAGCCATGGGCAACCCGTGGATTTTCCAGCAAATTAACGTGTATCTGACCGAATCGTGCCGGATTCTGCCCGGCCCTGGTATTGCCGAGCGGTTGGTGGTCATGGTGCGGCATATCCGCGCGCTGTGCGAAGAAAAAGGCGAAAATGTGGGCATGCGGGAAGCACGTAAACATGTGGCCTGGTATCTGCACGGGTTGCGCGGCGCCGCGGGGTTCCGCCGCCGGGCTGGGGAACTGAGTACGCTTGATGATCTGGATAAGCTGGTGGAAGAGGTATACCGCCGGTACCGGGACGAAGAAAACAGAGAAGAATCCTAAAAATAGGAAAGGCGGGGAAGACATGCCGGATATTTCATCGTTATCGGATACTTTTTCAGTGCGAAAACTAGATGAAACCGATATCCCATGGATTTATGAGCTGTGCCGGGACAACCCGCTTTTTTACCGGTATCATCCGCCGTTTGTCACCAAAGAAGATTTAAAACAGGACCAGCAGGCGCTGCCCCCGGCAAAACGAAAGACGATAAGTACTATATCGGTTTCTTTTCGGAGGGACAACCGGTGGCCGTCATGGACCTGGTTCTCGGGTATCCGCAAGCGAATACGGTCTTCATTGGCTTTTTTATGATGGAAGCAAAGTGCCAGGGGAAGGGTATCGGCTCTAGGATTATCGGGGAAGTATGCACCGGCCTTTCCCAGTGGGGGTATAGCCGGGTACGGCTGGCAACCGACCGGGAAAATCCCCAAAGTAACGCTTTTTGGGAGAAAAACGGCTTTCTTTTTGTGGAAGAAAAGGGACCATATTTCTTGCGGGAACGAATTTTGTAAAAGAAAAGGGAATGCGACTGCGTTCCCTTTTTATTTGTGAATAGAAAGTTCAATGTTGTTCGGTAAAGAAAAATCCTCCGGGATCAGTTCCGACAAATTAGCTTTTGGGTCGCGGATCAACCGTCCGGCTTGACGGGTAATAGCGGCTTCCACCACATTGCGGGCCAACCGTCCGTTGCCGCCGGTTCGGGCGCTTTGAGCCTGAACCGCTGTAAAATACGACACCAGCTTTTCCCGGCAGCTGGGGGCTATCTGGTATCCCTTCTGCTCGGCTTGCAAGCAGGCAATTTGCCACAATTCGTCCCCGGTGTAGTCGGGGAACTCAATGCGGTGGGGGAACCGGGACGCGAGCCCCGAATTGGAGCGCAGAAACTCGTCCATTTCTTTGGTGTACCCGGCCAGAATCACGATGAGTTCCTGCCGGTGGTCTTCCATGCCTTTGACTAGCGTATCCACCGCTTCCATGCCAAAGGAGTCATCTTCACCTCGGCACAGGGAATACGCTTCGTCAATGAAGAGGACACCGCCCAGGGCTGAACGCAGCACCGAATTGACAAGGGGTGCGGTGTGCCCCACATACCGGCCTACTAAATCAGCCCGACTTACTTCGATCAGTTGACCGCCCGACAGCGCGCCGATAGCTTTTAGATATTGACCGGTCAATCGAGCTACCGTGGTTTTGCCGGTGCCGGGGTTGCCGGTAAAAATCATGTGCATGGAAGGCGGCTCTGCTTTCAGTCCTTCTTGCCGGCGGCGTTGCTGTACGGTAAATAGTTCCTGTAGCGCGTGAATCGTTTGTTTTACGCTTTGCAGCCCAATCATACGCTGCCATTCCTGCTCAATTTTCTCCAGGTTACCTTGAGGCACCTTTGCTTGTTGTGAAAACAGAGCGAAGGGTTTTTCATCGGGGCGAGCCGCCATCCAAACATTATCTTTGACCGAAAGGGTCAGAGGCTGATCCGGGGTGCTTTCTTGTTTCAGGCAGTATTCGCCCAGTGCACGAAATAGGTCCTGTCCCATTTGCAAAAGTTCTCCGGCTCCGCTCGATTCCCGGTAACAGGCCCCCCAGGCGTCGGCGACTTCCGGTTCCCAGGTAAGAGTCAGGTGAAGGGTGTCCCGGGCCTTTTGAACCAGATGGGTTAGTTCCCGCTTTACAATCTTCTGCCGGGTTTCAGGGGAAAGGGACTGGGTCTGACAGTAGTCGGTTACATGGGCCATAAACGGGGCACCAAACTGGGCTGCCAAAGAATCGGGGCCTTTCTCGCTGAAAAAGACAAAATACTTATCCCCAGCGCGCAAACATGAAACTGTGGTGGGCGCCAGTGCGGTACCGGCTGCTACCAGCAGCCCTTTTTGTTCCACATACCGGGCGGGCAATTGATAACGCCCCTGCATAACCAGGTCGCGAATGACCTTGAGGCACAACGGGGCACAGGCATCCTCGTGCTCCCACAATAGCACGCACGAAGGGTTTTGCAAAGCGGCATATAAATCCTGGTAAAAAACGGTCTCTTCGGCCGGGGTGGGGTATAGCGATAAATCCATGACTGTTAGCGTGTCGTTCGGTAGGAGTCCTCGCTTATATAGACAGGTACAAATCGTTTGCAGTGCATAGTGACGGCCGGTATTCACACCACCCGATAGGAGCAGGGTGTTTTTAGGGCCATCTGCGGGGGGCGTGAGTAAAAAAGGCCGGCGAAACGCCTGAAGAAGAGACCGCAGAAACTCGTCCTGTCCCCAGACAGAGGCTTTTACTTCTTCCAAAACCCCGTCAAAAGAATCGGTTTTTACAGAATCCGGGGCGCCGGCATCAGACAGGGAAATGCCATCCTTTTTTAATTGCTCTTGCAGCTCCGTCTGCAAAGAGGAAAGCGCCTCCAACTGCTGGTCAAGCGTTGCCTGTGCAGGTACCCGATTGGCCGTATCTTTTTCGTTTTTTTTCGGTGGTTCTCCGAAAAAATCCTGATATATGCTGTCAAAGGGATGGCTAGTCATAGAGAGAACTCCTTCCTACATACAGAAGTTTTATTCAGTATACCATTTTCTGCAGAAAATGCGAAGATTAGGTACAAAAAGAAGCGAAAAAACCATAGGAGATGTGGGTAAAATTTCCACTTCCGGAATAGAATGGAAAAAGGGAGGGAGAACGCCATGATCTTTCTGGTGGGGCTGTGGGCCGGGTGTGCCATTGGGATTGTCATTATGTGTTTAATTCAGATTCATCGTGACCGGTAACACATGGAAAAAAGGGGTGTCAGAGAGGGGGATACCCCTTGGGGGAAGTATGATAAAGGGCTTGCACAAACGCAGAACTGTGTAGTAAAATAAAATGGGTATATTGTCAAAAAAGGAGGAATTTACTTTGTTCAGTAAACGTTCTGACGGGCGTGTCGTGACACAAATTGATCCATTTCAGAAAATTGTGCCGTACATTATGAAGACTCGCACGGATTCCATGAACTATTTTACCGAAAACATTCCCTGCGAAGGAATGGATGCCTATATAGAAGAACAGAAAAAGCAGGATAAAACCTACACCTATCTGCAAATTCTGGTGGCTAGCATGGTGCGTTTGATTGCTCTCAAACCCCAGCTGAATCGTTTTGTTGTGCGCGGGCGTGTGTATGCCCGCAACCATATTCGGATCTGTTTTGTGGTGCATCAAAATTTGCGGGATGATAGCGCCGGAACGACCATTAAACTGACATTTGAAGGAACGGAAACGTTGCCGGAAATTGCTCAAAAGGTACAGGATGCTATTTTGGCCGAAACCAAGAAGAAAACGGATTCTAACTCCACCGATCAACTAGCTGAAAAGATTATGAACCTGCCGGCGCCTATTATTCGTACGGCAGTTAACTCCCTGATGTGGATGGACAGGCATAATATGATGCCCAAATCAGTGATTGAAGCTAGTCCCTTCCATACGTCTTGTTTTATTACCAACATGAAGAGCCTGGGTATTAACCAGATCTACCACCATGTGTATGAATTTGGCACTACCGGGCTGTTTATTGTCATGGGGAAAGAACGGGAAAAACCCATGGTGGATGAAAACGGCGAAATCATTTCGATGAAGCAGGTGGGACTGGGCGTTGTTACCGATGAACGGTTCTGCGATGGATTGTATTTTGCCCGGGCATTTAAACTGTTGCGCCGGTTCCTGCGTAACCCGGCGCTACTGGAAGAACCGCTGGACAAAATCGAAGAAGACGTGGAATAACGCGTCAAAAAGGAAGTCAAAGCCACAATGGGCTTTGCTATACGATAAAATGCCACAGTCTGCGGTGTTTTATCAAACAGGAAGGAGACAACTAAATCGTATGTCCATTTTTGCACTGCATTCCCCGGAGGGGAAAACTACCCTGACCTTCCTTTTGCAGGAAGGAAAACTCTTTTACCGGGTCGAAGCCGGGTCCCGCTGTGCAGCGGAGCTGGCCCCTGTGGGACTCAAAACGCGGGATATGGATTTTACCTGCGGGCTAACCCTGAAAAAAGAGACCCGTGGCGCGATTGATGAAACATACACCCTGCCGGCGTTTAAAAAGGCGGTGTGCATGGACCGGTGCCAGACGATTGATCTGCTTTTTGAAAAAGAAGGGCAGGAACTGCTGGTACAGGGGCGCGCGTATGATGACGGTGCCGCGTTCCGTCTGCAGCTTTTGGGTGAAGGTGATGTGGCCGTTACCGACGAAGTGTGCGGATTCTGTGTACCGGAAGAAGCCCGGAACATCTATGGGATGAAACACCTGATGTCGTACGAAGATCACTACCATCCCATTCCGGTAGAAGATCTGTACCAAAACCGCTATGCATTCCCCATGCTGTGTGAACTGGGCGGAGGTGCCTGGGCCCTGTATGCCGAAGCGGCGGTATTCGGCGAGTATGGTGGGTCGAATCTTTTGAGCAGCCGGGAAATGCCCCGTTTGCTTATGACGAAAAAATCCCCGGATAAACTTACCGATGTAACCGGAGTTTTGCCTCTGAAAACGCCGTGGCGTGTGGTTTTGACTGGTACGCTGGATGATATTGTCCAGAGCAACGTGCTGGAAAACCTGAACCCGCCGTCGATTGTGGAGGATCCGTCCTTTATCAAACCCGGGCGCTGTGCCTGGAGCTGGATGACGGAAAACGATTCTCCAGCTGATCCTCAGCGGCAACGGGAGTATGTGGATTATGCAGCGGCTATGGGCTTTGAATATTCCGTGGATGATGGAGGATGGCCCGGCCATGTGGACATTCCCGAACTGGTGAAGTACGCCGATGAAAAAGGTGTCAAAATCTGGATTTGGGAACACAGCGCGCAGATGCGTGACCCCAAAGAGGCCGAAGAAAAAATGAAGCGCTGGGCTCAGTGGGGTGTTGTGGGCTTAAAAATCGATTTCTTCGAATCGGATTCTCAGGAACGGGTACAGCAATTTGACATGTTAGCCCGTTTGGCGGCCAAGTACCGGTTAATGCTCAATTTCCATGGGTGCATGAAACCTTCGGGAACCAGCCGCTGTTGGCCCCATGTGATGACATATGAAGCCGTTATGGGCGGGGAATATCTGCAAAACTTCAGTACGTTCCTGCCCGGTGGTCCGGATGCTGCCCACCACTGTACATTGCCGTTTACCCGTAATGTGATGGGGCCCATGGACTTTACGCCGGTTACATATGACAGCTATCTGACGGGGACTACCGATCCGCACCAAACAGCTCTGACGGTGATTTTTACCAGCTATGTGCTGCATGTTGGTGAAAAGGCGGAAAATGTCTTGAAAAATCCGTGCCGGCCGTTCCTTGAAAAAGTGAAAACATCATGGGATGAAACCCGCTTGCTGGAAGGTGCGCCGGGCAATTACGTGACCATGGCGCGGCGTAGCGGACAGGAATGGTTTATGGGTGCGATTTGTGCCAGAAGACCGCGTAATGTCGATTTAACCCTGGATTTCCTCAGTGACGGTGTTACATATGAAGCCGAACTGTATGCGGATGATCTGACGGATATTCGTCCGTTTGACGTAGCGGAAAACGGGTTGCCTCCGGCCGATGAAAAACTGGTGGATGAACTGATGAATCATACCGGTATGCGGGAATATCATCACCATCACGACATGCATCGGGTACGGGTCGAAAAATGTACGGTAAGAAAGGGGGACCGCTTGTTTGTGCCTTTGAATGCAAACGGTGGTTTTGCCCTGTATATAAAACCTAGTCAGGGAGCGTAACAGGGGTTTCCGGTTGATACGTCACCGAGCAGATACCCCATCCCCCCTGAATCAATAAAAATACTGCGGAACTAGGTAGCAGGTAGTAAGAGGAGGACGCAGCATGTTTTGTGGGAATTGTGGAAGAGAAATCTCGGATCAGGCGAAGTTCTGTCCGGGATGCGGTCAACCGGTGGAACAAGAGCCGGCTGTACAGGAACCGGTAATAACCCAGGAGAAGGAAACTACTTACCAGGAGCCGGTCTCTTATACGTCGGATCCTTACCAAACACCGGAAGCCGGTACGGGTTCTGCTTATACCGGGCCGGAAATGGGTTATGAGGACCCTATGAATGGGGGCTACACCATGCCTGACGGATATGGTGCACCTGGTGGGTATCCGCCCCAGAACAATGGGGGCTATGGGATGCCTGGTGGGTATCCGCCCCAGGATAATGGGGCATACGGTGTACCTGGTGGGTATCCATCCCAAAATAATGGGGGCTATGGGATGCCTGGTGGGTATCCGCCCCCAAATAATGGGGGGTATGGCGTGCCCGGTGGATATCCGCCCCAAAATAACGGTGGTTATGCACCTCAGAATAACTCGGGGTACACGCCGCCTCCAGCTTCTACCCCTTCGACGGTCGTACCCGGTAAAAAAGGGTCCAAAGGTCTTATCATTGGTATTGTGGTTGGGGCTGTGGTGCTGATTGCCGCCGTGGTGACTCTTTTGGTCATGATGCTTTCGGGGAATAATTCCCCCGACTCTTCGAATTCCGGTGTGACGGTTCTGCCCAGCAGCCAGTCGGAAAGTAGTACGCCGCCTAGCCAGCCGTCGGATGAAAGTTCGGAATCATCGTCGGAAAGTAGTGAATCCTCTTCGTCTCAGCCTTCGACGCAACCGAGCGATGTGCCGCAGGATTCCTATGCCGAAACCATTTTCCAGTCGTTTATCGGATTCCCGTGCGACTATACCAGCACCAAAGACGATGTGCAAAGCGCACTGGAAAATGTGGGTTATTCCTGTTCGTGGGAAACGGATGACCATTTGATCGGAAGTGTCAGCGATGGACGGAATCTGAACGGCTATGAAGTGGTACAGGTGGATGTATACTTCCAAAATGGCTATTTCATCGGCGGTGAGCTGATCTTTATTAACTATGGTGATGGCGACGAAGCCGCTCTGCTCGATTCGATCCGCGGCCAGTTCCAGTCGATTCAAACGGCAGGCTACGGTTATTCCCTGGAGGAAGAATCCGATGCCGACGGTGTATACTTTACCGATGATAACGGAACAAGCGCCTGGGGCGCCGCTGTTTTCCATGAAACAGATACGGACTACGGGTTCCTGTATTGTCAGTTCGGCGAAATCAACTGGTGCAATTCCAATTATTAAAAGAAAAAGAAAAACCGGCGATGTCCTTTTTGGGACACCGCCGGTTTTTTATAACCGTGTTACAGAAAAGAGATTAAGCCAGGTATTCGCGGCCCAGCGCATCGGTTACCATAATGGCATTGTAGAGCTGTTCAGGCGTTACATCACCAATCATGTTGTGAATCGATTCGCCTTCGGCGCAAGCCTTTTCGGCAGCGATCTTCACGTGTTCCGGATCGGATACACCCATTTCGCCCAGCGTGACAGGCAGGCCTACGCTGGTGCAAAAATCCATGACTTCATAGAATTCATCGGTAGAGGCTTCTTCCAAAATCAGCTGTACCAGGGTACCAAATGCAACGACTTCGCCATGCATCGACGTCAGTTCGTCCAAAGCGGTAAAGCCGTTATAAATGGAGTGAGCGGCAGCCAGACCGCCGTTATCGGCGCCCACGCCGGACAGATACGTATTAGCTTCAATGATAGCATCCACATCGGGAGTCATGAGCCCCAGTTCCACAGCCTTTTTCGCTTTAGTGCCGTGTTCCAGCAGGGTGTCATAGCACAGCTGGCACAGAGCCATGGCGGATTTGGTTACGCCGCCATTTTCCAGGGACGGAGCCTTAGCTTTTTCGCACATACGGGCTTCAAAGAAGGTGCCCAGAGCGTCGCCCATACCAGAAACCAGGAAGCGAACCGGTGCTTTGCAGATAACCGAGGAATCCACAATGACCGCGTCGGGGTTATCCGGATAGAAAATGTAATTTTTAAAGGTACCGTCGTCTTCATACAGAACGCTCAGCCCGGTGCAAGGAGCATCGGTGGCGCACACGGTAGGCATAGAGATTACCTTTTTGCCTTCATAATAGGCAGTGGGCTTGGCCGTGTCAATAGCGGAACCGCCGCCTACGCCGACAACAACATCGATATTTTCATCCCGCACAATCTTGCGCATACGTTCAATTTCGCCGGTGCTGCTCACGCCGCCGAATACTTCAAAGTGCAGGCGAATGTCTTTGCCTTCGCAGCTTTTTTCAATCTTCGGACGGCAAATCTTTTCGCCGCTGCGGGAGCAGATGAACAAGAACGATTTGCCCATATCTTTGACAATGTCGTAAAATTCATCCAGCGCGTTTTCACCCTGCACGTATTTGAGCGGGGCTCTCATCAGTTTCAACATGAAGAAGACCTTCTTTTTAGGTAATATTGCCTTTTTAGGCACCCTTATTATAGGTCCGTTGCATGCATTTGTCAATTCTAAGAAAGAACTTTTTTCGCATATAAAGAAAATATTTTTTATAATTTTACGAAAGAAGTAAAAAAACAAGACCACAAACCCGATACAATTCCGATACAACTTTCGCTATAATAAGACGAAGAAAGACGATCATTTTTACCTGCCAGAGAGAAGTGTGTAAAAAACCGACTTTTCTTTTACCGGTCGGATGGAGAGTAAGGGGTATGGTTCAATGATAGACAGAGAAAGCAGGTGGAAACCATGAACCGAATTTTACTTGTAGAAGACGAAAAGGCGATTGCCAGCATGACAAAAATGTGTCTGACCAAAAACGGGTATATATGTGACTGGGCCATGGATGGGCAGACAGCCGCGGGTATGATGGAAGAAAAGCACTATGATTTAATGCTGTTGGATGTGATGTTGCCGGATATGGAAGGATATGAGCTGATGACCTACAGTAAGCAGTTTTCTATACCGGTTATTTTTGTCACGGCCAAAACCAGTGTGCCTGATAAAGTAAAAGGGTTGCGCATGGGGGCCGAAGATTATATGGCCAAACCATTCGATTTGCAAGAACTGCTAGCCCGCGTGGAAACGGTATTGCGGCGTTTCCATAAGGTGGAAACACGCTTGGAAGTAGGGAATATTGAGGTGGATACAGCGGCGAGGCTCGTGCGGTTGCATGGAAAAGAGGTAGCACTAACGGCCCGGGAGTACGATTTATTGCTTTATCTGATCCGTAACCAGGGGATTGCCCTGTATCGCGACATGATTTATGAGCAGGTATGGCAGGAACCTTATTACGGTAACACTCGTACCATTGATCTGCATATTCAGCGGCTCAAGAAAAAATTACAGCTGGAAAATGCGATCGAAACGATTTACAAAGTAGGGTATAAATTTTCCCCGGAGAAACTATTATGAAGATATCGCTGAAATTTTTTTGTACCGCTTATGTCATGGTCCTATTCGTCAGCAGCCTAACGGGAGCGTTTTTGGTGCGAAACGCGTCGAATATGTTGTGGGAACAGCGGGTGAAAACGGTTACGGCAGCGGCCCAATATGCGGTGGATAGTTTTTTATCGTTTGCCCAAACCAGTGCCCAGCCTATGGAAGGCGCCTGGCAGCAAACCATACAAGCCCAAATTCAAAATGTGCTGGATGAGTCGGTTTCTTCGTTTTGGATTGAACCAGTGGAAGAGGGACACGCCCGCAGCCAGAAGTTGCGGGATAACGAGGGCCTGTACTTTTTTACTGGCCAGGGGGAAACACGCATGATGGAAGCGGTTTGTCGGGTACGCATGGGTACCGATCGATTTTTGATTCACGTAACATCCGATTTTTCTCAGGTACAGGCCTACACGATGAAACTGTGGTGGAGTTTTTCAGTCGCTGTATGTCTGTTTTCGTTAGGAAGTGGTCTTTGCCTGTTTTTCCTATCCCGCCGGATGGTGTCTCCCCTGCAAGCCCTGATGAAGACAACGCAGGACATTGCGGCAGGAGATTACGGAAAAACCGTTCCTACGAAAAGCCACGATGAAGAAATTCGCCATTTGGCCGAAAGTTTTAATACCATGTCCGTAACCGTGCGGGAAAAAATGGACGAAATTAAAAGGGAAGGCGAAAAGCGGGACCGATTTGTATCTAGCTTTTCCCACGAAATTAAAACGCCCATGACGGCCATTATGGGATATGCCCAGATGTTGCATGGGTATGACCTAACGGAAGACGAAAAGAAAGAGGCGGCCGGGGCTATTTATCAGGAAGCACGGAGGCTGGAAAAACTATCCCGCCAACTTCTGACCTTATATGTGTATGAAAACGAAAGAATCGACATGGAACCGGTGCGCTTGACGGATTTACAGCAGGGGTTATCGGCTACCATCGCAGCGCTTTCTCGCCGGTACCAGGTGACAATTACAACCATGTGGAGTTCCGCTATGGTCATGGCCAACGAAGAATTGCTGATTTCATTGCTTATCAATTTAATGGACAATGCCTGTAAGGCAACAGAAAAAGGTGGGCAGATTCAGATTGGTTGTGATGAGGGGGACGAGACGGTCACCTTGTGGGTGCAGGATAACGGACGAGGGATTCCCAAAGAACACATCCCCTACCTGACCGAAGCCTTTTACCGGGAAGATAAGGCGCGTTCCCGGGCCTTGGGCGGTGCCGGGTTGGGCCTTTCATTGTGTGAAAAAATTGCCCGGCTACACAAAACCAAATTGCAGTTTGAAAGTGAGAAAGGAAAAGGGACCCGTGTTTTCTTTTCCCTGCAAAAGGAGGAGAAAACCGATGAAGACTAGAAACAGAATAACCGTAGTCGGATTTTTACTACTGATAACCGTAGGTGTTATGCTGCTGCCCGTTTGGATGGCCCGGTCTCTTCTTGACGATCAGGAAGAAGTATACTGGACTTTGGAACACCGGGATACAGCGGATATTACCCGCCAGGAAGTAGCCCAGTTGTATTGCAATAATCAATATGCCTATTTGTTCTATCCGGCTAAGTGGGGACAAACAACCGGCGAGTCCCCCGAAATCCGTCAGGAAAGCCGCGAACTGCTGCAAGAGATCTTTGGAAAAGAAGCGGATGTGAATGCCTTTTTTCAGCAGATAGCCGAAAAAGGGGGCATGCACCTGGAAGAAGACAGTATGCTGCTTTCTTATCACAACACCCCCTTAGTGGTACAGCTCATTTCAGTCAGTTTTACCTATACTTATGAGGAACAAAGTACCATCCTCAATCTGTTGTATGAACAGAAAACAGACACACTTTTGCAATTTTCTTTTGAAAGTGTGGGGGGCACACAGACCGATAGCATAGAGATGTCTGCGGTTGAGCAAATGATGGAACAATATGTGAGAGAAGAACTGGGATTGCGGGACGATCAGTTTTCCGTGCAAGGAGGGGACCAAAATACGGAGTATCAGTATGTGTCGATGACTTATCTGATCGGAGGAGAGGCAGAAAAGGACTAAAAGCAAATTCTTTCTTTTTTGATACAACTTTTTCCATGTTTTGATACAAGCCTTCTTTATGATAGGAACAAAGAAAAGGAGGCTTGTCCTTATGGAAACAAGAAAAAGAAGGAAAAAGAAACGACCATTGGCCGCCTTGCTTTTTATAGGGCTGGTGTGGTATAAAAAAAGTTGACAGCTTATTCTCAAGGATTTCATAATAAAA
>ENA-OYYT01000468-OYYT01000468.1-human-gut-metagenome-genome-assembly--contig:-NODE-468-length-18449-cov-7.469283_pt1 | contig 18449 bp, 8 predicted proteins | sample MGYA00243251_ERZ653453 | MGnify/ENA primary metagenome ERZ653453 (study PRJEB26926, sample SAMN06165174) | human gut metagenome | biome: ENVO:00009003; feature: ENVO:2100002; material: ENVO:00002003...
TGATAAAAAATCAAGAAATGTGTTCTTTTTTTCAGAAGAGTTTTATATTTTTTTATAAAAATATTTATAAAAGGGATTTATGAGAGATTTATTTCATTTAGGAAATGAAGAAAGTTATACTTTGGAATGTATGGAAACCGCAGAAGGGACTTGCCAGTCCCCTCTGCACACCCCTGGGCGGGATGATATATGAAGTTTTGTTTAAGACGGGAGCTTAGAAAATAAACCAGGTTATTCAGATAAGAAGATTATGGTGAGGGTGTCTGGTTCTTCGTAATTGGAATGGGAAGGTTGTGCCGAAAAGAAAAAGTCAGTCTTCTTTTTTATTATGTTTACGTTTGCGGGAGAACCTTCCAAGAAGGCTCTCATCTTTTGTGTCGGAGAGATCATCATCTGTGATCGTTGGCTCGGATACAACATATGCGCCTCTGCCGGCTAGTGGTGTATCGTTCTCCGGTCCGGTTATTGTACCTGTCGGTGCTTCTACTGATGTCTCATTTTCGTTTTCCTGTTCAACATCAAGTGACTCTTCCATCTCGGAAACTTCTCTATCCGCTTCTTCTTTACAGAAACCTTCCTGGCTGGCATTTTCCATACCTGCGGATTCTTTTTCTTCAAGGCACTCTGAAAATGCATCCTCTGTCACATCATCACTCTCTGACATTGTGCCTTCCATTTCTTCTGTACGCTCTTTTGGAGCTGTAGAATCCGTTTTCTTACGGGAACTCCATGGTGCATATTCCGGTTCCGGTGCAATCGGTTCTTCCGGCTGTACGGAAGCTTCTGTATCCAGATCATCTGTCTCACCGCTATCTTCACCAGAAATAATCTCGCCATCTGCATCCACTGCTTCCACATCCTGTTTGATTTCTTTCAGACCTTTTCTCAGAAGAATCAGATAGATCATATCAATCACACCATTACAGAGGAATATCCATCCGGCAAAGATTACCGTGTATTTCACCATTGTAAATGGGTTTACTACCAGTGAAATACCAAGTGCAATGAAAATAATGCTTCCCAGAAGAAGGAACTTCCAGGAGTCTGCACCACGTTTTTTGAGTTTCAGGCTTCCCTTCAGTGACCAGATGCTGTCCACCAGAATAAATGTGCCAAGCAAAATCGGGAGAAGCTTGACAACAATCTGCGGGTTCATAAACAGGAAGATTCCAAGTACCATCAGAACACCACCAGAAAACAGATCAAAAATCGTGGAATTCAGTTTTTCCGCCACATAGATCAGGATATGATACAAACCTACCAGAATCAGAAGAATTCCGAACACAAATTTGCAGATGACGTTAATTGTATTGACCGGCATAAACACGAGACATACACCAAGGACAATGTAGATCAGAGAAGTCACAATCTGCCCTTTTAAAAAATTATTGATTTTTTCCCACATTGGTTTCCGCTCCTTTCATCCCAATGGATATCTTAGGAACAGTATACCGTCTTTTTTACGATTCGTCCATAGGACATTCTGCGCCGAATGTCACTAATTCTGCCTATATAACACCGGCTCTTATCAGGTACAGTAACGAAACGTTCTGTCTGTCAGTATCCTTGCAAAAATCAGTCCGAGCGGCAGTGCGGCAATGATCAGTATTGCTGCTGCAAACCACGATGCCGCAACAGAAAGTGACATCATACCCAGATTATAAATTCCACGGTACAGATAAAGTCCCGGAACCATAATTACAATAGAAGGAACCGTCAGGGAGATTCTCGGGTAACCTGCTTTGTTTTTTATCAGAGAAGCAAAAATTCCCGCAGTCAGTGCGCCGATAAACGCAGCCACTGCCGGTGGCATTCCTGCCAGATCCACAAGTTCGAGACGAAGTGTATTTGCAACTGCACCGATCAGGGCTGCCATCGTTGCAAGGCGCGCCGGACTGTTAAACATGACAGAGAATCCAAACACACCACAGAAACTCGCTATAAGCCGCAACAAGATCCACATTTCCACCGGCATGGACATTTTAATAAAGTCAACCGGTTTCAGATGGAGAAGCAAAGCCATGATCCACGCTGCCATCGTTGCAACCAGAATGATGATCAGCGCGTACATCAGACGTTCCATCCCAGAGCGCATATCAAGCTTTGCAAGGTCAATTCCGCTGGTAATAAACGGAAAGCCCGGAATGATAAACAACATCGCGCAGATATACCCCGCCTCATGCTGAATGGAAATACCCCACAGCATTTCTCCGATTTTCAGAAATCCTGCATATACCAGACATGCAAGCGATACGGATGATACAATACAGAGAAAAAGTGTAAAATGATGCTTTGTTAGTTTGCAACGGAGGAAATTACCAAAACCTGCGCCGACAAAAGCACAGAACATTTCCACCGGTCCTCCGCCGAGGAGAAATGTAAATCCGCAGCATGCAAGCGCAGCGGCAAATCCAAGGGCAATCGGAGAGTACAGCCCATGAATCCTTTCGATATCATCCAGAAGAGAATGCAATTCTTCTCCTGACATGTCTTTTCCATCAATTTCAAATTCACGGATAAAGTTTTCCAAACGATTCAGTTTGGAGGTGTTAACTCCGGTATTTGTCAGACACAGTGACTGTGTAAAACCATCCTGACCATCAAAACATGTATACTCGATAGACATCAGGCCTATATCTGCCGTGCAGGTAATTCCCATAACCTCTGCAAGTGTATTCATAGAACTTCTGACACGCCACGCTCCCGTGCCGCAGGACAGAAGCATGATTCCGACACGCCCAATGATAGATGCCTTCTCCGTCAGGCTTGCCTGCGTGACCGGAATATCAGCACCATTTTCATCCGTATATTCGTGCCAGGCAATGTCCATGTGATTTTTTCTGATCACCGGTTGCATCATATACACATCCCAACTGCTTTATTCTTTTTCAAAATCATTTTTCCAGCACCTTCATTTCTGACAGAATCGCTTCCCTGCATCCCAGTCCGATACCATTCGCAAGTTCAATATTCTTTTCCATTTCTCTTTCAAAATGACAGAATGGCAGGAAGATTCCCAGTTTGCTGGTGTGTTTTTCAATTCCATGCTCGTCACGTTTACCATAATACATCAATGCACGTGGCAGATCCTCCTGTAATTTCATCAGATATTCCCAGACTATTGCATATATTTTTTCTTCATTGATTTCCAGATCTACAGACTGAGGGAATTCAAAGAGTAAAAGGATTCCTGTATGTTCTGCATTCCGTATTGTCTCAATCTCTCCGTTCTCAGTATATCCATGACTTTCACGAAATCCATCTGCCATATACATACGGTAGTCTGGAATCTCATCCTGCTCTTCAAAGAGTTTATGGAACATCTTATACTTCTTTTCATAGATATGATTTTTTGATTCATCCAGAAGGTTTCCGTTTTCATCTGTAAGGAATATTGGATTTTCCACCCCTTTGTCATTAAAACGGATTGGAATCAGAAAAGAATTCCGGAGAAGATCAAATACACTGTTATTGCAGACTGCCATCATAAATGCAGAAAGATCTTTATTTTCATAAGCGTTGAATAAAGCCGCAGCAAAGACCGTTCCCGGAATGTCCGTTCCTGCACCCTCACTCTCTTCTGCTGACGGAATCGCTGCAAAAAATGTATCTTTTAAACGTTCGCAGGCACGTGGATTCTTCAGGATCTCGTCAAAAATCTGTTCCGCTTTTTCTTCTCTTGGAAATATTGTGCTCATAATAAAGCCTCCTTTGTGCCTTATTATAGGAGCATCAATATGAAATGTAAATTTCATCTCTTCTATATTAAATATAACCAAATTGATTTGTTCTAAGTTTCTTCAAGTAACTTTATGAATTTTTAATTTTCTGTAGTAACCAAATCAGGCCAGAGTCACGGGGACTCCGGCCTGAACATTAAATCTCTTATTTTTTTAACAGATTCTTCAACTCTTCAACTTTATAGCCTGTATATTGGGCTATCTTTTCCAATGATTCTCCTGCATCAAACATTAAATGGATTATTTCACATTTTCCCTCCGTAAATCCATCCTGCTTTCCGCTATTATATCCATCCTGCTTCCCACTGTTATATCCATCCTGTTTTCCACTATTGTATCCGTCCTGCTTTCCACTATTATATCCGTCCTGCTTTCCACTATTGTATCCAGCTTCATACTCTGCTTCTCGCAGTTTTCGCTCTTCCTCTTCTTTGTCATACTCGAATATACTCATCGCTATTACCTCGGATTTGTGTTTTCGGAGGAATTCGGCAAGGACCCCATTCTGGATGCAGTCATCAACTGCCTGTTCTACTGCTGTATCCAGATCGGATTCCCTTGCGTATTCCCGTACTTTCGCTACATATTGTGCATATTCTCTTAAACTCTGGCACTGCTCCATCAATTCGCGGTTATGACCTTCGTTGATGTTCAGAGTAAGTACTTTCAGCTCCAGATTCGGCTCGCCGCTCAGATTTTCGTATGATTCCGACAGATAATTGATCCAGTAGTCCTCTTCTCTTTCTGTTCCATTATAAAACACAATGAAATTTGGCGCAGGGATCTTCTGCAGTGCCGAGGAATACAGGGATTTGTGATTCACAAGTTTCTGGTATTCACCAGATATGTAAAACAGATCTCGCAGTGGCATATTTGGATTGTATGTTGACTGATGTTCGTACAGGAATAATCCCATATCCACGATAAATGCCAGATCATTCTTCATACCCATATAGACTGCATTCTCCAGTGTCACAATCTCCAGTGCATCCGAATTTTCGTAGTTACTTCCATTCACTGCGTTGTAAAGCGACAATAGATTTTCTCTGTCTGAAAACAGCATACGAAATACTGTATCCTTGTACTTTCGATTTGCCCTTATCTCTTTGCCTGCATAGCTCTTCAGATCTGCATTACGATCCATTTTTACATTGTTATTTCCTTTTGCAATTAGTTTTCTCTTCACAGCAGCATTGTGTTTTCTTCTCGCCATAGGCATACCTCCTGTCTGGCAGGAGTTTAAGAATACACCGTGCTGTTATTGTCATCACCTCGAACCCCTGCTTTTTATTTTAATTGGATTTAAAAGCATGGATTTCTGAAATGAATTAAGAAAATCAGACGGCAAAAATGCCCAGAACTTTGAGAAATATGCTTTTATTTATAGTATCATTTGTTCTAAGCTTCTTCAAGTAGCTTTATGAAATTTTAATTTTTTTATTAATGCAAAAGCAGACCGGAATCACGAGGACTCCGGCCTGAAAAATCATATTGCAGATTTTATTTTACTTTTACTTTGATCACATAGGATTTCTTTCCTGATTTCACTGTAATCTTGACAGTACCTTTTTTCTTTGCTGTAATGACACCTTTTTTGCTTACTGTTGCTACCTTCTTATTGGAAGAAGTGTAAGTAACTTTTTCCTGAGAAGTAAGCGGGCTGATCACTGGTTTGAGTGTCAGTTTCTGACCTTTCTTCAGTCTTACATTCTTCTTCAGACCACTGATCTTAGTAGTTCTTACTCTTGATGTCTGAACTTTTACTTTCAGGGTTGCTTTCTTACCGCTCATAAGCGTTACTGTGATCTTAGCTGTTCCGGTCTTCTTACCTGCTTTGATCACGCCCTTACTATTAACAGTTGCAATCTTCTTATTGCTGGATCTCCAGGATCTGACAGAGTCTCCATTTGCCATAGCCACTCTGATCTTCTTGGTTGTCTGTTTTTTCTGAAGCTTGATAGAAGTTGCATTCAGTTTGATCGTTGCAGTAAGTTTCTTTCCATTATCTCTGTTTACAACTGCGCCACAAACAGAGCATGTTCCCTGCTGTTTCTCAGGTGCAAATACAGTTGCTTTGGACACTACTTTCCATGTGTACTTATGATCAGTTGTTTTTGGAAGCACTTCTGTCTTTGTTGCTCCACAAACTGTACAGGTGTAAACTTTTTCGCCAGCTTCTTTACAGGTTGCTGCTTTTGTAACTTTGCCTTCATCGAAAGTATGTGTTCCATAACCATTTTTCTTAGCATTCTCTGTGATGTCACACTTGCTCCACTGATAGGTGCATTCATGCCAGTGTGCATCTGCATCAGATGTCCACTCACTGCTCCAGATATGGTCATGTTCTTTTGAATAGTCGTCTGTATAATGGAATACGACCACATCTCCATCTTCCAGATACTGCTCATTTACAGCCAGATCCGGATGAATTCCGTTCAGAGTGTACATCCAGCCGCTGTTAGCTCCGTTGTCTTTCTGCGCAAGCTTTGTTCCGTCTGCTTTTGTAATTGCGGAAATGTAATTTCCTGCTTCATTATCCCATGTGTATTCATTGTCTGTCAGAACTTTTGAAATCACATCCAGTACTGTTGCATTTCCGTCTACTTCGTATTCTGCATCTGCAATCCATGCCTCCAGATTGTCTGCATGAAGTGTATGCCATGTCTTGTCTTCGTCACTGTTGTGTTTCTTGTCACCAAGCAGTGCAAAATGAACTTTGATATTCTCTGCATTTCTCTTGAGAACTGTAACAGTAAATTCCTCAGATGCAGCTCCACAGATAACTCTTACTTTCTGCTCGCCACGTTTGTCTTTATTGTATCCTTCTATCTTTGCATCAGCCGGTGCTACTTCTTTATAAGTACCATCGCTCATTGCAACATGGATTTCCATGCCTGTAAGATCAAGTTCTTCTCCCAGATCATAGTCTGTCTTGTAATCACCAGTGATATAGACTTTTTCTTCGTATACTTTAACTTCATCTGTTCCAGCCAGTTTCGCTGCGTCTGCTCCAAGCGGATCATCTGTACGGTTATGCTGTACTTTCCAGCTACATCCTGCTACTGTCGGGCACTCGCTTGTATCCTTCTCTGTGTTGAAATAAACTTCACCAACTGTTGTTTCATGAGTTTCACAGTTTGTATCTACGTATTTGACAGCACCGATGCCTCTGTCTGCTCCACAGTCTTTAGAGTAATAGTTATTCGCAATATCATCAAACTTATTCAGACTGTCATAGAATCCAATGATAGCACCAATATTCTTTGTTCCTTCAGTTGTAGCCTGAACTTTGCCAGTGAAAGAATTGCCTTTCATTTTGTATGCATTCCATGCCTGTGCAACATAAAGGTCACCACCAAGGATACCACCGACTTTATCTGCACCTGTAACACTGCCAGCTGCCTCACACGCATTAATACTGATCTTGACTCCATTCGGTGCAGAAGAGCCTTCGTATCCTCCACCGACAATACCACCAACAAGTTCGTCGCTTCCTTCTACGTTTCCATAGAATTTACAACTTGTTACACTGCAGCCGCCCATAGCATTGTCACGCGTTCCAAGAATACCACCAACATACTTTTTGCCATAAACAGTTGCATAACTTACACAATTTTCAATTGTGCCATGCATACGTCCTGCAATAGATCCAATCATATTCTGGTCTTTTTCATAACCAATTACAACATCTTTTTCAATTGTACAATTTTTGATTGTTGTTGTGAAGGCAGCAGAGCATCCTGCAAATGGGTTACTGGAAATTTCTGTTCCAATAAGACCGGATTTCAGAGTACTTGATCCACTCTTTAATGTTACATTATCAATGATGATTGCATTTCCAGAAAGTCCGACGCCGGACAGTGTATTTACAAGACCATATCCTGCAATCTTTTTACCATAGATATTTAAATTATGTACTTCTGCATTTTTTACATATCCAAGAAGAGGAAGTCCTCCTTCTGGAATGGTGATTGTTTTTCCATTTCCATCCAGATAACCGCTGAAAGCGCGGAGATTTCTTCCATTCTGAATATTTTTACTTCCATCTTTTGTGACACCGATTGGTTGCCATCCTTCCGGTAAAGTAATGTCAGCTTCCTGACAAAGATATTTGCCATCGAAAGAAACACCTTTGGATACCAGATCTGCAACTGTCTTATAATCGTCGGCTGTACTGATCAGATACGGTTTCTCTTCTGTACCTTCTCCTTTCAGTTTATCACCGATAAGGTCCTCTGCTGTAATGATTTTAATCTCGGCAATATTAGAAACTGCCGTGGCTGTATATCCCTGAATCGTATTTGTTACAACACAGTAATAATATTTTGTGCCTTTTTCAGATGCCGTACCTAAACTCAGTAAACTGCTTGTGCCTTTTTCAACCGCTGTACTGCCATCTATACTGTCCTTATCATTTACATACCACTGATAAGTCAGCTTACCACCATCTTCTTTCTGAGCAGAAACACTCAAGGCAGTTATAGCATCACCTATCAGATAAGAAGCATCCTTCGGCTGTTTTGTGAATGAAGGAGTGGATGCAGAATCAACTTTAACCAAAACATAAACACCATTTACATCATAGGTTTTATCTTTCGCTGTATCTGTATAAGTATCGCCTGTAGTTGCCCATGCCTTGTATGTTTTCCCCTTAAACGTATAAGTTACTTCACAGGCATAGTAATTGCCAGCATCATTCGCCATGGAAATATCTGTAGATGGGACATAGCTATCTGATTCATTATCCTTAATTGAAGAGTATCCTTTAATATTATATGGTCTGGAAACTTTTTTCCACTCATAACTGAATTCTCCACCTTCTACCGCAGATGTTGCAGTTACTTTCAATGTTTCAGCCTGATCTCCTACATTATATATATAACCTTTATTCCAGGCAGAACCTTCCGGCATAGCGTTTCCAACTGTAGTAATTACAGCTTTTGGTGTAGGATCCTCATCAACAGTTATTCGTGCTGTTTCAGTCGTTGTTATATTATTCTCTGTTTTCTCTGTATTTGTAACTACACAGTAATAATAAACAATTCCCGCGTTCTCTGATGATGGTATATAAGAAGCCTCTGTTGCATCTTTGATTGCTGTGCCACCTTCATTGGAATCTGTTGTATTACTATACCACTGATAGGTCATCTTTCCATTGGCACTGGCTACAATGGAAAGTGCAGTTGTTTTGTTTCCTACAATGTAATCTGCGCCTTTGGGCTGAGTCATAATATATGGAGCATCACCCACCGGCTGTTTTTCCAGATCGATTGTATATACAGAAGAAGCAATTCCTTCTTTACTTACCTCTACACTTACTTTCATCTTACCATCTGCATCCCATTTATATGGCAGATTATAAGCTTCAGCGCTGGTAACTTCCGTTCCGTTGATTTTGATCGTATATCCCTTTTTGAGTTCTGTAGCTGTAATCGCAACACTCTCTGCATTTCCATTTACATATGCATGATATTCATTCACATCACGATCAAACGTTTTGTCTGTAATACCATCAATTACAAGATTTTTCAGCGTTGCATATGTCTCAACGTTAAAACTATAAGTTTCCTTTCTGTTAGCATAAACATCAAGATAGCCCTTGGATGCAAAATATGCATCTCCAGTTGCTATTCCGGTTGCTGAGCCTCTAGCTCCTGACCATCCGCCCCAGTTATTACTCATCATAACCGAAAGGCCAGCTTCTTTTGCATTTGCAGACATTTGGGCAACTGCATAAAGACTACTTAAATAATCCGGTGCCTGAACACTATAGCCTGTCAGTTTATTTGGATCAAAGGCTGGTGTGATTTCAATCGCATTGCCCTTCTTATAATCACTCTCAGATTTGTACAGCTGAATACTGTCAAAATCTGCGGTCTTCTCCAAAACTGTTACTTTTGTAACTGCCGGTACTACGCTCTGTTCTTCTGTGCTTGCTGTTACAACATAAAAGACTCCGGAAATATCTTTATTGAATGTGATATTATAATGATACCAGATATCTGTCGAGGAAGAAGAATATCCTCTGTAAATACTGTAATTATCTTCGGAAATCAGTTTAAAATTACTGTCATAAACACGAAGATTTTCTTTATTTGATGTGTCAAAAACAACATTGTAATGTCTGTCATAGGAAGCTTTGTATTCCTGAATCGTTACAGAGCTTCCTGCCATTGTTTTGTATGCTTTCTTTGCAAATTTGGTGTATGCATCCGTACACTTTTCATCTTTGTAAACAAATGCGGTCAGATAATCATCTGCTTTTACTTCATCAGAAAGGTTAAAGCATAAACTATCATTTCTCCAATAACCAAAATTACCGCTCTCATCACCCCATAATTTAGTGATGAATTTACCATACTTCTCATCATCTACACTTGCATAACCTGCAACAGCACCGCCATTATAATACTCGTCATGTGCTGCAATGAGTGCTTCGTCATAAGTCAGGACACCATTCTTATCAATATCCTTAACAGTGACATCTCTGTCTGCCATCAATGTTCCATCTTTGGCAGTTGCAAGATCTCCAGCCACGCTGACAGTCATATGTACAACTGCATCTGCTGCCGGAGTACCCTCTCCTGCATCAAATGCATCTGTCTCTTCTGCACTGTCTCCACCATCAGAAAATGCATCCACACCTTCTGAATTGTCTTCCTCATCCTCTTCTACATTGACATCCGCTGTGTCATCTTCTGCTTCCACTTCAACATCCGCATCTGAAGTATCGTCTGCATCACTAACCTCTACATCTGCTGAATCTTCATCCCCTGCATCTGCTGCAGTCTCTACATCAACATCTGAGAAAATCTCGTCTGCTGCATATGCATTGGAAGGGATCATTGTCACGGTCATCATCATTGCCATGGAAATAGCTGATAATCGTTTCATTAATTCTTTTTTCTTCAACTCTGCTCCTCCTTTTTCACAAGTTGTTTTTAACAACAAAAAACAGAGCCTCATTTATAGATGAGTCTCTGTCCTATACAACGCGTTAGTTAGCTGACTTGAAACAATTATCCGCGTATAACATTTCATACAGCAAAAAAGCAGTTCCGGAATTGCACCGGATTTCCTTAAACTGGTCATCTCCCGACCAGACCACGCCTGGTTATTTTGTTGTCTTTTTATTATAGCATTTATGCATTCTCCCGTCAAACAGAATCGCTAAATATCCACAAAATATTTAGCGATTCTCCAAATTTTTTATTTTACTTTCACAGTAACCGTATAAGATTTCTTTCCTGACTTCACGGTAATCTTTGCGCTGCCTTTTTTCTTTGCTGTGATGACACCTTTATTGCTCACTGTCGCTACCTTCTTATTGGAAGTTTTGTAAGTCACTTTCTCCACGGAAGTAAGCGGGCTGATCACTGGCTTCAGTTTCAGTTTCTGTCTTCTCTTAAGTACTACGCTCTTCTTGAGACCGCTGATTTTTGTGGTTTTAACAGCTGTCTTCTGTACTGTTACATTTACAACTGCCTTCTTTCCACTGACAAGGGTAATTATGATCCTTGCTTTGCCAGTTTTCTTCGCTGTGATTTTTCCACGGGATGTTACGGTTGCAACCTTTTTATTGGATGTCGTCCAGGACTGTACCCTGTCTCCTGCTGCCAGACCACTTACCTGTACTTTAGTCGTAGACTGTTTTTTCTTTAACCTGATGCTTCTGGCATTCAGTTTAATAGTCGGTGTTAGCTTACTTCCAACTGTACGGGTTTCCTGACGCCCTTTATTACTGGTCCTTCTCTGCTGCTCGGGTGCAAAAACAGTCGCTGTTGATATCGTCTGCCACGGTCCGAACACTTCCGGAACTTCTGTAGGCGTCGGTGTCGGTGTGGAAACCTTTTCTTTTCTCTGTATAGTCAGCAGATATTCCGTCTTACTTCCCGCTTTAGCAGTCACTGTAATTTTTACCTGAGCCTCATCCACATTATCTTCCCAGTAAACATTAAAACGTGTTGCATTTCCACTGGTAGTAGTAGTTACTTTCCTGACTCCCTTTACTATTTCCGTCTTCACTGTTGCATCTGACTCAGCTTTTTCTACATAAACGCGAAGAAATCTCTGTGTATTCTCTGCCTTACTGTCCAGATATTCCACAGTATAGCCGGTCTTTGCACTGTTAAACGCCGGAGTCATTGACAGATAATGAGATACCTCTCCATAAGTATTGCTGGTGCTGACGATCATACTGGTCAGGGATGAATTTCCATGATCTTTCGTCAGGTGGAATGTATATTCTCTGCTCTTGGTACCCTGAACTACCGCAATTTTAATTTCAGCTTTTCCGGAACTTACATCAGCCACATATGTTCCATCAATTGTATCATTTCCTATTTTCATCGTGCATCCTGCAGGAGCCTTAAAGCTAAGTGTTACATTCTTTGCATTCTCTGCAACTCTGAGTGTATATTCCGTCTCGGAAGCCTGAAATCTCTTGTCCCAGTTTACACTGCCTGTATCCGGCCTTGCTGTCACACTGTCCAGATAAGCGCCATTTGTTTCCAGTGCCATCAGATAGCAGGAATCATTCTTATAATAAATTGTTCCGTCTTTGTCCACACAAAGAGGGCTGATGCAGTACTCCTGCTGCTTACTTACCGGACGAAACAGTTCTTCGGCTTTTCCTGATGTCTGTCCTGGTGTATCCGTCAGCATGTAGATTCCGCCTGGATATGCATTGTATGTAAAATACAGATAAACCCGTCCATCTGCTTTGCCATCACCGTCAAAGTCCTGATTTTCATAAGCTGTTGAGAGAATCGGAGCCGCCTGCGGGTATCCCGGAATCGATACTTTATAGGCAAGAGAAAGTCCGGAAGCAGATTCCTTGAGCACATCAAAATGATGTCCTCCATCTGCGTTATACTGGCCTCCGGTTCCACAGACACCAACATAGATTCTGTTCTTATAGACAACCGGTGTTGATGTTGCCGCACCTCCCAGATTATAACCTGCCACTGCACCAAATGTTCCGTCTGCATTCATCGCAACCCGATACAGATAACCGCCCTTGGTCGTAAAATAGACATATCCGTTGTTATAAGTAATCGTTGAACGGATATCACCAATCAGATCTGTGCGCTTGTCTATCAATTGTCCCGTATGTGTATTGACAGAATACAAAATAGATGTGTATGCATCGCCCGCTCCATCATCCGATCCAAATACCAGATAATTTTCTGATGCATAGGCGCCGGCCCAATAGAAGCCACCTTTGTGATCATATTTCCATGTACAGTATTTTATCTCATTCCCTTTGGATGGATCTTCATCTGTAACAGAAAGGCAGAAATAAGAGCCAGGAGTTGTATCGGAATTCCATGTTCCCGTATAAATATATCCGTTTTTATAGGTAATCGGTGAAAGCGTCTGTCCACCTAATTTCTCACTGATCCAGAGAGATTTCAGTGTCGTAGCACTGAGTGCCTGTATCTGACCACCACCGATCTGTGCAAAAAGCATTCCCTCTGCATAGGCAAGCGGGATCATGGCATACTGCATATTTCCGGACATCCGTTCACTTGTCTGGACAATGTCTCCTGTATTCTTGTCCATTTTGTAAATAAACTGTCCGGATGCTACATAAACATAGCCACCAAGGATCAACGGTGGTGTAAGTGCTGCATCCCAGCCTTTTGCATCCAATCTCGTTGCCCATTTCTGTGTAATCGTATTCTTGCTGGTCGGCATAGCTCTGTCTGTGATTCCATTATTGGTCTCACTGTTCTGATAGCTGCTCCAGTCATTGTCTGTAATTTCTTCCTGTCTGGCTGTCTGCTGTTCAAGCGTTACCTTGATCTCAGATTCCTCACCTACCGTAAATTCCTGTCTTTTGGAAATATATCCATATTTTGATACATTCCAGGTATACTTATCTCCATAATAAAGAGAATCATAGGTGTCTGCATCCTTAGACGGCTCCACACGCTCCCCTTTGGAGTCATATACACTGACCACTGCATCCGACGGTTCTGTTTTAAATGTAACTGTCACTTTCGATTTCTTATGGACCGTAACTTTATAAGTACCCGTGGAAGTATAGGACAATGTCTGATATGCCGGATCCTGATAAGTCCCATCTTCTTTCATCTGAAAGAGAATCTCTGTATCTGAACCTGTAAGCGGAATTTCCAGTGCCTTACTGTCAGATACGGCCTGTCCGTTTACCGTAAGTCCATACCATTTATCATTAAAAGCACTTGCAGTAACTTTTACGGATTTTGTATCCTGTCCCACTGCTACCTCATAATCCCTTGTAATACCGGCACTGTCAAATTCTGAGATCAGATTTTTTGCCATATCCTTATCCGAAGGAAGATAACATCCGATCATGGAAAGATCCAGTCTTCTGAGAACTACGATCTTATAAGTCTGGCTGTCTGCCGCTGTACCGGCTGTTACTGTATAAACAGCTCTTTTTCCATTGTCTTTGGTAAAGATATTTGAGAAATTGTAGCGTTTTCCATCTGTATATCCGGTTGTAATAATCTCATTTTCTACAGTTTTTCCATCAAGATCACATGCAGACAACTGAATCGTTGAACCCTGCGGCGCATCCGTTCCAAGATCGGCAGTCACATAAAAGCCATTGGAATTGTAACTGGAGCCAATCTCAACCGTATAAGTCTTTCCACCATATGTTTCATCCAGATCTTCCCTGCGGGTCATTTCAAGAGGATCTTTTACTCCGTAACCGGAATACACACTCAGATCTTTGAGATATTCCTTTGTTTCTCCTGCTCCGACTTCCTGCTGATCTTCAAAAAATACCTCTGCCGTATTTTCATCTGTATCTTCCGTACTCCATTCTTCCTGATCATCTGCGAAGTCTTCCACAGAAATCTCAGTTTCATCCTCATCTGTATCTGCTTCTTCTGTGATCTCTGTATTCTCATCTGCCGGTTCTTCTGTTATTTCGCTTTCTCCCAAATCATCCGACAGGCTGTCTTCGCCGGATATCTCTGATGAAAAATCACTTTCTACGGATATGTCCGCGCCATAAACCGGTGCTGTTCCCGCCAGCATAGTCACTGACAGAAGGACTGCAAGCCATTTTCCCGTTCTTCTCATCTGATGATTACCTCTCTTTCTCTTTCTCAGCGCTGCAGTAATGGATTCCTGTTTTTCATTTTTCTGAAACTTCGTCTTGCTCCTGTCCAGAAGATCAGATAAATGAGGCCTGCCAGTGCAAACACGGATAATACCTTTGTAAGGGATCTCATATGTGTCCACGTATTCGTAACTTTACTTCCCACCAGTTCCGGAATGCTCTTCTCTTTCTTTTCCGAGGAACCCGAAATAACTCCGGATGTTTTATCCTTATCTTTACTTTCTGTCAGATCATCCGTTGATGCTTCTTCTGTCTTTTTATCTGTTTTGTTGTCGTTCTTCTTTTTTGTGGAATCCTTTTCGTTTTTATCAGACTTTCCGTTTTTTCCGGAATCTTTTTTATTTGTTCCGGCATAGGCGGTGAGTTTTTTTTCTTTATTCTCTTCTTCCGATTCATTTTTTCCGCTTTTTCCGGAAGAAGTACCTTTTCCACCAACCGTTTTCAGATTTGCCAGAGAACCTTCTCCGTTATTTCCTTTACCCGGAAGTGTCGCTTCACTTTTATTTCCGCCATACCCCGGTCTCTGTACAACCGAGCCGGAGTTTCCACTGCCTGTCGGATTTTTCTTTTTTATATCCGGAATTCGGATCACCAGAGGATCGCTGACATTTCCGACATCGTCCTTTACTACGATTATGATATCTTTTGCACCTTCTGACAGTCCATTAATCGTCAGTGTATCTGTTCCTGCCTGGACCTCCCGTCCTTCTTTTGAGGTATCCGGATTCTGATGATTCTTCCCGGCATCTACGACACGGTAATAGCACTGTCCTCGTTCACTTGTCTTATATACCACAGATGCCTCACTTGAAGATACCCTGCTTGCACTGACTTTTTTGAGTACAGGAGCTGTTTTATCTGTGATTTCAAGTGTGAGATAATAGTCTTTTCTGGTTCCGTCCTCAGCAGTTACCTCCAATCTTACTCTGGATTCTTTTTCCTGATCACCAAAATAGATTTTCCAGTAAGTATGCCCTTCTTCATCCTGCGTTTCCCTGACTGTCTCATCCTGTTCGACAGTAGAATATTTCACACCACTTAATGCATAGACCTTGATCTGGGCATGTTCCTCTTCTGCTACGGGCCAGATATTCAGGCTCTGGCGTTCGCCGTCATAAACAGCTTTGTATCTGTCCCAGTCTTTATTTAATGCAGGATCCAGTTTCAGGATTCCCTTTCCCCAGGTGTCCGAACTAGAGATATATAATTCTTTCAGATCTGTGTTATTACTTTTGACCTCCGGTGTCACGGAAGGTTCCGGTGTTACCGATGGTTCCGGTGTTTCTGATGGCTCCGGTGTAATTGATGGCTCCGGTGTCACAGATGGCTCCGGTGTCACAGATGGCTCCGGTGAGGGTGCTTCCGTCGGTTCCGGCGTTTTGGTCGGTTCCGGTTCTGCCGGTGGATCTGTTGGTTCCGGTTCCGGAGCTTCCGTCGGTGCTGCCGGTTCCGGTGTCTCTGCCTCTGTCGGTGCTGCTTCTTCCCCCTCGGTCTCCTGCGTGGTATCTGCGGCATAAACCTCCATGGAAAGAGCAGCATTCAATTCCATAGCTCCTCCTCCAACCAGAAGTCCTGCAGAAAGGGATCCAATTATGAACTTTTTAATGATTGGTCTTTTTATTGTGTGTTTTTTCATTACCAGTCCCCCCATACTTCACCGTCTGATCCTACTCCCAGGTCCGCTCCTGAATAAAGCGTAAAGCGAAGCCTTACTTCATCACCGTCTCCCGGGAAACAGGAAGACATTCCTACATTCATATATTCACCATTTACAAAATACATCCAGCCGGAATTCATGGTAAAATCAAATTCACCGATCCAGTTGGCATCATGGCTGGACAACTGACAGTTTACTTTTTTCAGATGTTCCATAAGATCATCCGGGATCGCTGCTCCTGATGCAATGCCGCCTCGCCCGATGGCTTTCAGGTAAAAGCCACCTGTCGCACTTCCATTATTTCTCCAGTCAAATCCTGTATTCTGTAACAGTCTGAGAACGACCGAGGAAAGCTGTTCTCCCTGATAATAGTCAATCGATGTTGCCGGAAGGATCGTACCAAGTCCAATCGTTCCCGCCTCAATACTGACCGTAATGCTGCCGGCCGGTTCGTCCTGTCCATCCTCCCCTTTATAAATAGTAAAGGTCGGAAGTGTCGTACTCCATCCTTCCTCATCGGTCGCTTTAATATTGACCGTGTTGCTTCCTTCATTCAGGTCCAGTCGGTATGCAAAAACTCCCGTCGACGGTTCACCCTTTGAAGAAAGCCGTTCTCCGTTTCCATATATCTCCAGTGAAGTGGACGGCAGGCTGTTTCCATACCAGTCTGTGGCCTGTACATAAAACGTACGATAGTCACCATTTACTGTCTCACCATCCGTCAGATCTGTTGCGATCTCCGGATAATGGTCTTCTTCCGGCTCCTGTGTTGGTTCCGGGGATGGCATTGGCGTTGGACTTAACGGGAGCTGTGCTCCCTCCTGATTCCTGTCATCATTCTGATCCGGAGCTGCCTCCTGACTGCTATCGTCCTGTTCTCCTGCATTATCATATTGAATGGTATTCTCTTTAGAATCATCATTCCATTCACCATCCGAGTCATCTGCCGATTTCTGCTCCTGGTCTGCCTTCTGTTCATCCTCATTCTGACTTTCCGGCTCCGGTGTCGGTGTTGCTTCCGGCGTGGCAGTCACTTCTGCCTGCTTCTGCTCTTGCGGTTCAGCCTCTTCGTCCTTCGTATCTTCCAGTAACTGCGCCTGTTCTCCAAAGGATTCCTCTCCTGCGGATATGTTATCCTGTGCACCGGCATAGGCATAACCTTTTCCAAGATATCCCTTCAAAGAACTTTCACTGCTGACTCCCTGAACGGGATTTTCTTTTTTTTCTGTTTTATAGTTCCGGATTCCTGTAAACAATACTCCTGCAAAAAGCACAAAACAGGCCAGAACGATCAGAACAGATATGATTTTTCTGTTGTTTTTCTTTTTATTCAATTAATACAACCTCTCAATATATTTCATGATCCAGTTTTCATACCAGTTTTTTGCTTTTTTCAGTTCTGCTTTCATCCGGCCGATACATATCGCCGTATTTTTTCGTTCTTCCTCTGATACCGCATGTGGACTGAATGCTGCACGCTGCCCGATCCTGCTGATTTCTCTGTACTGACGCTGTACTTCTTCCGAATACAGATCTGATCCGTGCGCATAGAGAACTCTTGCATAGCCTGCCATGGCACGTACAGCCAGTCGCTCATCTGCTCCCGTAAAAAGCTTTTTACGGCGATAATTTGCCCGGATCCGAAGGCCACAGACAGTCAGGATAAATACAAGACAGAATGTGTCAAACAGTGCCAGCAATAAAATCAGAAGTTTCTCTATTCCAAATAAAGCCAGTTTCAGACTCCAGTGTGTCTGGAGATTTTCTTCTGCCGGAGGTTCCGATTCTGCTTCCGGAATTGATGCGGCTTTCGCACCTTTTGCCTCCAGTCCTGCGGTAAGATCCGCTTCCTTCATGACTGAATAATATTCCGGTGTCATTTCTACAGGCACCCAGCCCAGACCGTCGATATAGATCTCAGTCCATGCGTGTC
>ENA-OYYT01000489-OYYT01000489.1-human-gut-metagenome-genome-assembly--contig:-NODE-489-length-17919-cov-4.072212_pt1 | contig 17919 bp, 14 predicted proteins | sample MGYA00243251_ERZ653453 | MGnify/ENA primary metagenome ERZ653453 (study PRJEB26926, sample SAMN06165174) | human gut metagenome | biome: ENVO:00009003; feature: ENVO:2100002; material: ENVO:00002003...
TGCAGCGTAGTCTCGTGGGCTCGGAGATGTGTATAAGAGACAGTTTGTATACTGCGCGGTAGCATCGGTAACCCCTGTGTGGATTCTGCTGCAGCCCCGTGACTATTTGAACAGCTTCCTGCTGTATTTCATGATCATCGCAGCCGTCATCGGTATTATTGCGGCGAACCCCTCTGTTCAGCTGACGGGTTTTGCCGGCTTCAACGTGAACGGCAGCTTCCTGTTCCCCACCCTGTTCATTACGGTGGCCTGCGGTGCTGTGTCCGGTTTCCACGCGTTGATCTCCTCCGGTACGTCGTCCAAACAGCTGTCCAACGAAAAGGATGCCAAGATGATTGGCTATGGCGGCATGCTGATCGAATGCTTGCTGGCCGTCGTTGTTTTGATCACCATTGGTTCTATGAGTGCCGATGGCAGCTACACGGGTTCTCCTTCCACGGCATTTGCTAACGGTGTATCTGGCTTCTTCGCAACCATTGGTTTTGACGAACAGGCTACCGACATCACCTACACGGTCATCTGCCTGGCGGTATCCGCTTTCTGCCTGACGTCGCTGGATACCTGCTGCCGTCTGGGCCGCTTCACCCTGCAGGAGCTCATGGCTCCGAAGGATGGTTCGGCTCCCACCGGTATCCGCAAGGCCATTCAGAACAAGTATGTGTCTACGGTTGTCAACATCCTGTGCGCAGCTGCTCTGTGCGTGGCGGGCTACTCCACCATTTGGCCGCTGTTCGGCGCTTGCAACCAGCTGATTGCTGTGCCCGTACTGATGACCGCTGCTACTTGGCTGAAGCAGCAGGGCAAGGGCCACAAGATGTTCTATGTGCCCATGATCTTCATGGCGCTGGCTTCCGTTTCCCAGCTGGTGATAAGCCTGATCAGCTATGGCAAGGCTCTGTTTGCTGATTTCAGCACCTGGGGCACCAACGGCCTGCTGGTTGTCATTGACTTCCTGATCCTGGTGCTGGCCATTGCTACCCTGGTGGAAGGCTTCGGTTTCCTGTTTGGCAACAGAAAGCCCAAGGCGGAAAAAGCTGCCTAATCAGGTAACATACATGATTGATTTTCGGCCGTAAGGCCGGTATGAAAAATCCCGTCCGGGGGAACCCGGACGGGATTTTTTACTTATTATTAAGATTACAGGCGGGCGACACCGGAAGTGCGGGCTGCTTGCGCGACAGCTTTCGCTACAGCGGGGGCCACCCGAGGATCAAACACCGACGGGATGATGTTCGTTTCACTGCGCTTCGATGGCTCGATCAAATCCGCCAGAGCATAGGCAGCCGCGACCTTCATAGCTTCGTTGATTTCCCGGGCGCGCACGTCCAGTGCACCTCGGAAAATTCCAGGGAAAGCCAGCAGGTTGTTAATTTGGTTGGGGGTATCACTGCGGCCCGTTCCCACAATGCGGGCGCCTGCCCTAAGGGCCTCTTGCGGGTCAATTTCAGGGGTGGGATTGGCACAGGCAAATACGATGGCGTCAGATGCCATGGTGCGAACCATATCGCCGGTCACACAATGCGGAGCGGAGAAACCCATCAGCACATCGGCACCACACAGGACATCTGCCAGGGTACCGCTCAGCTTTTGCGGGTTGGTAATAGCAGCTAGTGCTTCCTGGGCGGGAGTCATATCGGCAAGGTCGGGTACCAGGGCCCCCTGACGGTCACAGACGATGACTTGCCCTATTCCCAGGTCCAGCAATAATTTGGTACAGGCCGTGCCTGCGGCCCCGGCCCCGTTGACTACCACCCGCACATTGGCCGGGTCTTTGCCTACTACACGCAAGGCGTTGAGCAAAGCGGCAGCCGTAACCACAGCAGTGCCGTGCTGGTCATCGTGGAATACAGGAATATCCAGTCGCTGTTTTAACTTTTCTTCAATTTCAAAACAACGGGGGGCTGCAATATCTTCCAGATTGATACCGCCAAAAGAACCAGCTACCAGTTCGATCGTGCGCACAATTTCATCGGGGTCTTTGCTGCGAATGCACAGGGGGAAAGCATCGACGTTCCCAAATTTTTTAAATAAGGCGCATTTGCCTTCCATAACTGGCATGCCAGCTTCGGGACCAATATCTCCTAGCCCCAGCACGGCGGTACCATCGGTAACCACAGCTACCAAATCCCCCCGCCGGGTATAGGTGTAGCTTAGATCAGGATTATCCCGAATCGCTAGGCAAGGGGCAGCAACCCCTGGGGTATAGGCAGTGGAAAGCTCCTCAATGTTGGTAATCGGACAGGCGGCTTCCATACGAATTTTTCCTTTCCAGGCTTGGTGTTTTTCCAGCGCTAATTTGCTGTAATCCATAAAGCGATAACTCCTCTCATGACAGATTCTTCTTTTATTGTAGCGCTTTTAAAAAGCAGGTGCAATGAATTTATGTGGAGGACAAAAAATCCTACTTGCCAAAGAAAAACCTCTTGTTTATAATGAAGCCGAAAGGAGTGGCCGAGTATGGAAACAATGGATCATTTGCAAAAACGATTAGCACAGGTGGAGGCGGTAATTGCCCAGGGGCCTTTTCACGACGACTGGGAATCTCTGAGTGAGTTTGCGGTGCCCGCCTGGTACCGGAATGCCAAATTCGGGATTTTTATTCACTGGGGCGCTTATGCCGTGCCTGCGTTTGGGAATGAGTGGTATCCCCGCAATATGTATCAGCAGGGAACACCGGAATTTGACCATCACCGTAAAGTGTACGGACCGCAGGACCAGTTTGGATACCGCGACATCATCCCGCTATTCAAGGCAGAAAAATTTGACGCGGCTGCTTGGGCGGATTTATTTAAGGAAGCCGGAGCGCGATTTGTCGTACCGGTGGCGGAGCATCATGACGGATTTGCCATGTACCGTACCGATTTATCCCACTGGAATGCGGCTGAAATGGGGCCGAAAAAGGATATTCTGGGGCTTTTGAAAGAAGAGCTGGAAAAACGCGCTATTGTGCTGGGAGCCTCCAGTCACCGCATGGAACACTACTGGTTCCTCAGCGGTGGATTGCAGTTTGAAAGCGATGTGCCGGTTAATGCCCCTTATGGTGATCTATATTGGCCCACCCGGCCAGATCCCTTCCAAAACGGCGATATGCAGCAAACCCGCGGTATGCAGGTGGAAGAAGTCTTTATGCAGGACTGGCTAGCCCGCTGCTGCGAGTTAGTGGATCGGTATCGTCCCCAGCTGGTGTATTTTGACTGGTGGATTCAGGTGGAACCCATGAAACCGTACCTGAAAAAATTTGCGGCATACTATTATAACCGGGCAAAAGAATGGGGCCGTCCGGCTGTTATCAATTATAAATTCGATGCATTTGGGTACCACACCGCAGTACCGGATATTGAACGGGGACAATTAGCAGCGATCTCTCCGGATTTCTGGCAGTGCGATACCAGCGTGGCGAAGAATTCCTGGTGCTATACGGAAGGGAACGAATACAAAACGCCCCGGGACATCTTGTGCGATTTGTGCGACATTTGCAGTAAAAACGGCTCCATGCTTTTAAACATTGGTCCCAAAGCGGATGGAACCATTCCCGAAGAAGATGCTCATATTTTGCGGCATATTGGCCGCTGGCTTCGAGAGAACGGAGAAGGCATTTACGATACGACTCACTGGAAAGTGTACGGAGAAGGTCCCACAGAGGTTAAAGAAGGGCACTTTACCGATACCTTGCGGGGCGAATTTACACCGGAAGATATTCGCTTTACCAGCAAAAATGGAGCGGTCTATGCGTTTGTACTCCGTTGGCCGGAAGATGGGGTTGTCAAGATCCACGCACTGCACAGCGGCGGAATGGAGGCAAAATTCCGCGGATTTGTACGGAAGGTTACCTTGTTGGCAACGGGCGAATCGCTGCCGTTTGAAGATGGCGAAGACGCGCTGATTATTCATGGGCCGCAGGGAACGAAAGAAGACCCGGTGGGATTGAAAATCGAAATTGATTAAATAAAAAGGACGAAACCGAGCAATCGGTTTCGTCCTTTTTGCTGTGAAAAATGGTGCAGCAGGTTCTTGGTAAAAAATAAAAGCACCTAAAAAACAGGTGCTTTTATTTGGCGCGCCCGAAGGGACTCGAACCCCTGACCTTCTGATTCGTAGTCAGACACTCTATCCAGCTGAGCTACGAGCGCATAAACTGTTTGTTTGACAGCTTTATTATTATAGCCCACAGTGGTAGAAATGTCAAGGGGTATTTCAAAAGTTTTTTATTCTTTTTCTGCTTTTTGGGGAAGTGTTGTCAAAGTATGAGAAGCCGATTCCGGTGGGACGGTCAGATCAACAGCCGATTCATCGGATTTTATTTCTTCTGCTTCCTCGTCATCATCTTCGCCTTTTACAGAACGAACCATAACAAGGCAAGATAAAGGCGGCAGGCAACCATTTTCATCCCGTTCTCCCAAAAGCGTACGGCTTTCGCCCCACCAGGGAGCTACCGGAATATCAGCGGGTTCATGTCCGGCATTAACAGCAATCATCAATTCCTGACCGGCGCCGCGGCGCAAATAGGAAATGGTATGGCCATAGGCCATCAGCGGTTCAAAACTGCCGCCCCGCAGGCAAGGTAAGCTTTTCCGCAAAGTACCCAGTTGGCGGTACCAATCCAGCAGTTCCTGATTTTCCTGGCCCCAAGGGTAGCACGTGCGGTTAAACGGATCACGGTAGCCTTCTACACCGGCTTCATCACCGTAATAAATGCAGGGAACACCGGGTAGGGTATACTGCATAACGGAAGCCAGTTTCATCAGCGTAATGCCCCGGCTGTACTGTTCTGGCGTCATGTGGGTAACACTCTGCCAGTCCCGGCCCCGGTTCCCGGCCGGCTCTCCGGCCAAAGCCGTAATAGCCCGGTCGGTGTCGTGGGTGCCAATGTGGTTCATCAAAATACGAATCACATGCGGCGGGTAGTTTTCCAGTACATTCAGGATGATCTCCATCATATCCGACGGGTTACCGCCTCGCAAAAAGCCAAGAATGGCGTCACGGAACGGATAGTTCATCACGGAATCCAGCTGACCGCCCAATAAATACCGGCGGCGTACCCCATAAGCCGATTTATTGCTGGCATCTTCCCAAACTTCACCCAGCACAATTGCTTGGGGATCTTCCGCTTTAGCGGCGGCATTAAAGTGATCAAGGAAGGCATCCGGCAGTTCGTCGGCAACATCCAGCCGCCAAGCCGATGCTCCACGGTGTAGCCACGTGCGGCAAATACCATGTTCCCCGTTGATATAGGCATCAAATGAGGGATTTGTTTCGTCTACATTGGGCAACGTGGGAAATCCCCACCAGCAGTTATACTGGTTGGGCCACTGAGAAAACGAGTACCACGAGTAATAGGGGCTGTCCTGCGATTGGCAGGCGCCAGGAGTGGGGTACCGGTTTTCTTTGTTGAAATAGATACTATCGCTACCTGTGTGGCTGAACACCCCATCAAGCATCAAACGTATACCAAAAGACTTGGCACAGTTTGCCAACCGTTTAAAGTCATCAACGGTGCCAAGAATCGGATCAATGTTTTCATAATTAGCGGTGTCGTACCGATGGTTCGAGTGGGACTCGAAAATAGGGTTTAAATACAGGCACGTGACCCCTAATTCTTTCAGGTACGGCAATTTTTCTTCAATGCCCCGCAAGTCGCCGCCAAAGAAATCTTTGTTGAGCACTTCGCCTCGTTCATTGGGACGCCATTCGGGTTCTTCCAACCAGTCGGCATGGCCGTGCCGGTCGGACGGCACATTTTCTTTTTTGATTCCCGAAGAGGCAAAGCGGTCGGGGAAAATCTGATACATAATCCCGCCAGCCGGCCAATCCGGAGACGTGTAGTCGTGACGGTAGACCGTGAGCTGCCAGCGTTCCATACCGCCTAAAACAGCTTCGCCTCCCTGTACGCGGGACAGGCGCATGGTACCGCTCCAGGTTAAAATTTCAAAATAGTAGAAATATAGACCTGGGGTTTTTGGGGTATAGTCACATTCCCACCATTCGTTGCTGGCGTCTTGCTGGCCGCACCAAAACATGGAATCGCGGCACACGGGGCCGTTATCGTTTTCCATGCACAAATAGGCGCCGGTAACCCGCAGGTTGCGCGGCAGGTTGATTTTAAAATGAATATTCGTTCCATCGGCAACTGCCCCGGTGGGACAGCGGTAGATCGGGCTGCGCGAATTAAACATGATTACGTCATTCCTTTACTATACGGAAATAGAGAAAAGGCGGCTTGAGATCAGGCCGCCTTTTATGGAATCAGGAGAGCTTATTCCTTTTCCGTATCGTCCGGAATGGGAGAAGCAAACCAGATATTATCCGCATACTCGCGAATGGCGCGGTCCGCCGCAAAAATACCGGCATGAGCGGTATTGATCAGACCCATACGCGTCCAGGTTGTGGGATCGGAACGGTAGAGGTTCTGGGCTTTCTTCTGCGCCGTGCTGTACGATTCAAAGTCGGCCATGACCATATACGGGTCAGAACTGGTGAGCGAACGATAAATTTCATCGAAGTTCACACCGCCAATACCACGGTTGACTTCTTCAATCGCTTTGCGAATGACAGGGTTATTATCGACATAGACCCGGGGGTTATACCCGCGTTTGAGGGAATTGACTTCCGGTGTCGTCAAACCAAACAAGAACATATTTTCACTGCCCACGGCGTCGTGGATTTCCACGTTAGCGCCGTCCAGTGTACCCAGCGTCAAAGCCGAGTTGATCATGAACTTCATGTTCGACGTACCACTGGCTTCTGTACCGGCCAGGGAAATCTGTTCACTGATTTCGGCGGCAGGAATCATCAATTCTGCCAGAGAAACCGAGTAATTTTCCATGAACACGACTTTTAGCTTCTGGTTGACACGCGGGTCGTTGTTAATTACATTGCCCAGTGTAACGATGAAGCGGATCATTTGTTTGGCAAAATGATACCCCGGCGCACTCTTAGCCCCAAAGAAATAGGTATGGGGTACATAATCAGCCTGAGGATTCTCACGCAGCCACTGGTATTCGGCCAGGATGTGCAGTGCATTCATGTGCTGGCGCTTATATTCGTGCATGCGCTTAACCTGTACATCAAAAATGGAATTGGGGTCCAAAGTAATGCCATTGGCCTTTTTCACATACGCGGCCAGCTTTTCCTTATTTGCCCGCTTAATTTCCTGCATGCGGCTGAGAACCGAAGCATCGTTCTGATAGGGCAGTAGTTTCTCCAGCTCGGAAGCATCATAGATATAGCCTTCGCCAATCAGTTCCGTAATCAAAGCGGCCAATTCCGGGTTTGCCTGATTGAGCCAACGGCGATGGGCAATGCCGTTCGTAACATTCGTGAACTTTTGCGGCATTACCGTATAGAAATCGTGGAACACCGAATCTTTCAGAATTTCGCTGTGCAGCGCCGAAACACCGTTTACATGGTGGCTGCTGAGCACAGCCAGATTGGCCATTTTGACATAACCATCATTAAGAGGTGCCATACGGCCTACTTTATAACCATCTACGCCGCGGGCATGCATTTCGGCACAGAAACGGCGGTTAATTTCTTCCACAATCTGATATACACGGGGCAGGTGGAATTTGAACAGATCCACACCCCAACATTCCAGTGCTTCGGCCATAACCGTATGGTTGGTATAACCTACCGTGCGAGTAACAATATCCCAAGCGTTGTCCCAACCATAGCCGCATTCATCAAGCATAATACGCATCATTTCCGGAATCACCAGAACCGGGTGCGTATCGTTCAGATGAATAGCCGCACACTCAGGGAGATCGTCCAGCGAAGCATGGTGAAGCAAATGACGGCGAATAATATCCTGAATCGTAGCCGATACCAGGAAGTACTGCTGCATCAGGCGCAGGCTCTTACCTTCGGCATGGTTGTCTTCGGGATACAGAACTTTGGTAATCACTTCCGCCATAGCTTCCCGTTCCATGGCGCGCATATAATTACCGGAGTTGAAAAGCCCCATATCAAACGTAGCGGCGTCGGCCTTCCACAAACGCAGCCGTGCAACGCCCTTGCCATCTTTACCGGCAATATACATGTCGTACGGAGTTGCCGTCAGGGCCGTGTAATCCTTGTGACGGGTTACATGGAAGTTGTTATCCCAGGTTTCTTCAATGTGACCGTCTAAACGAACTTCCACCGCCGATTCGGGCACTTCCTGCATCCACACACGGCCACCGGGCAGCCAGAAGTCGGGCAGTTCGGTTTGCCAACCTTCCACCAGTTTCTGGCGGAAAATACCGTATTCATACCGCAAGCTGTAGCCCATGGCACTGTATCCCTGGGAAGCCAGGCCGTCCAGGAAACAGGCGGCCAACCGGCCCAGTCCCCCGTTGCCCAAACCGGCATCGGGTTCCTGCTCAAACAAGTTATCCAGTTTTACATCCAGTGCACTCAATGCACTACGGAAGGTTTCTTCCAAATTCAGATTGAAAAGGGTGTTGCGCAGGGAACGGCCCAGCAGGAATTCCATACATAAATAGTATACGCATTTCGTGCCGGCTTCGTTTGCCTTTTTGCGCAGTTCACTGTAACGACACACCATTTGATCCCGCAGAATCAGGGCGCAGGCCTTATAAAACTGTTCGTCAGTCGCATTTTCCGGGCTGACGCCGAAGTTGTGGGAAAGCTTATCCACAATCATGGTTTTGACCTGAGAAGAAGTGAGGTCAAATTTCATAGCAATACCCTCCATATAAATAGGTTTGTCATTCCACATATTTAAAGAAAGTGGAATATAAAAAAATCATAAATGGTGAAAAACAATAGAGAAAATAAAAAAATCTGCACGAATTGCGTCCATACAGACCTATAGCTAAGTATAACGGTTTTTCCTCAGATTGGCAAGGAAAAAACTGGAAGAAGGAAATTTTCGTTATTTTGCTTAGGAAAACGTTTTTTTCCTTGTAACGGGGCTTTTCACCCGTGCTCAAATGCCGTATAATAAGAAATGAAAACAGAGGGAGATCATTCCCCGGAAAAGGACGGGAGCTGTTATGAGCAAAAACAAGGTCAAACTGAATATTTGCGGGATCTCCTGCGCTTTGTTGACGGAAGATGAGCAGGAATATGTGGTAAAAGTAGGAAAAGAAGTGGAGAACGCCATTTTATCACTCACAACAAATAATGAAGGTGTTTCCCTGGTGAAAGCGGCTGTGGTAACGGCCCTGAGTTACTGCGACGAAAAACATAAGCAAGAAGAGCTGACCGAAGGGATGCGTGCCCAGGTGCGGGATTATTTGAGCGATTCGTCCCGGGCCCGGATGGAAGCGGACGAAGCACGGAAAGAAATTGAACATTTGAAAAAGGAGATCCAAACACTGCGTGCGCGGTTAACGGAAGAACAGAAAAAAGAGGACAGCGGTGAAGAAGCGGACGTACCGGTGAAGAAAACAAACGGCGATACCCCTGCACCGGTTCACGGCAGTTTTTATAATCCTTTGCACCGGGATATTACGCCGGAACAAGAAGGATTTATGAGCTTTTTTGAAAAAAAGGAAGAATAAAAGCCGTCCCGTTTTGTGAAGACAATTTCTGCCCTACAGGGAGCCCCTGCAGGGCAGAAATTTTGTCCGGCTTTTTGGAGAAAGGAGTTTGTCCCGGATGGACAAAAAGAAAAAACAGCCCGACAGAATCCGGATTTTGGCACCGGCCGGCAGTATGGAAGCTCTCACAGCGGCTGTACGGGCAGGGGCTGACGAAGTATACCTGGGGGCCGACGCGTTCAGCGCCCGGGCATCGGCCCGGAATTTTAACCGCGAAGAACTAAAGGAAGCGGTCGCCTATTGCCATGCCTACGGGGTAGATGTCCATTTGACGGTCAACACCCTTTTGACGGATGAGGAGCTGCCTCAGGCACTAAAGTTGATTGAGTATGCCTGCTCGCTGCCGGTGGATGCCATTATTGTGCAGGATCTGGGGCTTTTTGCCTTATTGCAGAAGGCGGCGCCGTCTTTACCGCTGCACGCTTCAACACAAATGAGCCTGCACACGCCGGAAGGGGCTGCGCTTTTAAAGGAAATGGGCGCCACCCGTGTGGTGTTGGCCCGGGAAATGTCCCTAAAGGAAATCCGGCAGGTAGCGGATCGGGTGCCCGATGTGGAACTGGAAGCTTTTGCCCATGGGGCTTTATGCATGTCGGTATCGGGACAGTGCTATTTCAGCGCCGTATTGGGTGGGCAAAGCGGAAACCGGGGTCGGTGTAAACAGCCCTGCCGTCTGCCTTTTGCAGCGCCCCGTGGTACCGGGCATGATTTAAGTTTAAAAGATCTTTCGATGATAGGCCGGCTTTCAGAATTACAGAAGGCGGGGATTATGTCCGCCAAAATCGAAGGCCGCATGAAACGGCCGGAATATGTGGCGGGTGCTGTGGCCGGCTGCCGGCGGGATGCTGATGGGCAAGGCGTGAGTTTGCGTGATCTGCACGATTTACGCGCTGTATTTTCGCGTTCTGGATTTACAACGGGTTATCTTGACGGCCAGCGGGGACGGGACATGTTTGGTACCCGTACCTATGAAGATGTGACCGCTTCGACCAAAGAGGTGATGACCCGGTTGCGGGAGATCTACCGGGCGGAGCGCCCCCGGGTACCGGTGGACATGATTTTAACCGTGGAAAAAGGAGAATGTCTGACTCTGGCAGCTAGGGATGGCGACGGATTTTCGGCGTTTGCTGTTTCCCCCACCCAGGCCGAGGAAGCCCGGGTGCGCCCCATGGACCCGGTACGTTGTCAGGAACAGTTGGAAAAGACCGGAGGAACCCCATTCCTCCCTGGAAATATTGAATGCCAAATTGAAGAAGGAGCCACGGCCCCGATTTCTGCTGTCAATCAACTGCGGCGCCAGGTGATCGAAGAATTGACCGATAAGCGGAAACATCGTTCCCCTCACGCCTTTACAATGCCGGATATGCCAACATGTTCGGTGCTCCATAAGGGACATCTACATCCTATCCCGTTGCGCGCTCATTATGCTTCGGTTCAGCAAATAGGGGAAGAAGCCCGTTTTTGTGAAAAGATTTATCTGCCCCTGGAAGTCCCGTTATCTGCTTGGGAAACCTTGAGACAAAAAGGGTACCGTTTAGGAGCTGAAATGCCCCGCGCCTTTTTTGGTGGGGAAGAAACGGTACGCCGGTATTTGCGGGAAAAGAAAGCGGCTGGATTCCTGGATGTATGGTGTGGTTCCTTGGGCGCACTAGCTTTGGCCCGCCAAGAGGGGATGAATTGCCATGGAGGTTTTTCCCTGAATGTAACGAACACAGCGTCCCTGCAGAAATTGGAACAATTAGGGGTACTGTCTCAGGAGCTTTCCTTTGAATTACCGCTGACAAAAGCGGCCCGTATGGGTGCCAATATTCCGCGAGGATTGCTTCTATATGGCCGCCTGCCTCTCATGCTGTGCCGTAACTGCCCGGCGGCCAACGCACCGGGTGGGTGTCAGCATTGTGCGCAACCGCCGGTTTTGACAGATCGAAAAGGGGCCGCTTTTCCTGTTTTTTGCCGGAATAGTGGCGGTAGCCGTCAGATTGAGGTGCTCAACAGTGTGCCCCTGTGTATGACAGGCCGGCAGGCGGAAATGCAGGGCCAGGACTTTGTTGTTTTGCGGTTTACAGTGGAAAATATGGTGGAATGTGACGAGATTCTGCGCTGTACCAGGGAAGAAAAACCATGCCCAGGACCCAGTACCCGCGGGCTTTATGTCCACGGATGGCAAGAGAGTTGAAAACTCTGTTTAAAATGTTGAAAAGCTGGGGAAAGCCGGGGGAAATCTCTCAGAGCGCCGGTGAAATGAGGATCGAAATGAACGAAATCAGTATAAAAAAAGTACGTCAGCAGGCTATTTTGCCGCGGAGAGCAACTCCGGGTAGTGCAGGGATGGATGTGTGCGCCTGCATAAACGAACCGTATGTATTGCAGCCGGGGGAAAGGGTGTTGATTCCCACAGGATTTGCCATGGCGTTGCCTGAAGGATGGGCCGGTTTTGTATTTGCCCGCAGTGGATTAGGAACGCGCAAAGGAATTGCACTTTCCAATGGTGTGGGAGTCATCGACAGTGACTACCGGGGAGAAGTGTGCGTTGGGCTTTGCAATTTTTCCCAGGAAAGTTATACCATTGCCCCGGGGGACCGCATTGCCCAACTAGTGGTTATGCCTGTGTGGATGGGCGGTGTCCGGGAAGTAGACAGCCTGGAAGAAACGGCCCGGGGTGAAAACGGGTTTGGATCGACCGGTATCCGGTAACGAATAAGGAGGATTGTCATGAAAAAAGGAATTTTGCGTACTTTACTGCTGGTGGTATTATTAGTATTGGCGGTGGTGCTTGGCAAAGTTGTGGGAGATGTAAGCCAAGGCGTGTCCTTTTTAAGTTGGCTGGGACTCAGTGCCCAGTTTGGATTGCAGCCCAGTACATTGGATCTGGCGATTTTGCAGGTGAATTTTGGACTGACGGTGGATATCAATGTAGCCCAGGCCATCTTGCTTTTTGTCGCCATTTTGTTGTATAGCCGCATCCACATTAAAGAGTAAAGCCGTGAAAAATGGTGCCGTTGACCATTATGCGAAAATTTGCGGAAATTTTGCGTTTTTTTCATATTCCGTCCGTATTTGCCCGGTAAGTTATACGAAAAGTGCGATGTTGTAGCGGGCAGGTTTTTTCATTCCCGCCGAAAAACACAAAAAACCAGACCCCCGGGCAATTTTCGGTTGAGTAAAAGCCAAAAAAGCGGTATAATAGGCACCAAAGGGACGCTTTTGCGTTTTCATAGTTTTTACCTTCATTAACAATAAAAACCAAAGCCGCCAGGCAGGATTGCTGGGGCGGATTTTGCATGCTGAATGGGAAAGGGGAAGCATTCATGTTTTCAAAAGATATCGGGATTGATCTGGGTACCGCAAATACGCTGGTATTCATGAAGGGCAAGGGTATTGTCATGCGTGAACCTTCGGTAGTAGCGGTGGATGTGCGCACCGAAGATGTACTGGCCGTGGGTACGCAGGCGAAGGAAATGATTGGCCGTACGCCCGGTTCCATTGTGGCAGTTCGTCCGCTGAAAGATGGCGTTATTGCCGATTTTGACGTAACGGCCACCATGCTCAAACATTTCATTCGTAAAGCGCTGCACAATAGCTCCTTTAGCCGTCCCCGCGTGGTCGTATGTATTCCCTCCGGTGTAACGGAAGTAGAGCGCCGCGCTGTAGAAGATGCGGCCCGTCAGGCTGGTGCCAAAGATGTAGAATTGATTGAAGAACCCATGGCGGCTGCTATTGGCGCAGGGCTGCCTGTGGCAGAACCCACTGGCAGCATGGTCGTCGATATTGGCGGCGGTACGGCAGAAGTGGCTGTGATCTCCTTGGGGGATATCGTCACATCGGTTTCCGTGCGTGTGGCCGGGGATAAATTTGATGAAGCGATTATTTCCTATGTGAAAAAGAAGTATAACCTGCTGATCGGTGAACGTACGGCAGAAGAAATCAAGATTCGCATTGGGTCGGCTTATCCCACCGAAGATACCGAAAACGCCACCATGGAAATCAAGGGGCGTAACCTGGTGGATGGCCTGCCGAAAAACGTGGTGGTTTCGGCGGATGAAGTGCGCGAAGCGCTGGGCGATTCGCTGCAGACCATTGTGGAAGCCATTAAAAATACGTTGGAAAAAACACCGCCGGAACTGTCGGCGGATATTATCGACCACGGGATTATGCTGACGGGTGGCGGTGCCCTGCTGCGGGGCCTGGATCAGCTGGTGAGCCGCGAAACCGGTATGCCGGTACATGTGGCGGAACGGCCGCTGGACTGCGTCGTAGACGGGACCGGCAAACGGCTGGAAATCACCATGCCGGCTTCGTACTACAAAGCCCGCAGAAGATAAGGCGAAAAAGGATGGAAAGTGCGGAGGGCTGTGAGATAAACGGCTCCCCGCGCTTTGTTTTCCCGAGAAAAACAGCCCCATAGGGGCCGATGGGGGGATTTGGTGTGAAAGACTTTTTTCATACGCATAATTTCCGGGTGCTGCTGGGCACCGTGGCTGTTTTGCTGGCTTTTATGCTGTATAGCGCCAGTATGGACGGTACGCTGACGGCCAGCCTGTTTTCGTTTGTGTCGTCGCCGCTGGAGAGAGTTTCGACGTTAACCGTAAACAACGCTTCGGCAGCCGTGGAAAATGCAACGGTATCAATCGAAGAATTACAGGAAGAGATCCGGAAACTGGAAGAAGAAAATCAGCAGCTACGGGATCAGCTGGTGGATTACTACGAAATGAAGCAGAAAAACGAACAGTACGAGTCGATTTTGGAAATCAAAGAAAACAACGACGATTTTCAAATGGTGTCGGCGGCGGTTATCAGCCGTGATCCGGCCGAACTGTTTGGCGGTTTTACCATCGATCAGGGACGCTTGTCGGGGATCAGCGTGAATGACCCGGTGATTACCAGCGAGGGCGTAGTTGGTTGGGTTTCCAAAGTGGAAGCGACTACCAGTTATGTAACGACCATTTTATCGCCGGACACAAATATTGGCGTCATCAGCAAAGAAAAACGGGAAAGTGGCGTTGTCAGTTCCGATTTGTTGCTGGCCGATCAAGGGCTTGTGAGGATGTCGTACCTAACAGATGAAACAAAGCTGGAAGAAGGCGACATTATCACCACCACGGGTTTAGCCGGTATTTTTCCCAAGGATTTAATCGTAGGACAGGTAAAAAGTCTGGAAGTATCCGATGGTGGGGTGACCCGCTGCGCACTGATCGAACCGTATGTCGATGTCAAAGAAGTGCATGATGTGTTTGTCATTACCGATTTCTACGGCAAGGGCGAAATCAGTGAATCGACAACGGACACAACATCCCAAGAAAATAGCGAAAAAGAGACCAGCAGCGAAAGCAGTGAGGAAAGTGCGAAAGGGGATTCCTGATGGATAGACGAAAAGCCATTCGGTACCTGGCATATTCCCTGGAACTCATTGTGCTATTTATTTTACAGGAGACCCCCGGGCTGATGTTCAGTTTGTGGGGAGAGCGGCCTTCCTTCCTGTTTTTGTGTATGATCGCGATTGCCCAGTTTGAAAGCGAGATTCCCGCCATGGCGTTTGGTGTTTTTGGCGGATTGCTGGTGGACTATGGGATGGGCGGCGTCATGGGTATGCATGCGCTCATCATGGCGGTGCTGTGTTATATCATCAGCAGTTTCAGCCGTAATTTGCTGCGCAATAATGTGCTAACGGCGTTTCTTGTAAGTATAGGAGCACTAGCGCTGGTGTTTGTGTGCGATTGGGTATTTGATTATGTGCTGGTGTATGAACAGTACCATGTATATGCCCTGACCCATCATTATTTACCCCGGTACGGGATTACCGTAATCTGGACACCGGTTACGTATTTTTTCAACCGCGCATTCTTTATGCGCCTGCGTTCGGCACAGGACTAAGGGGAATGATCCCAGAGGTTTTAAGAAAGGAGACATGCCGTTTTGAAAAAGCTGCAAAAGGTAGCGCGTCCACTATTTTTGTGTCTCGTTATCCTGATCGTATTTGGCGTGTATGCCATTCGTCTTGTGCAATGGCAGCTGGTAGAAGGGGAAACGTTTTTACAGCTTTCTGATTCTTCCACTTCGTCGTTTATTAAGTTGACGGCAGCTCGAGGGGAAATTCTGGATAATGAGGGGAACGCACTGGCAGCCAACCGTACCACGTACCAAATTGCGTTTAAACGCACGGAAGTGGATATGGATACCATCAATGACACCATTCTTGCTTTGATACAGTTGCTGGAAGAGCGGGAGGAAGAGTGGATCGATAATTTGCCCATTGAACTAAACGAGGATGGGACCTATGAATTTCGCGCCGACAGCGACAGCGAAATTTCGTATATGAAGAGTTCCAGTATGCTGAATGTGAACGACTACGCCACAGCCGACCAATGCATGGCTCAGTTTGTGGAAATGTTCGAATGTGAAGGCTATACGAAAGAGGAACAGCGGGATATTATTTCGGTACGCTATAACATGCTGAAAAATCAGTTTGGGTACTATAATCCGTATCTGTTTTCAGACGATGTTAGCAGCGATACGATGCAGATTATCAGCGAAAAAAGTCTGGAATTGCCGGGGGTCTATGTACAGGTAGGCACTGTGCGGGAATATACCGACGGCTCGCTGGCACCGCATATCATTGGACAAACGGGATACCTCAGCCAGGACCAGTACGATACGCTCAAAGAAGAAGGGCGGTTATATTCTGAAGACAATCTCTCGGGGTATACGTACGATGATGTGATTGGGAAAAGCGGCATTGAATCTGTCTTTGAAAGCGAACTGCGTGGCACATATGGAAAAGAAGAGCTGTCCATTGACAGCAACGGGGAAGTGACCCAGGACGAGGTGACCGTAGAACCCGAAGCGGGGAATACCGTGTGGCTGACTCTCAATTCCCGTATTCAGGAAGTAGCCAATGCATCGCTGGCGAAAAATGTGAAGGCTTCTGCGGAAGCGGGGCAGACTTCAGCCAATGACAAATGGTATGGCCAGGACTGTGTGGCTGGTGCCGCTATTATGGTCGATGTGGAAACAGGAGGAATTCTGTGTGCTTCCACATTCCCGACCTATGATATCAACGAATACCTGACCAATGCCGAATACAATGAAAAAATTAACGAAGACGAAACGAATCCGATGGTAAACCGCGCCTTTAGCGGACAGTTTACCCCCGGTTCGACATTTAAACCGTTGGTGGCCTCCGCCGCCTTACAGGAAGGGGTACTAACAGAAGATACTACCATTCACTGCAGCGGTGTGTACGATTACTTTGCCGATACCGGGTTTACGCTAGGTTGTATGGGAACCCATGGTTCGATCAACGTGATCACGGCGCTGGAAAGATCGTGCAACGTGTTCTTCTGTGAAACGGGCCGCCGGCTGGGGATTGAAAAAATTGATGCCTATGGAACGCTGTTCGGGCTGGGCGAACCTAGTGGTGTAGAAGTCAGTGAAGGGGATGGCTTGCTGGCCAATCCTACAGATTATGAAAAGAACCACGGCAGCAGCTGGACCAGCGGTATTACGGTACAGGCGTCTATTGGGCAGAGCGATAACTCGTTTACCCCCGTACAACTGGCCAGCTATATCACCACCATCGCGAACGATGGGGTGCGTATCCGGCTGCATTTGGAAGACAAGATCACCGATTATACCGGAGAAGAAGTGATTGAACAGATTGGACGGGAAGAACTCAACCACTGCGGCGTGGATTTAGAAAACCTGCAAATTGTGCAGGAAGGTCTGCGGGCTGTGTGTGCTTCTTCGGACGGTACCGGTCGTTCTTTGGCGGATTATGGGATTGCTGTAGCAGGTAAAACCGGTACGGCCGAAAACCCCAGCCATTCGGATAACGAACTGTTTGTGGGCTATGCACCGTACGATGATCCCCAAATTGCCATTGTGGTTGTGATTGAATATGGTGACAAAGCCACCTATTCGATGAATGTGGTTCGCGATTTGCTCGATGCCTATTTCTATGGGGCCTATGTGGATGAGGACGGAAATATTCAGGTTCCGTCGGCCACTTCGCAGCAGACGAAAACCGAAGAATAAAAGAACAGACAAAACGACAAAGCCCCCGCTTTTTTCCGGGGGCTTTGTGCAATACCATGGAAAAAATTTTGACAGCCATGGGAATTTGTGATAGTATGTAAACTGAGGTAGAAGAGAAATGGGTGCGATCACGGTAATAACATCGGGAAAAGGCGGAGTAGGTAAATCCACCGTTACAGCTCATCTGGGGCGGGCTTTGGCTATGAGAGGGCGCCGGGTGCTGATTATGGACGGAGACGCCGGGCTGCGGTGCCAGGATTTACTTTTAGGAGTATCTTCCTCCCTGCTTTTTGATATGGGCGATGTTGTGCGGGGAAACTGCGAACCGATTCGGGCCATTTACGAA
>ENA-OYYT01000505-OYYT01000505.1-human-gut-metagenome-genome-assembly--contig:-NODE-505-length-17414-cov-9.713117_pt1 | contig 17414 bp, 20 predicted proteins | sample MGYA00243251_ERZ653453 | MGnify/ENA primary metagenome ERZ653453 (study PRJEB26926, sample SAMN06165174) | human gut metagenome | biome: ENVO:00009003; feature: ENVO:2100002; material: ENVO:00002003...
ACAGTTATTATATATGCCAGAGTTCAAAGATGGTATAAGATTATCAGATATGATATTAAGATTTTATAAAGATTTTAGTTCCTTTTTACTCCACACTGAATTGCCTGTGTCGGGCATATTTTCTTGCATCGCCCACACCGGATACATTCTGCACTGTTGGGGTTTTCCACAGGGTTAACTTCCATCTGGCAGGCTTTTGCACATTTTCCACAGTGGACGCATTTCTCCTGATCTATACGATAGCGAAATACAGATACTTTATTAAATATCGAATAAAAAGCTCCCAGCGGGCAGATATATTTGCAAAATGGTCGATATATCATAATAGCAAGAAGAATCGTGATTACCAAAATCACATTTTTCCAGAGGTAAAGCCATCCCACTGCACTTCGCATGGATTTATTCAGCAGAACCAGAGGAAGACCGCCCTCCAGCGTTCCTGCCGGACAGATCAGTTTGCAGAAATACGGTGCTCCCTGTCCCATGATATCTACCACAAACATTGGCAGAAGAATCACAAATACTATAAAAATGACATATTTCAATTTACGAAGCAGTTTATCTCCACGAAACGTCCGGATCTTCTTTGGAAACGGAATTTTATTCAACAAGTCCTGAATCAGGCCAAATGGGCAAAGAAATCCACAGACCAGTCTGCCAAGCAATGCCCCGACAAAAATCAGAAAACCCACTACATAATATGCTATTTTAAAGTTCCAGCTTCCGATCACTGCCTGAAGAGAGCCGATCGGGCAGGCGCCTGTGGCTCCGGGACAGGAATAACAGTTCAGTCCCGGAACACAGACATTTTTTAATTTTCCGGTATAGATCTTACCGGTCACAAATCCGGACAGATGGCTGTTTGTCAGCAGTGCCCACAATGCCTGGATTCCATGCCGTGGCCACTCATTTATCTTTAATTTTTTCTTATCCAATTCCAATACACTCCATACAGATATTAATTGCTTTTGTAAAAACCACGGACATCTCACCTCTGTAGATTCCAAAAACCATCAGAAGGATTCCAATAATTGCCAAAACAACTCCTGTCCATTTTGTTTCTGTTAATTTTTTTATCATAATCATATTTATCTTTCTTCCAGAATCTGGTATTTCTACTATTCAGCTCTGTTATTTTGAAACATTCGCAAGTTCTTTTTCTACAATTTCTTTCCACTCATCCAGGCTATGGCTTCCGGAATATGTTTCTCCTACAATGTTTCCTTCTTTGTCAACAAAGAATGTTTCAGGGAAAGCAGAGATGCCATTCAGACGTCCATTCATCATTGTTGAATCCGGAATCAGGAATGGATAGGATGCTTTTGTTTTCTCCTGAAGGACACCGGCTTTTTTCACTGCAGCATCATCCTGTTTGCCATCATCTCCTACTGTATCAAGAACAACACCGACAACGCCAACACCTTTTTCTTTCATCTCTTCATAGAGTTTTTCCAGTTCCGGAATCTCATTGACACATGGAGAACACCAGGTAGTAAAGATATTTACCAGAGTCAGATCATAGTCACTGAATACTTTTTCTGTATAATCTTTTCCGTCAACACCTTTTGTCTCAAACTTACCTACCGTTGTGGAATCGCCTGCATTGCTAGTTTCCTGCGGCTGGTCAAATGCAGAAAGCTGCTGGAATGGTGTCATCTCTGTGAGTGTCACATCGATTTTTTCCACTTCTTTTTTCAAGGATTCATCTGCATCCTTGTTGGTGCTCAGATAGTATTTGTATTTTCCGTCGCTGCTGCTTCCGATTTCTTTGTGTTCTGTGCAGCCTGTGATCTTATCCAGTTCTTTCTCAGAATCTTCGTCATAGATTCCAATCGCTCCAACTTTTGCAAGACTATTGTACCAGTCATCATATGCTGTTCCCATCTTGTCAACCTCTGCCTCTTTCTGCTCCTCGGTCATTTCGCTCCAGCTTATATATGCATATTTAATTGCATCTGCATTGTCATTCCATACTTCATTTGAGATCATTGCAATGGTCTGCTCTTTTATCTGTTTAAGCAGTTCCTCAGGAAGCTTCATGTTAAGTCCAAGAAATGGATATTCATAAGAATCCTGTGCCTGCACTGTTGTCTCAGATGGTTTAAAAGTGCCCTGTATAAAATCAGACGAGATTGCGTCACCATCTGCTGCAGCTGCATCTCCATCAACCACCATTCCCGCCTGATCTGCCGGAACCGCCATTGCTTCTGTACTTTCTGCTGCCATTACTGATACACTTCCAAGTGTAGATACCCCTAATATTGCTGCTGCCATAAGCGCTGTAAATTTCATAAGTTTTCTCCTTTCGATTGGGGACAGTGTTTGCGGCTTTTTGTCTGTCCCCCTGACTCGGTTATTATAGTCGCAATTATAACACCATAGCTATAAAATTTGTGTTAAGAAAACACGAAAATCAAAATTCTTTCGATTTATTTTTTTACACGAATTTTATACGGAACATGATATGATAGGAAGAGATTACATCGTTACTGCTCACTTTGTTCCCAGTAACCTGATCAAAATCTGCAGAAAAAAGGAGAATGCGCATGCATATATTAGTAATAGAAGACGAAGAACAGCTCTGCCGTTCCATCGCAGAAGGGCTGCGAATGGATGGCTACGAAACCGACACCTGCCTTGATGGAGATGAAGGGCTGGAATTATGTATGACTGAAAACTATGACCTGATCCTTCTGGATCTGAATCTTCCGGGCATTGACGGATTGGATATCCTGCAGCAGTTCCGCGAGATAAATTCCTCCACCCCGGTTCTGATTCTCTCAGCCAGAGGCCAGATTGAGGACAAAGTCGAAGGTCTTGACCTGGGAGCAAACGATTATCTGACAAAACCCTTCCACTTTGAAGAACTGGAAGCCCGGATCCGCAGTCTGACCAGACGCAGATTTATCCAGGAAAATGTCTGTCTGAAATGCGGGCGCATCACATTTGATACACGCACAAGAAAGACCCACATTGATCATGAAGAGCTGTCCCTCACACGAAAAGAAAGTGCGCTACTGGAATATTTTATACTTCACCAGAATCGTATCATCAGCCCGGAAGAACTGATCGAGCATATCTGGGATGGCAGCGTTAACAGCTTCAGTAATTCCATCCGTGTCCACATTTCTTCCCTTCGCAAAAAGCTGCGCACAGCTCTGGGAAGTGATCCAATACAGAATAAGGTTGGGCAGGGTTACATTCTCATGGAGGATCTGAAATGAAAAAAGAACATACAATAAAAAATCCACTGAAGAAACTCTCTCTTCAGTGGCGGCTGACACTGATCATCACGCTTCTGATGACCGTTACCTGCATTCTCATGTACTTTTTTATCAGTAGTTCTGCTGTGACCGGAATCGAAGATCTGGGTGATTATGTCGTAAAGATCAATGAAACTGATTCCACACCTATCACCTTTAATATTAATCCAAATACTCTGTTTGCAGGACTTTCTGATCAGGTACAAACAACCAAAGATCTGTTTCGCACCAGAAGTATCATTGCAACTGCAATCATTATTCTCCTGAGCAGTGTCGGTACATATTTTATCAGCCGCCGTGCACTGCTGCCTCTACGCAGACTCAGTAACGAAGTCAATAAAATAGAGGCCCAGAATCTTTCTGAGTCTCTTGAAGTTCCAGATACAAACGATGAGATTTCTCGTCTTACAGGCTCTTTTAATAAGATGCTTTCCCGACTGGATGATGCGTTTACGGCACAGAAGCAGTTTTCTGCCAGTGCCGCTCATGAGCTGAGAACTCCGCTTGCTGTCATGCAGACAAACCTCGAAGTTTTTGCACGCAAGAAAACTCCGACAATAGAAGAATATCAGGACATCTTTGGAATGATCCAGAATCAGACCGAACGACTTTCTCATCTATCTGAAGTTCTTCTCGATATGACCGGGATACAATCCGTTGAACGCTCTGATTCTATTTCACTGGCAGAACTCACCGATGAAGTCTGCTGCGATCTTGCCTCCATTGCTGACCAGAAAAAAGTGGAACTGATCCAGGAAGAGGGTGACTGCACCGTTACCGGAAGCTATCTTCTTCTCTACCGTGCTGTTTATAATCTTGTGGAAAATGCCATCAAATACAATCATTCTGGTGGAAAAGTAACGGTAAAAATATCTCAGACAAAAGCACTGCCTGTTGCGCATTCCAAACCAGCAGACTATGCTTTAGTCGAAGTAACAGACACTGGAATCGGTATCTCACCTGAATATCAGGAAAAAATCTTCGCCCCGTTTTTCCGCGTAGACAAATCCCGCAGTCGCGCCATGGGTGGAGCCGGTCTTGGTCTTGCCCTGGTAGCTGAGATTGCCAGACAACATGGCGGCCAGGTAAAAGTTCTGGCGAGCAGCAAAAAAGGCAGCACGATCGCACTCATGCTGCCCATAAATTCACCATTAATTGAAATTTGAACTATCATATTTATACTTTCTATAATCGAGGATTTTTTATGGATATAAACATTGAATTCGCAAGAAAAACTTCTCTTGCATATAACAGAACCTGTAAATCGCTTTGTCAGGAACTGAAATTGCCGCAGACGGCATTCGACATTCTTATGTTTCTGGCAAATAATCCCGAATTCTGCACTGCACGGGATATTGTCGAAGTCCGTAAATTAAAGGCAAACCTAGTTTCCGTCAATGTAGACAAGCTTGTCTGTGACGGATATCTGGAACGTCATGCGGTCAAAAGTGACCGCCGTAAGACCGAACTGCTCTGTACAGAAAAAGCTCAACCAATCATTGCAAAGGGCCGACAGCTTCAGCAGGATTTTATTGACCGGATCCTGACCGGCCTTGATAACGAAACGCGACAGAAATTTCTCGAGATTCTGAATATTATGGATCAGAATCTTGACAACATACTAAAAGGAGAAGCCTGAAAATGGCTTCTCCTTTTGCGTTCTACTGATACTTTTACTTTATAAAGTAATTTTTTATGACAATAAAGAAAATAACATCACTACAATTCCAAGTACGACCAGTATGATGCCAGTCGCGCGGTTGAGCGTTTTCGTTGATGCCTTATTTGCAAATACAGCAGCAATCCTTGCCCAGATAAAGGTAAATACGATACAGAGAATCCATACGGTCACATCTGGCATTCCACCGATCGCAAAATGAGATGCCGCTCCGGTAAATGCCGTGAAAGCCATGATAAACACACTGGTTCCTACAGCTGTTTTCAGCTCATATCCAAGCACAGATGTCAAAATCAGCAACATCATCATTCCACCACCGGCTCCGATAAATCCACAGATAAATCCAATCAGAACTCCACACACGATTGACTGAATTACACGTTTCTTTGCTGATACATTCTGCATGCTCTCTTTCGTTGTCATGACCGGTCTTACAATAAATTTGATTCCAAGAAGGAAGGTCATGAATACTGAAAAGTTCCCCATCGTGGCTGACGGTACAAGACTCGATACGTAACTTCCAACTACGGTAAAGGTCAGTACACTGATCATCATGATCACACCGTTCTTAATATCCAGATTCTTATTCTTTCCATATACATAAGCGGATACCGCACTTGCCAGTACATCCGATGACAAAGCAATACCTACCGCCATATAAGGATCCATCCCAAGAAATGTGATGAGCATGGGACTGATCACAGCTGCAGCACTCATACCTGCAAAGCCCGTTCCAAGCCCTGCTCCCATTCCTGCAAAAAATGTGACGATCACCGTCCATAAAATCTGCATGTTTTTTCTCTCCTTTATTTAATTCTTTTTTGAATAGTTCAATTTTGAATCATTATAGCATAAGGAGAGAATATTGCAACCAACCTCTATTTATTCTTTTTCATAAAGGAATTCTTCTGGCAGCACCACTTTGAAATCTTTTGTAAGAGCACTGAAGTTATTCGGCTGGATCGTCTGCATTTTATGTGGTTTGCAAAGACTTTTTTTTAATGATCACAAAGCCACATCTCATTGACAATCTCCATATAAAAGGGGTACACTCACAGATATGAAATAAAAAAGGAGTCACAAAAATGGAATTACAGAATGGAAGACCTGAAACCACATCAGGAAGACTTGATAAAGAAATTCGTGTCTATGATCTGTTGGATAAACTTGGCATAGCTTACCAGCGTGTAGACCATGAAGCAACTATGACTATGGAAGCCTGCGAAGAAGTTGACCGTATTCTGGGCGATGACACTACTATATGTAAAAATCTTTTTCTCTGCAACCGGCAGGAGACAAACTTTTACCTTCTTCTGATGCCAGGTGACAAGCCATTTAAGACCAAGGATCTGTCAGCACAGATCAACTCTGCCCGCCTGTCCTTCGCTAAACCGGAATATATGGAAAAATATTTGGACATCACTCCGGGATCTGTCAGTGTGATGGGACTGATGAACGATCATGATAAGAAAGTACAGCTGCTGATTGATGAAGATGTCATGAAAAATCCTTACTTCGGATGTCATCCTTGTATCAATACTTCAAGTCTCAAATTCACGACTGAAGACCTCAAAAACAAGATCATTCCTGAACTTGAGCACGCACCGCTCATGGTAAATCTTCCAAATCCGGAAGCTCAGAATTAAATAACACTTTAAAAATGAAAAAGGATTTTCTTTTATGAAAACACAACTGAATTACGCAAAAATCTTTATGGAAACAGTCATACTGACCGTTGCTGTCGCGATCATTGCTGCTGCGGTATATTTTTTCCTGGTACCAAGCCATACCTCTGTCAGCAGCATCTCCGGCCTTGGAATCATACTCTCAAACTTCGTACCACTGCCATTGTCCGCGATCACGATGATTCTGAATGTCATACTTCTGATTATCGGCTTTCTTACCTGCGGTCGGGAATTTGGTGTAAAAACCGTATATACCAGCATCATGCTCCCGGTCTTTCTTGGAATATTTGAAAAAATCTTTCCGAATTTTGGTTCCATGACCAACAGTCAGGAACTGGATGTTCTCTGCTATATTCTGGTCGTCAGTGTAGGTCTGAGCATTCTCTTTAACCGGAATGCCTCTTCCGGTGGACTGGATATTGTCGCAAAGATCATGAATAAATACCTGCATATGGAACTTGGAAAGGCCATGTCCCTTTCCGGTATGTGTGTTGCACTTTCCGCTGCTCTGGTCTATGACAAGAAAACTGTTGTTTTAAGTATTCTTGGTACATACTTCAATGGTATCGTACTGGATCATTTTATTTTTGACCACAATATCAAACGGCGTGTATGTATCATTACCAAAAAAGAAGAAGAACTTCGTAACTTCATCATTCATGAACTGCACAGCGGTGCTACTGTTTATGAAGCATACGGGGCCTATAATATGCAGAAACGAAACGAGATCATCACGATCGTAGATAAAACAGAATATCAGAAGCTAATGAATTTCATCAACCATGAGGATCCTCTCGCCTTCATCACAGTTTATAATGTATCTGATATGCACTATCAGCCTAAAGTCTGATTCGATGCCAGACCTGTGCACTTTTTTAGCACATAAAAACCGCAGCTTCCTGTATTTTTTATATACAGAATACCGCGGTTTTATTATTTCTTTATTACATGGAAATCCATCCAAATGCGTTTGCCACAGAGCTGAGCAGAATGATCGCTGCAAAGATTGGGCAAAGATATTTGATCATAAAATTGAAGATTTTCTTTCTTTTAAAGGTTCCTTCACCGAGAACAACTTCGTCTTCTATCTTCTTCAGTCCGATCACTCTGGAGATCAGAAGACATGTAGCAATTGCTGCGATCGGCATCATCACGGAGTTAGTCAGGAAGTCAAAGAAATCAAGGAACTGCATTCCGATGATCTTCACACATGCCAGTGGTCCATAGCCAAGGGATGACAGGCTGCCAAGGACGATCATGATCGCACCAACAACCAGTGTGGATTTCTGTCTGCACCATTTCAGTTCATCCTGGAAGGTAGATACTGCACTTTCTGTCAGGGCAATGGAGCTTGTCAGTGCCGCACAGAGCACCAATACAAAAAACAGAATACCAATCGGTGTTCCAAGTCCCATACTTGCAAAGACCTTCGGGATCGTGATGAACATCAGCGCCGGACCAGCCTGCAGAGTATTTGGATCTCCACCAGAAAATGCAAATACTGCCGGGATGATCATCAAGCCTGCCATAATTGCAATTGCAGTATCAAAGATCTCTACATTAGTTGTTGAACTTTCAATAGACACGTCTTTCTTCATGTAGGAACCAAATGTCACCAGAATACCCATTGCAATAGAAAGTGAATAGAACATCTGTCCCATTGCAGCTACTACTGTCATCCATGAAAAATTCTTCGGATTTGGAATCAGGAAGTACTTAACGCCCTCCAGAGCTCCAGGTCTTGTCACAGAATAAACCGTGATCACGATTGATAAAAATACCAGAACCGGCATCATAAATTTAGACACACGCTCTACGCCATTTCGAACACCTGCATAGATGATCCCTACTGTAAATAATGCAAATACCAGGAAGCAGACCTCTGTGGATACTCCATTTGAAATAAATTCTGAGAAATAACCATCCGTTGCCAGATTCTGAGTATTTCCTTTTACATATTCAACCAGATATTTGATTACCCATCCGCCGATAACGGAATAATACGGCACGATCAGAATCGGGATGATCGCATTGATCCAGCCCCCAAAAGAAAGCCATTTTGATTTGCCAAATTTGCCGAACGCACCTACCGGACTTTTCTTCGTCATACGCCCAAGTGCTGTTTCTGCTATGATCATGGAATATCCAAATGTCATTGCCAGAATAATATAGATCAGCAGAAAAATTCCTCCGCCATACTTGGCTGCCAGATATGGAAACCTCCAGATATTTCCCAGGCCAACCGATGCTCCGGCAGCCGACAATACAAATCCCAGTTTCCCGGAAAACGTACTTCTTTCATGATGATGTTGCTCCATAAAATTACCCTTTCCCCCATCCATATATTTTGCTCAAACCTTCATAAATAATTTCAGCTTCTTTGATAATATCATGGTTTTAAGACGACGGCAATCAATAAAAAATCGCTGTAAATTTGCACCGCATTAATGTATTAAATATTTACTGTGACTTTTCACAACGATTTTTCCATATGTTTCGTTTATTCTACAGGTTTGCAGGTACAGCCGATTCCCAGCCCATCCGGACCGATATGACAGGACAGACCAAAGGAAAGTTTATCACACATAACATCCATTCCCGGAAAGCTTTCTTTAATCTGAGCCATCCATTCTGCCGTTACTTCATCAGTGCTGCTGGAAGCCGCCATCAGATATACATTTCCTGCCTCGTATTCTTCACGGAAATTAGTTTCCAGTTCATGTTTCATCGCATCGATCATGACCTTGCGTGCTTTCTTCATACCACGGCATTTCTGATAAGTATCAAGTGTTCCTGTACTGAAATGCATGACTGGTTTAATATTCAGGACATCTGCTGCCAGGGCTGTCACTGAGCTGACTCTTCCACCTTTTTTCAGATATTCCAGGGTGCTGAGTCCAATGTAAATCGTCATCTTTTCTCTGGTTTCCTCGAGGATTTTCTTGATTTCAGCTGCACTGTAACCTTTTTCTGTCATTTCTACTGCATCAAGAACCGAACGGTGCATCGGAGTCGCTACACGACCATTGTCAACTACAAAGACTTTTCCGGCAAATTCATCTTCATTTGCCATTGCCATTGCTGCCATACAGGAACCGCTTAATGCACTGCTGAGCGGAATATATACGATTTCTTCATATTCTTTCAACATTTCTTTCCACATCTCCGCAACCTCTACCAGTGACGGCTGCGATGTAGATACATCCGTTCCCTTGCGCAGCATATCATAAAATTCTTCTCTGGATAAATCTACGCCTTCACGATATACCTTTTCTTCGATATAAAATGGCATTGGAAGCACTTTGATTCCAAGTCTTTCGGCCTCTTCGTTTAAAATCCCGCTATGACTGTCTGTCATGATTCCTGTTTTCTTCATAATAACTTCTTCCTTTGTATTCTGTTTTTATAATGTTTTAATGATTGGCATCACATAATCAATGATTTCTTCCGGTGTTTCTTTCATTTCGTCCATGATCCAGCGTCTCGAAACACCGTCCAGTACACAGAGTTTTACAACCCATCCATATTTTTCTGATATATCAGAATCTGCGGATTCGACTGCTTTTCTCTTTTCATGAATTTTCTCCCCGAGTCTTTTCGTAAAAAGATCCATATTCAACCCGCGAATCGCCCACATTTCTTTATAATTCAACGATATCTGATAAAAATAATTGAACAGATATTCCCGCAGTTTTCGTTCATCAGATGTATCTAATAATGGAAGAAACTCTATATTCAGCTTCTCCGCTGTTGCGTCTGCAATACTGTCCAGTACTTCCGAAATCGATGCAAAATTTCTGTAAAAAGAAACTCTTGCAACGTTTGCTTCCTGCACAATATCTGTTACTGTAATGTCCATGTAGGATTTTTGTGTCATAAGCCGCAGAAATGCCTGCTCTATCTCACTTTTCGCAGAATGATTTTCTTTCTTGTTCATAATCTGTTTGTTACACCCCGTTGCATTTCGATTCATTCATGTTACATTTTGTTTCATCAAAGAACTGTATTGTATCACTCGTTAAAAAATATGTCAACAAATGAAGAAATTTTCTTCTCTTTTTCTCCTTTAGGTCAATGGACATCTCTTCTCCTGTCTGTTAATGTCTATTACAAAATAAAACAACTCAGGAGATGATGACTATTGAACAAAAAATTCAAAGAACAGGGGAACTTTCAGTACTGTTTCCACTATTGAAGAGATTCTGCGATAACAAAAAATCAAGGAAATTCTGTCAAAAATTTCCCTGACCCTTTTTATCATACGGTTTATTTGCAAAGTTTTTCTAACTTATACATATCCTTTCGTCTGCTCTTTAATAATGGGAGTTCTTCTCTTACCTGCTCTTCATAGTCCATATCCAATTCAGCCAGAAGAATTCCTTCGTTTTCATCCAGCATGCCTGTCACTCTGCCCCACGGATCTGTGACAATAGAATGTCCCCATGAAATATATCCTGCCGATACATCACGTGCCGGAGCACAACCAACCATATAAATCTGATTATCCAGTGCCCGAGTTCTGAAAGACAATTCCCAGTGTGCCGGTCCCGTTGTCATGTTGAATGCAGCCGGAACAAAAATAACTTTCGCACCATCATTTACCATCATTCGTGATAATTCTGGAAAACGAATATCAAAGCAGAGCATGACTCCTATTTTACCAAACTCTGTATCAAATACCGTGTCGCTATCACCTGCTGTTAACATATCGGATTCTTTGAATGTCTGACCGCCTTTGACATCAATGTCAAATAAATGTACTTTTCTATGTTTCCCGATCTGTTTTCCTTCACGGTCAAAAATGTAAGATGTGTTGTAAACATTTCCCTCAGCATCTTTTTCCGGCATGGATCCTCCAATCAGATAAATTCCATACTGTTTTGCATACCCAGATAACTGCTGCCATACCGGTCCACCTTCTTTTTCGGCATAGATTGGAAAATTCTCTGTCTGATATGGGCAACAGAACATCTCCGGAAGAATTACAAAATCTGGGTTTTCATCCTTTATTTTTTCGAGATAAGTTTTAACAGTTCTTACATTTTCCATTTTATCTGCTACTGTCGACATCTGTATGGCAGCAATCTTTATTTTTTCCATCACGTTACTCCTTTTATATTTCCCTCTGGAACGATATTTTCTTTCATACTATTCACTATTTTACATACATTGCCAGTTTTTTCAACAATTAGCGTTTCCACTTTCTATAGGACAATTCCTTTAATGTGGTAAAAAGTTAAAATTTTCCATTGACAGTGTATTTTTACAATGATAGAATTGAAAAAAGCGACGAAGGCGTCAGTTTTTTTGGGAACTGCGCCTTTTTTCGATATTAAACAACAAAGGAGTGCTTTAATCATGAAAAAGATGTGTTATTTATTAACTATGGGATTACTTGCAGGAAGTCTTACTGTTCCTGTATTTGCAGCTTCTGATGCTGATTCTGCATCTGACAAAAAATGGGTTATCGCTACCGATACCGTCTTCAAACCATTTGAATATACTGATGATGATGGCAACTTCGTAGGAATTGATGTAGATGTACTTGATGCTATCGCGAAAGACCAGGGATTTGAATATGAACTGAAGAGCCTTGGATGGGACGCTTCCATCGCAGCTTGCCAGGCTGGACAGGCTGACGGTATGATTGCCGGTGCTTCTATTACAGATGAAAGAAAAGACAGCGGCTGGCTGTTCTCTGACGGATATTATAATGCTACACAGTCTATGACTGTACAGAAAGATTCCGATATCAAAGGATTCGATGACCTGAAAGGCAAGACTGTTGGTGTTAAGACTGGTACTCAGGGTGCTACCTATGCAGAAAGCCTGAAAGATGAATACGGATTCAACATCACCTATTATGAAGATTCACCGACAATGTATCAGGCTGTTCTCGGCGGACAGGTAGTTGCATGCTTCGAAGATACACCGATCATGGCATCCTCTATCAAAGATGGGGACCTTGCACTCCAGATCCTGGAAGACACTGCAAATGAAGGATCTCCTTACGGATTCGCTATTTTCGACGCTGACAACCAGGAACTTCTCGATATGTTCAACGCTGGTCTGAAAGACATCAAAGACAGCGGCGAATATAACAAGATCATCGCCAAATACCTTGGCGAAGATGCCGTTCCGACAGAAGAAGCCGAAGCTGACGCTGATGCAACAGAAACACCTGCTGCTGAAGAAGAAGCTGCAGAATAATTTTTAAGACTCAGGCCTTATCAGATAAACTGATTTAAAACACTACACGAATTACAGGGCTGCTGCATTTTGTGGCAGCTTTGTTTTTGAAAGGAGATTTCCATGATCCAGATTATAACCAGATATGGAAACCTGCTGCTTCTTGCTATGGGACAGACCTTACTACTTGCACTGTGTGGTCTGTTCTTTGCCTGTATACTGGGTATGTTTTTTGGTCTCTTAAGTGTACTGAAAAACAAAGCATGCAGAATCATATCATCCATTTTTGTTGACGTAATCCGTGGTGTCCCAATGATCGTTCTGGCATATTTTATTTATTTTGGTGTTCCGTACTGCCTGAACAATATGATGGGATTTAATTTCACACTTACAGCACTCCAGGCCGGTACTGTCTGCCTCGCCCTTAACTGTGGTGCTTATATGGCAGAGATCATCCGTGCAGGTATCCTGTCTGTTGATTCCGGACAGATGGAAGCAGCGAGAAGTCTTGGTCTTCCATATTCGCGTGCCATGATCCGTGTTGTACTTCCACAGGCAATCCGCACCATGATTCCAAGTATCATCAACCAGTTCATCATCACACTGAAAGATACCTCTATTCTTTCTGTTATCGGTTTCCCGGAACTGGTCAATACCGCGAAAAATGTTGTTGCCAATTCCTTTATGTCTTTCCAGACATGGGGTATTGTCGCAGTTATGTACCTGATCGTAATCACGATCTTATCAAAAGTAGCCAAAATCGTAGAAAGGAGACTGAACCGTGGCCGTAAATAAAGAGAATGTCAAAATTCACGTATCACATTTAAAGAAAAGCTTCGGTACCCTGGAAGTATTAAAAGATATCTCCACCGACATTCACGAAGGCGAAGTGGTCGTTATCATCGGACCTTCCGGAAGCGGAAAGTCTACTTTTCTCCGTTGTATGAACAAACTGGAAGAAATCACAGACGGTGAAGTTATCGTAGACGGCAAAAATCTTACAGATAAACATGTTGATATCAACAAAGTACGCGAAAATGTAGGTATGGTTTTCCAGCATTTTAACCTTTTTCCACATATGAATGTCACACAGAATCTTATGCTTGCACCCGTTGAGCTGAAAAAAGCAACCAAGGAGGAAGCTAAGGAACGCGCCATCCACATGCTGAAGAAGGTCGGCATGGATGATAAAGCAGAAGCTTATCCGGAACAGCTTTCGGGTGGTCAGAAGCAGCGTGTAGCAATTGCACGTGCACTCTGTATGACACCTGATATTATGCTTTTTGATGAGCCTACCAGTGCCCTCGATCCCGAAATGGTCGGTGAAGTTCTGCAGGTTATAAAACAGCTTGCAGCTGATGGTATGACAATGGTTATTGTAACTCATGAAATGGGATTTGCACGAGAAGTTGCTGACCGTGTTCTTTTCATGGACGGTGGTTACATCGTAGAAGAAGGTACTCCACAGGAAGTACTTCTGAATCCAAAAGAACCTCGAACTATCGATTTTCTGAATAAAGTACTGTAGATAAAATGAGCCGCTGCGAATGCAGCGGCTCATTTTATATGCTACAAGTTCTCTTTTTTCAATAACAATTTGTACAAAATTATTTCGCAGCTTTGATCGTTATATCCCCATCCTCACTCTTAATTTCGAGGGAATTCTGTGCCTTATTTCCAGAATCAACGCTCTGTTCATCGTCTTCATCCGTCATGACTTTGCCAAGTTTCTCCGGAATATTGATCTCACTTGCTTCTGCCTCTACAGAAAGATCTGCAAGTGTTTTTTCCGGAATACTGAGTGTAATATCACCAAGGCTGCTGCGAATCTCATTCTTACCGGTAAATGTAACATTCTCGGCTTGTATATCACCATCAGCCATTTCAATCTGACTATTGGCAAATATAACATCTTTAATCTTCAGATCACCGAGATCATCTTTCAACTCAAGATTCTTAAATCTACCTCTCACAATTTTAACATCGCCATCGTCATTCTGAATCACTGCCTGTTTGGCATTCAATGATTCAATATCTAAGTCACCATATCCCATCTTGCAGGAAAAACTACTCATGTCGTTTTCCTTCGGAATATAAACAGTTACTTTATTTGAATTTTCGATCACATGGCTCTGACCGAGCATTTCCTGAAGGAAATTGATATCGATATGAATATATGAATATGACTCATTTCCCTTTTTCTCTACAAGATTCAGAGTATCATCCTGTACCTGATAGGAAAGAGGCAGCATTCCTTTATTTGTCTCAATATTGTATGCAATGTAAAAGTTTTCATCGTCAGATTCTTTTACATCCAGATCAAGATTTCGAAGATCAACATTCACAGAAGAAAATGAATTGATCTTTGTCTTGCTTAAAATCACATGGCTGTCACTGGAATCCATCATTGCGTTTCCACTGATTCTGTTCAGATCCGCTGTTTTTACATAATTTTTACCACCGGATGCAACACCAACTCCAAAAAACAGGACTCCTATTGCGCAGAGGATACCACCAGCAACCAGCAAACGTTTATTTGTTTTTTTCATGATTCTTACCCCTCTTTCCAGCTATTTTCCGTGCAAGCATAACAAGAAGCATACCAGTCCATTTGCAGAGATAGATTCCAAGAAGATACAGCAGGATTGCGCATCCAATTCCAAGTAACCCACATCCTGTGATCATCAGTGCACCCGATAAAGAATACGGGAAGGAAACAAGTCCTCTGAGCAACAGCTTGCCACCCACCAGTAAAATACTGAATGCTGCAATAAAGTCACTGAAGATCACACAGACAACACAGATTGCTGCCGCCAGAAGCACTGCAAGCATTGCGATAAAAAGTGGAACTGTCACAGGTGTTGACATGATAGCTAAAACAGCCAGCAGCGTGATTCCTTTTTTACTCTTTTTCTCTTCACCACTCTCATCCTGTTCCTGAATCTTCCGATCCAGAAGGTTATACATCAGGTCCGCAGCCGCTTCCTTCGGAGTTCCAAGCTCCTCCATCAGTCTCTGCTGACCTTCCTCATCTGTATCACTAAAATATTCATTGAAATACTCAATTGCGTCTTCATAATCCTGCTTCGGAAGTTTGCGAAGATATTTCTGCAATTTAGTCATATATTCTTCTCTGGTCAATTTCGGATCCTCCCTTCAATGATTCCGTCAATTGTATCTCTGTAGGAAATCCATTCTTTATTGAGATACATCAGTTGTTCTTTACCGGAATCGGTGATAGAATAATACTTGCGTTTACGTCCCTGAAATTCCTGAGAATAGGTTGCGAGATAACCGTTTTTCTCGAGTTTCTTCAGGATGGGATATAGAGTGGATTCTTTGATATCAGCCACGATCTTGACGGTCTGGCTGATCTCATATCCGTAGGAATCCTGTGATTCTACTACGGACAGGATCAAAAACTCTATAAGTAATGCTGATACGGGATAATACATCCGATCACCTCCATAAATGATATGTAAAATAATTATATATAAAAATTTTATATATAAAATATATACATATTCATTCTAAAAGTCAAGGAGTTTTTCACAAATGAAGAAAAAAGCATTCAAAGCCGCGTTTCCATACACGATTCCTATCGGTATAGGCTTTCTTTTCCTGGGAATGTCCTATGGATTTATGATGCAGAGTAAGGGCTTTTCTGTATGGTATCCATTCTTTATGAGTATGTTTATCTTTGCGGGATCTATGGAATTCGTAACGGCAAATCTTCTGCTGTCGGCATTCAGTCCGGTTGCAGCTTTCTTTCTGGCACTGATGGTCAATGCCAGACATTTATTTTATGGCCTTTCCATGCTGGATAAATATAAAAATACCGGTTGGAAGAAGTTCTACCTGATCTTTGGCATGTGTGATGAATCTTTTACTGTCAACTGTACAGTAACACCGCCGGATGATGTAGACCGTGGATGGTTTATGTTTTTTGTCAACCTGTTAAACCAGATTTACTGGGTATTCGCTGCTACAGCGGGTGCACTCTTAGGATATGTGATTCATTTTGATACAACCGGAATCGAATTTGTCATGACCGCACTGTTTGTCGTTATGTTCCTGAACCAATGGGAAGAATCCAAAGATCATCTTCCAGCTCTGGTAGGATTAATTTGTTCTGCCATCTGTCTTCTGATCTTCGGAAGCAGCAATTTTATTGTTCCGTCCATGATCTTTATCATCGTGGCCTTCACAGCCGAGCGCAGATTCAGTAAGAAACCGGAGGTGGCTGCAAAATGACTATGACAACAACACAAGCTATCATCACCATTGCGGCAGTTGTCCTTGGAACAATGGCAACGCGTTTTATCCCATTCATTATTTTCCCGGAGGGTAAAAATCCACCGGAATTTATCAAATATCTCGGAACCGTACTTCCGTATGCGGCAATCGGACTTCTTGTCATCTACTGTCTGAAAGATGTCCCTGCAAGCAGTACACATGGACTTCCTGAAGCAATTGCAATTGTTTTCATCGTACTGCTCTACAAGTGGAAAAAAAATACCCTGCTGAGTATCGGTGGTGGCACCGTCCTGTATATGATCTGTCTCTTATACACATCTGACGCTGCCGACGAACCCTAGG
>ENA-OYYT01000518-OYYT01000518.1-human-gut-metagenome-genome-assembly--contig:-NODE-518-length-16958-cov-5.138141_pt1 | contig 16958 bp, 7 predicted proteins | sample MGYA00243251_ERZ653453 | MGnify/ENA primary metagenome ERZ653453 (study PRJEB26926, sample SAMN06165174) | human gut metagenome | biome: ENVO:00009003; feature: ENVO:2100002; material: ENVO:00002003...
CTCTATGACCTTGATGGCGTTCTCCTTGGCCAGGAACTGGATGTTGAACGGGCCGGAGATGTGCAGGGCCTTGGCGATCTTGCCCGATATCTTCTTGATTCGGCGGATGGTCTCGACATACAGTTTCTGCGACGGGAAGCGGATGGTGGCGTCGCCGGAATGGACGCCGGCGAACTCTATGTGCTCGGAGATAGCGTAGAGCTTGATCTCGCCGTCCTGGGCCACGGCGTCCATCTCGATTTCCTTGGCCTGCTGGATGAACTCGCTGACGACCACGGGGTGGGACTTGCTGACGGCTGCGGCCATACGGAGAAAGCGTTCGAGCTCCTCGTCGTTGGAGCACACGTTCATGGCTGCGCCGCTCAGGACGTAGCTGGGGCGGACGAGGATGGGGTATCCGACTTCGTCCACGAACTCGTGAATGGCGTCCATGCTGGTGAGTTCGCGCCAGCGGGGCTGGTCGACGCCGAGTTCGTCGCAGAGGCTGGAGAACTTATTGCGGTCTTCGGCGCGGTCGATGTCGCAGGCCTGAGTGCCGAGGATGCGCACCTTCTCGCGGTCCAGGCGCACAGCCAGGTTGTTGGGAATCTGGCCGCCGGTGCTGAGGATGGTGCCGAAGGGCTGCTCAAGCTCCAGGATGTCCATGACGCGCTCAAAAGTGAGTTCGTCGAAGTATAGGCGCTCGCACATATCGTAGTCGGTGCTGACCGTCTCCGGGTTGTAGTTGATCATCACGGAGCGGTAGCCATGGCGGGCCACGGTCATGAGAGCATTGACACCGCACCAGTCGAACTCCACGGAGCTGCCGATGCGGTAGGCGCCGGAGCCGAGCACCACCACGGATCGGTGGTCGCCGGTGTAGTCGATGTCGTTGGCGGTGCCGTTGTAGGTGAGGTAGAGGTAGTTGGTCTGTGCGGGGTACTCGGCGGCAAGGGTGTCGATCTGCTTGACGACGGGAAGGATGCCGAGTTCCTTGCGGCGACGGCGTACGGCGTCGCTGAGGGGTGCGCTCTCGGCCGTCATGCGGTCGCCATAGAGGGCGCGGGCTATCTGGAAGTCGCTGAAGCCCTGCTGCTTGGCGGTGCGGAAAAGGTGGGCGGGGAGGTCGTCGACACGGTCATATTTCTCCAGCTCGTCGCGGGTGTCGGTGATGTTGGCGAGCTTATAGAGGAACCAGCGGTCAATCTTGGTGAGCTCGTGGATGCGGTCCACGGAATAGCCTTTGCGCAGTGCGCGGGCGATGGCAAAGATGCGCTTGTCGGTGGGCTGGCTGAGGGCCAGGTCGAGGTCGGGCATATTGGGTTCGCGGTTCTCGACGAATCCGTGCATGCCCTGGCCTATCATGCGCAGGCCCTTCTGGATGGCCTCCTCGAATGTGCGGCCGATGGCCATGACCTCGCCGACGGATTTCATCGACGAGCCGATCTCGCGGCGCACGCCGTGGAACTTGCCGAGGTCCCAGCGGGGGATTTTCACCACTACATAGTCGAGGGCGGGCTCGAAGAAGGCGGAGGTGGACTTGGTGACGGAATTGCGGAGCTCGAAGAGGCCGAAGCCGAGGCCGAGCTTGGCGGCGACGAAGGCCAGGGGGTAGCCGGTGGCCTTGCTGGCCAGGGCCGACGAGCGGCTCAGGCGGGCGTTGACCTCGATGACGCGGTAGTCGTTGCTCTGCGGGTCGTAGGCATACTGCACGTTGCACTCGCCCACAATGCCTATGTGGCGAATAATCTTGATGGCCAGGGCACGCAGTGTGTGGTAGTCGTCGTTGCTGAGGGTCTGGCTGGGAGCCACTACAATGCTCTCCCCGGTGTGAATACCCAGGGGGTCGAAGTTCTCCATGTTGCAGACCGTGATGCAGTTGTCGTAGCGGTCGCGAACGACTTCGTACTCGACTTCCTTCCAGCCCTTGAGCGATTTCTCGACGAGCACCTGGGGGGAGAAGGTGAGGGCCTTTTCCACCAGGGTTACGAGCTGCTCCTCGTTGTCGCAGAATCCGGAGCCGAGACCGCCGAGGGCGTATGCGGCGCGGACGATGACGGGGTATCCGAGGGCTCGGGCGGCGGCACGGGCCTCATCCAAGTCGGTGCAGGCCTCCGAGCTGATGGTCTTGACGCCGATCTCGTTGAGACGCTCCACGAATAGCTCGCGATCCTCGGTGTCGATGATGGCCTGCACGGGGGTGCCGAGCACGTCGACGCCATATTCCTCCAGCACGCCGTCCTGGTATAGCGACACGCCGCAGTTGAGGGCCGTCTGGCCGCCGAAGGCGAGCATGATGCCGTCCGGGCGCTCTTTTTCTATTACCTTGCGGACGAAGGCCGGGGTGACGGGCAGGAAGTATATCTTGTCGGCGAAGCCCTCGGAGGTCTGCACCGTGGCGATGTTGGGGTTGATGAGCACCGTCTCGATGCCCTCTTCCTTGAGGGCCTTGAGCGCCTGCGAGCCGGAGTAGTCGAACTCGCCGGCCTCGCCTATCTTCAACGCTCCCGAGCCCAGGAGCAACACTTTCTTGTACTGTTTCTTATCCATAGGTCAGAGCATTGCGATGAAGTCGTCGAAAATGAACTCGGTATCCTTGGGGCCGGAAGAGGCCTCGGGGTGGAACTGGGCCGAGAAGAATGGGAGGGTCTTGTGGCGGATGCCCTCGTTGGTGCCGTCGTTCATGTTCACGAACAGCGGCTCCCAATCGGCGGGCAGGGTGTCCTGGTCGATGGCGAAGCCGTGGTTCTGCGAGGTGATGAAGCAGCGGTCGGTGCCTTTCTGCCTCACCGGCTGGTTGTGGCCGCGGTGGCCGTACTTTAGCTTGAAGATTCTGGCGCCGGCCGCCCTGCCGAGCAGCTGGTTGCCCATGCAGATGCCGCAGATGGGCTTTTCGGATTCAAATGCTTTCCTTAGGTGCTCCACCGTCTTGTCGGCCAGGTCGGGGTTGCCGGGGCCGTTGCTGATGAACAGGCCGTCCCATTCCAGGGTGTTGAAGTCGTAGTCCCAAGGCACTACGGTCACCTCCACGCCTCGGCTGGCCAGACACCTTATTATATTGTACTTGGTGCCGCAGTCCACGAGCACCACCTTCTTGTCGCCCTGGCCGAAGCGCTTCACCTCGGGAGTGCTGACCTTGGCGATGAGGTTCTCCTTGTTGGGGTCGTAGAACTCGCCGGCCTCTCTCTCGCCTTCCATGACGATGCGTCCGAGCATGGAGCCTTTCTCGCGCAGCAGCTTTGTGAGGGCGCGCGTGTCGATGCCCGTCAGACCGGGTATACCCTCCTCCCGCAGCCAGTCGCTGAGGGTGCGGCCGGAGAGATAGTGGCTGGCCCGGCGGCTATACTCCTGGCAGATGATGCCGGCGCAGTGGATGCGGCTCGACTCGAAATGAGGGTCTAAAGACGACGACGGCGCCCCTGCCTTGGCAGGTACGCCGTAATTGCCGAGAAGAGGGTAGGTGGTGACGAGTATCTGGCCTTCGTAGGAGGGGTCGGTGAGACTTTCCGGATAGCCGGTCATGGCGGTGTTGAAGACAACCTCGCCGCCGGAGCCGACGGGGGCGCCGAACGAGTATCCCTCGAACCGGCTGCCGTCTTCCAGAATCAACGTGGCTTTGGGCTGGGTGTGCATCTCTGAAATTTTCTGCAAAGTTAGTGAAAAAAGTTGAGAGATTCGCCACATGCAGGGGTGCGCCTCGGTGCATCCGCCGTCGCAATCTGCTATAACGGATGCACCGGGGAGCATCCCTACAGGTCGCGGAGGGTCCGCAAATCGCATCTATCAGCTTTTTTCACTACCTTTGCACACCAACAAAAACCGAACAGCCATGACGCGCTCACTTTCCGCACTCCTCTCGCTTGCAGTTGCCTTAGGGGCCGCTGCCGCTCCATTCACGCTGACTTCGCCCGACGGCCGCATCAAGGCGGTGGTCAGCACAGGCAAGACGCTCGAATACTCCGTCAGCTATGACGGCCTGACGGTGCTATGCCCGTCGGAAATCGGCATGACGCTTAACAACGGGCAACAGATAGGCCCTGGCGACGCCAAGCTCGTAGGCCGCGACATCGTGGACAAGTACATTCCCTCGCCGTTTTATCGCCGCTCGGAGGTGCGCGAACGCTACAACGCCATGACGCTCAGCCTCGGCAAGAGCTGGGAGGTGCAGTTCCGCGCCTACGACGACGGAGTGGCATACCGCTTTGCCTATTCGGGGAAAAAGCCGTTGGAGGTCAAGGACGAGACTGCTATCTTCAGCTTCCCCGACAGCGCGAAGGCCACCGTCCCTTTTGTGCGTGCACGCAAGTATGAGAATGACTTCGAGAGCCAGTTCTTCAGCTCCTTCGAGAACATCTACACCGTCACTGCCGTCGGCAGCCTCGACCCGCAGCGGCTCATCTTCCTGCCCATGGCCGTTGAGCCTGCCCGGGACGTGAACGTGCTCATCACCGAGTCGGACCTGCGCGGCTATCCGGGCATGTACCTCAACAGCACCGCCGAGGGGCTGAATGGCGTGTGGGCGCCGGTGCCGAAGACCTGGCACCAGGGCGGACACAACAACCTACAGAACCTGGTCGACAGCCGTCATCCCTACATCGCATCGGTCAAGGGGAGCCGCACCTTCCCCTGGCGCATCGCCATGGTCGGCGACGACAGGACTCTCGCCTCCTCCGACCTCAGCTACCTGCTCGGCGAGCCGAGCAAGGTAGCCGACACCTCCTGGATAAAGCCGGGAAAGGTCGCCTGGGACTGGTGGAACGACTGGAACATCCGGGGTGTGGACTTCCCCTCGGGCGTCAACAACGACACCTACAAGGCTTACATCGACTTCGCCTCGAACAACGGCATCGAATATGTGATTCTCGACGAGGGCTGGGCCGTAAACAAGAAGGCCGACCTTATGCAGGTGGTGCCGGAGATTGACCTGCCGCTGTTAGTGGAGTACGCCAGGGAGCGCAACGTCGGCCTCATCCTGTGGGCCGGATACACGGCCTTCGAGCGCGACATGGAGCAGGTCTGCAAGCATTATGCCGACATGGGCATCAAGGGCTTCAAGGTCGACTTCATGGACAGCGACGACCAGCTCGTCAACGATTTCCTCTACCTTGCCGCCGCCACGGGCGCCAGGTATAACCTGGTGATGGACTTCCACGGCACGGCCAAGCCGGCCGGACTCAACCGCACCTATCCCAACGTGCTCAACTTCGAGGGCGTGAACGGCCTGGAGCAGATGAAATGGTCGCCCGACACGCTCAACCAGGTGCTCTACGACGTGCAAATACCATTCCTGCGGCAGGCGGCCGGACCCATGGACTACACCCAGGGAGCCATGCGCAACGCCACCCGTCGGCAGTACCACCCTGTCAACGACGACCCGATGAGCCAGGGCACCCGCGCCCATCAGATGGCACTGTACATGGTCTTCGACTCGCCGCTCAACATGCTCTGCGACAGCCCGTCCAGCTACACCGACGAGCAGGAGTGCACCGACTTCATCGCCTCCGTACCTACCGTGTGGGACGAGACGCGCATCCTCGACGGCCGCCTGGGCGAGTACATCGTCACCGCCCGGCGCAAGGGGAATAAGTGGTACATCGGCGGCATCACCGACTGGACGCCCCGCGACCTGAAAATTGACCTCTCCTTCCTGCCGGCCGGCACCCGCCTCGACCTCTTCACCGACGGCGTCAACGCCCACCGCAACGCCCGCGACTACCGCCGCCGGACCCTCACCGCCCCCAATACCCTAAAGGTGCACCTCGCCCCCGGCGGCGGCTTCGCGATGAAGACAGAATAAGGCGCACTGCCCTTGCACATTGAAAAAATCAAAAAATTCATGTTTGTAACTCACTGACTACCAGTGAGTTACCCCCCGAAAAATCATACCCTTTTGGGTATTGCGGAAGCGGGAAATCGGTTGTAACTTTGCAGCGAACTAATCGGAATATGACATGAAAAAGTTACTGGTACCGGCCCTGTCCCTGCTGCTCCCCTACTCCGCATGGGCGCAGTCGGAACAGCCGGACACCACCGCTGCCAAGGAGCTGGAAGAGGTGGTTATAGAGGCGCCGAAAGTGGTGCATAAGGCCGACATGGACGTCTACCTGCCATCCTCGTCGGCGGTGGAAAACTCCAAGAACGGCATGCAGCTGCTCAACAACCTCATGATACCGGGCCTGAGCGTGCTCGACGCCCTCGGCACCATATCCGCCTCCGGGCAGGACGTGCAGATACGCATCAACGGCCGCCAGGCCACCGTCAACGAGCTGCGCAACCTCCTGCCCGAGACCATAAAGAAAGTCGAGTGGATCGACAACCCCGGCCTGCGCTACGGCGGAGCCAACTACGTGCTCAACGTCATCGTGGCCAACCCCACCCTCGGCGGCTCGCTCATGCTCATGGCCCAGCCGGCCCTCACCCAGGCCTGGGGCTTCTACCGGGCCGACGCCAAATTCAACGTCGGCCGCTCCCAGTGGAGCGTAGGCGGATACGGCAAGCTCACCAAGGACGTGAAGATTCACCGCGACTACCGCGAGACGTTCACCTACCCCGACGGCTCCACGCTCGCCCGCACCGAGAAGCCGCTTGGCGGAAGCGCCGACAACACCTTCGGCGGCGGCTGGCTCAACTACAGCTATGTCCGCCCCGACACCACTATTATATATTTGGGAATCGACGCCAACTTCAAGTTCAGCGACCGCATGCACTACCACGGCCTTCTGTCGCTCGACGACGGCTCGCCGGACATCGACCTAAGCGACACACAAGGCAGCAAAGGCACCACACCTGCGTTCAGCGCCTACTGGGAACAGCACTTCGCCCACCGCCAGACTCTCGTGGTCGACTTCCGCGCATCGCTCTTCAACGGACACTCCTACTCCGACTACGTGGAGAGGAGAGCCGGCCTCGCCGACCCGCTGACGGACGTCCACACCTACATCCGCGACCGCAACCAGGCATACGGCCTGGAGGTTGACTACATCAAGAACTGGAGCCGCTCGCGCTTCACCGCCGGAGCATCCTACTCGGCCAACCGCAACCGCTCCGAGTACCGCAACCTCGGCGGCGAGGTCTTCCATCAACGGCAGGACAAGGCGTACGTCTTCGCCGAGTACTTCCAGCGCTTCGGCCGCTTCACCGCCACCGCCGGCGTGGGCGCACAGTACATCGACTACCTCTTCCGCGAGAGCGGCAAGGGACGCCACAGCTGGAACGTGCGTCCGCAGGCCACCGTCACCTATTCCCCAAACCACAACCACAACCTGCGGTTGAGCTTCATCTCGTGGCAGTCGGCGCCGACTCTTGCTCAGACCAACGTCGCCCCGCAGCAGCTCGACGGCTTCCAGTGGCAGGTCGGCAACCCCGACCTCAAGACCTCCAACTCCTACATGCTCACGCTGCGCTACACCTTCTCGCTGCCGCGCACCTACGCCAGCTTCGGCATCCGGGCCTTCACCAGCCCCGACGCCATCGCCCCCTACCGCTACTGGGACGGCGACCGGCTCGTCACCAGCTACGAGAACACTGACGGCGGTCTGCAGAACATCAGCTTCTGGCTGTCGCCGCAGGTGGAGGTCATCCCCGACTGGCTCATGCTCTCCGGCACCATCCAGTACCGTGCCGAGCGCATGAAGGGCACCGGCTACAAGCTCTACAACCACTGCTGGAGCGGCGACGCCTCCGTGCAGGTCAGCCATTGGGGGTTTACCTTGCAGGCTTCATACCAGAGAGCGCAGCGCGACCTCTGGGGCGAGACCATCTCCTACGGCGAGGACATCAACATCATCGAGCTGAACTATAACTGGAAGAACTGGCAGTTCGGCGCGGGATGCATCATGCCCGTGGGACGCTACGACCAGGGCTCACGCTCGCTCAACCGCTGGAACCGCAACGAGCAGCATATGCGCATGGACATGCGCATCCCCTACATCACCGTGAGCTGGAACCTGCAGTGGGGACGCCAGAAGCGAAGCGTCAACAAGCTCGTCAACTCCGACGCCAACGTAGACTCCTCCAAGGCCGCCGGAAGGTAGTAGCTAACTGTAGGGACAAACCCCGATACGTCCGCCACAATGAAAAATGCCGCAACGGAAAAACCGCTGCGGCATTTTTTTACTACATAACTCATTGGATTGCAGTTAGTTACCCCCCCGAAAATATTACACCAAAAATGCTTGCAAAACGGAATTTTTAAGTAATTTTGCAACATCGAAAACATAAAATCATGAAGAAGCTCACACTGCCCATCGTGCTATTGCTGCCGCTGACGGCCATGGCCGCCACGGAAACTCCCGACACCGCCAGGACCAAACAACTGGAGGAAGTGGTGGTAGAAGGTGACCTCACACGCACCGACGCCCGCAGGACCGTCTACACCCCAACCACCCGCCAGAAGAACGCCGCCCAGACCGCCACCGACCTGCTCGGCCGAATGTCCATACCCCAGATACGCATCGACGACGAAAGCACCGTGCTCACCGCCGCAGGGAATCCTGTGGCCATCTACATCGACTACCTCCCCGCCACCCGGCAGGACATCGAGGGCATGCGCATGGCCGACGTCCGCAACGTCGAATATCTCGACTTCCCATCCGACCCGCGCTTCCAGAACAACCAGCACGTCGTCAACTTCATCATGCAGCGCTACGAGTACGGCGGCTACGTCAAGCTCTACGGCCTGGAGCAGTTCATCGCCAACAACGGGCGCCTCAACGCCTTCGCCAAGCTCCAGTACAAGCGTATGACCTACGATCTGGCGGCCGGCGGCTCATACACCAACACCCCGCACACCGGCTCCGAGCTCACCGAGACTTTCCGGCTGCCCCGGCACCACACACCCGACAAGGTGTTCGAGCGACTGAGCGAGACCACCTCGGCCAAGTACAAGAACAACGACTACTGGACCACCTTCCGCGCCCTCTACTCCACCGACAAGGTGACGATGAGCAACCTGCTGGCGGCCGACTTCGACCACACCCCGGTCAACCGCATCTCAGGCCGCGTGAGCTACATCCCCGCCGAGTTCTCCGAGAACCCCTACACCTCCACCTCGAGCAACCGCGTCAACTCCCTCACCTATTCCGGCTACTGGAACTTCTCGCTGCCCAAGGGCAATTCCCTCAACGTCAGTCCCTACTACAGCTACTCGCACACCAACTCCGCCTCCGACTACACAGAGCAGAACGTGGGTCAGTACCTCAACGGCGCCCGCGACAACTCGCACCAGTTCAAGGCCACGCTCACCTACAGCCACGACTTCGGGCGCGCCGGCCAGCTCGACATCTACGGCCAGGCCATCGTCACCGCCAACAACACCCGCTACCGGGGCACTTCGGACGTGAGCGACCACGCCCGCACCTACCGCTTCGGCCCCGGCGCCGGCTACAGCATCTCCGCTGGAAACTTCTACGGCCACGCCGGCTTCGGCCTCCTCTACGACCGCTCCTCCTACGAATGGGCCGACCGCTCCGACAAGGTCAAGGAACATAACTCCACCCCCTGGTTCGACCTCTCGCTGCAATACTCCTTCCTGCGCAGGCACCGCATCAGCCTGGAGTTCCACCACATGCGCTCCGTGCCGTCGTCGAGCTACCGCAGCGCCGCCGTGGTGCAGAGCAACCCCCTGTTCAGCTACACCGGCAACCCCGCCCTGGTGCCCTACAAGAGCTACGACCCCGGCATCACCTACTCCTTCTTCCCCAACAACAAATACTCCATCGCCGTCTATGCCTACGGCTGGATCGTCGACGACCGCTACGTCTACGACTACGAGGCGCACGCCGACGGCATCCTGCGCATCATCCGCCAGCCCGTAGCCGGTTATGCCCAGGGCAACTTCGGCGTCAACCTCGGCACCCGCCAGCTCGGAGGCAAGCTCCAGGCCAACGTCTACCTATACGAATACGCGGCCCACAACGGCGCCCCCTACAGCTGGACCAAGTCGTCGTTCCACTATTCGGTGCGCGTCAACTACTACGCCGGCGCCTGGAACTTCGGCGCCCAGTACCGCTCGGCCGGCGCCTACGCCGACGGCTGCATGGTGGGCACCTGGATGAAGTCCAAGGACTACTACTACCTATCGGCCGGATGGTCGAACTCGGCCTGGAACGTGCGCCTGACGGCCCACAACTTCGCCCGCTGGAACTGGCGCGGCAACCACGGCATCATGCACAGCGCCCACTACGACTACGACCAATGGGAGTTCGGCACCGGCTACCACGCTTCGATAGCCCTGTCGGCCACCTACACCTTCGGCTACGGCAAGAAGATAAAGCAGGGCAACGAGGCCGGCCAGCAGAGCGGCGTCGGCTCCGGCATCCTCAAGTAGCGTCCGCTTGCAGGAACGCACTCACAACACCTCCGCCACAACGTATGCACCCTGGTGCATACGAGAGGCGACTGGCACAAAATGTGTCGTCGCTGTCAGCCACTGCCAAGGGGGCGCCTACGGGCGCCCTCCTGTATTTAATTCGCTTGATTGCAGGTTTTTAACCCTTATTCCTTAAAATTTCATAACGTGCCTGATACATTTCGCGCATTATTTGTTAATATGGTAAAGCCATGAGGAACGACACCCCATTATCCGACCCATGAGCATGAGATTCACATAACGCAGAAACTAAAAACTTACAATACTATGTCTAAGATTATTGGTATAGACCTCGGCACGACCAACTCCTGTGTGGCCGTACTCGAAGGCAAGGAACCGGTAGTAATCCCCAACAACGAGGGCAGGAACACGACCCCGTCGGTAGTGGCATTCGTCGACGGCGGCGAGCGCAAGGTCGGTGACCCCACCAAGCGTCAGGCCATCACCAACCCCACCCGTACCATATACTCCATCAAGCGCTTCATGGGCGAGAAGTGCGGCCAGGTGGAGGACGAGATCAAGCGTGTGCCCTACAAGGTCGTATGCCAGAACGATATGCCCAAGGTGGAGATTGACGGCCGCGACTACACGCCCCAGGAAATCTCCGCCATGATCCTGCAGAAGATGAAGAAGACCGCCGAGGATTATCTCGGCCAGCAGGTGACGGAAGCCGTCATCACCGTACCCGCCTACTTCGACGACTCCCAGCGTCAGGCCACCAAGGAGGCCGGCGAGATTGCAGGCCTCAAGGTACGCCGTATTGTCAACGAGCCCACCGCGGCCGCCCTCGCATACGGCCTCGACAAGTCCACCAAGGAGCAGAAGATAGCAGTCTTCGACCTCGGCGGCGGCACATTCGATATCTCCATCCTCGAACTCGGCGACGGCGTCTTCGAGGTCAAGTCCACCAACGGCGACACCCACCTGGGCGGCGACGACTTCGACCACGTCATCATCGACTGGCTGGCCGACGAGTTCAAGGCCGAGTACAACATGGACCTCCGCCAGGACCCGATGGCCATGCAGCGCCTCAAGGAGGCCGCCGAGAAGGCCAAGATCGAACTCAGCTCCTCCACCAGCACCGAAATCAACCTTCCCTATATCACTGCCGACCAGACAGGTCCCAAGCACCTGGTCAAGACCCTCACCCGAGCCAAGTTCGAGGCTCTCTGCCACAAGCTCATCGAGGCCGTAGTGCCCCCCTGCCAGCAGGCCCTCAAGGATGCAGGTCTGAGCGCAGCGCAAATCGACGAAGTAATCCTCGTGGGCGGTTCCACCCGTATTCCCGCCATCCAGGCCAAGGTCAAGGAAGTCTTCGGCAAGGAACCCAACAAGGGCGTCAACCCCGACGAGGTAGTGGCCATCGGCGCAGCCATCCAGGGCGGCGTGCTCAGCGGCGACGTAAAGGATGTGCTTCTGCTCGACGTGGTGCCCCTGAGCATCGGCATCGAGACCCTCGGCGGCGTCATGACAAAGCTCATCGAGGCCAACACCACCATACCTACCCGCAAGAGCGAGACCTTCTCCACCGCAGTCGACAACCAGCCCGAGGTGACCGTGCGCGTATTCCAGGGCGAGCGTCCAATGGCGGCCGACGACAAGCTGCTCGGCGAGTTCAACCTCGGCGGCATCGAACCGGCACCGCGCGGCATACCTCAGATTGAGGTAACCTTCGAGGTAGACGCCAACGGCATTCTCAACGTTACCGCCAAGGATAAGAAGACCGGCAAGGAGCAGAGCATCCGCATCGAGGCAAGCAGCGGCCTCACCGACGCCGAAATCGAGCGCATGCGCAACGAGGCCAAGGCCAACGAAGACGCCGACCGCAAGGCCAAGGAACGCGCCGACAAGCTCAACCGCGCCGACGGCATCATCTTCCAGGCCGAACGCCAGCTCGCCGAATGGGGCGACAAGGTGCCCGCCGACAAGAAGGCTAACCTGGAGGCCACCATAGCCAAGCTCAAAGAGGTCCACAAGGCCCAGCTCGTCGAAGACCTCGACATGTACGAGAAGCAGATCACCGAAGGCCTGCAGGCCATAGCCCAGGACGTGGCCAACGCACAGGCTGCAGGCGGCCAGGCGGGTCCTCAGCCCGGACAGGCCCCCGGCGCACAACAGGGACATAAGCCCGGAGAGCCCGACATCGAAGACGTAGGCTTCGAGGAAGTCAAGTAAATAAGCTAACTCAAATCCAACATATCGAAAGGGACGCGACAGAGCAGGTCGCGCCCCTTTCCGTTATAACTGATACCCGCCAACCCAAGATTATTGAAAAAATCATGCTGAAATCGCTTTAGTCTGAAAAAATGAGTGCATGGCTCATATTATGCGAGAAGTCGCCGAAGATGCCCGCGAAAGCACCACCGACCAAACATGCCGCAAAACATATTTCGAATAACAGAGGCATCGGGCGGCCAATGACTGTCCATCCGATGCCTCTGTTCCTTAAAAATTTTGTAACTTTGCCAAAATACTTTTGCAGAGTAAACGTTGAAAAGAAAAACCATGTCCGAAGCTGAGATGAATAATTATCGACTGACGTCGATGGAGGAGCCAGGAGATGAGCGCATGGCTCAGATAATGCGAGAAGTCGCCGAAGATGCCCGCGAAAGCACTCGCCGGGCAGCCGAGCGTGTAGCTGCCGGAATCGCCTCCGCCACACAGCAGGCTCAAGAAAAATGGGGAGCGACCATTAACAGAATTAAGAATGGCACCAAGTGAGCATCGTCCGGTTCTGATAGTAATTGCCGGACCGAATGGTTCAGGCAAGACTTCTGTAACTTCCAAGATTCTGCATCATGAGTGGCTTGAGGATTCGGAGTATATCAATCCCGATAATGTGGCAAGAGACATATTCGGCAATTGGAACAACCGGGATGCGATTCTGAACGCAGCCAATTACTGTAATGATTGGCGTGAAAGATGCCTCGCTGAACACAAAAGCCATATTTTTGAAACCGTGATGTCGGCTCCCGACAAAGTTGACTACATCATCAGAGCAAAGGAAGCCGGATTTTTTATTCGACTGTTCTTTGTTTCCACTGTGTCCCCTACAATAAATGCAAAGCGCGTCGCTCAACGTGTCTTGGATGGCGGCCATGATGTACCCATTCCTAAAATCATATCCCGATATGATAAATCAATAGCCAATTGCAAAATTGTATCGGAAGTAGTTGACAGGCTCTATGTATACGACAACTCCATTGAGGATGCGGAAGCTCGGCTCTTATTCAGGCTAAACAATGGCGACCTTACTAAACAATATATTGACGACCTCCCTGACTGGGCTTTGACCATCCTTCCCGAAGAATAACCCGGCCAGTCACGCCCTTTTTCGTTATCAGCCGTATAATCCTAAGAGGATTATGCACTCAGAAACAGCATTGGATAGCTAAAGACGGTAATTCCGTGTTAGCAAAATTTGGCAACATACCAATGACTGCGGCGGCTTCGGCACTTTGACAATCACCACGGTTTGCCATCCATAACAACAAGAGACCTTTGAGTCAGGTTCGTCCCCGCATTTTTGTCCGCAGATTTATTCGCGGGAGGGGTTTGCCTATTCGAGAAAAAAGGGCTACCTTTGTGGTGATATGGACCCAAGGCAATTCACGCACCTGCACGTGCACTCGCAATATTCGCTGCTCGACGGCCAGGCCTCCATCGGGGGACTGGTCAAACGGGCCGCCAAGCTCGGCATGAAGGGACTCGCCCTCACCGACCATGGCAACATGTTCGGCATCAAGGAGTTCTACAATACCGTCAAGAAGGTCAACGGCGACCTCGACGACGACCACAAGCTCAAGCCCATTCTCGGATGCGAGATGTATGTGGCCCACAACTCCCTGACCGACCGCTCCGACAAGCGCGACAACGGCGAACACCTCATCGTGCTGGCAAAAAACGAAAAAGGCTACCATAACCTCGTCAAGCTCGTGAGCCAGGCCTGGACCGAGGGTTACTACTATCACCCGCGCACGGACCGCGACGCCCTGGCCGCACACCGCGAGGGCCTCATCATCCTCTCCGCCTGCCTGGGCGGAGAAGTGCCCCAGTTCATCTTGCACGGCCAGATGCAGGAGGCCGACGAGCGCGTGCGCTGGTACCGCGACACTTTCGGCGACGACTACTACCTCGAACTCCAGCGCCATAAGACCGACAAGCCGAACGGCAACCGCGAGACGTACCCCAAGCAGCAGGAAGTCAACAAGGTCCTCATCGACCTGGCCCGCAAGCACGGCATCAAGCTCGTGGCCACCAACGACGTCCATTTCACCGAGGAGTCCGACGCCGACGCCCATGACTGCCTCACCTGCGTATCCATGCAGAAGAACTACACCGACCCGGACCGCCTGCACTACACCAAGCAGGAGTGGTTCAAGTCGCAGCAGGAGATGACCGACATCTTCGCCGACCTGCCCGAGGCGCTTGACACCACCATGGAGATTCTCGACAAGGTGGAGACCTACAGCATCGACCACGCGCCAGTCATGCCCGTGTTCGACATCCCCGCCGAGTTCGGCACCGAGGCCGAGTACCGGCAGCGCATCACCGAGCAGGAGCTCTTCGACGAGTTCACCCGGGACGAGAACCACAACGTCGTGCTCAGCGAGGAGGAGGCGCAGAAGAAGGTCGCCGGCCTGGGCGGCTACGACCGCCTCTACCGCATCAAGCTCGAGGCCGACTACCTGGCCAAGCTCGCCTGGGAGGGCGCCGAGACGCACTACCCCACCCCGCTCAGCGACGAAGTCAAGGAGCGCATCACCTTCGAGCTCCACATCATGAAGACGATGGGCTTCCCCGGCTACTTCCTCATCGTGCAGGACTTCATCAACACCGGGCGCAACAAGCTCGGCGTGAGCATCGGCCCGGGCCGTGGATCGGCCGCCGGCTCGGTAGTGGCTTACTGCCTGGGAATCACCAACATAGACCCGCTGAAGTATGACCTGCTGTTCGAGCGTTTCCTCAACCCGGACCGCATCTCGCTGCCCGATATCGACGTTGACTTCGACGACGACGGCCGCTACCGCGTGCTCAAGTACGTCACCGACAAGTACGGCGCCGACAAGGTGGCCCACATCATCACCTACACCACCATGGCCACCAAGCAGGTAATCAAGGACGTGGCCAAGGTCATGGACCTGCCGCTGCCGGAGAGCAACCGCCTGGCCAAGCTGGTGCCCGATCACCTGCCCGAGGTCAACGGCAAGGAACCCAAGATCAACATCACCAACTGCCTGAAGTACAACCCGGAGATGCGCCAGGAGCTCCAGAACCCCAATCCGCTCGTGCCCGAGGTGCTCCACTTCGCCGAGCGTCTGGAGGGCAACAAGCGCAACACCGGCGTGCATGCCTGCGGCGTCATCATCGGCCGCGACCCCATCACCGACTGGGTGCCAGTCTCCACCGCCAAGGACACCGACGGCGAGACGGTAATCGTCACCCAGTACGAGGGCTCCGTCATCGAGGAGACCGGCATGATCAAGATGGACTTCCTGGGCCTGCGCACGCTCAGCATCATCATGGACGCCCTGGCCAACATCAAGCAGACGCGCGGCATCGACCTCGACATCGAGAAGATACCACTCGACGACGCCAAGACCTTCGAGCTCTACTGCCAGGGACGCACCACCGCCACTTTCCAGTTCGAGTCGGCCGGCATGCAGTCGTCGCTGCGCGACCTGCACCCCACCAAGTTCGAAGACCTCATAGCCATGAACGCCCTCTACCGCCCGGGGCCCATGGCCTACATCCCCCAGTTCATCCGCCGCAAGCACGGCGACGAGCCAATCGTCTACGACATCCCCATCATGGAGAAGTACCTGGCCGAGACCTACGGCATCACCGTCTACCAGGAGCAGGTCATGCTCCTGAGCCGACTGCTGGCCAACTTCACCCGCGGCGAGAGCGACAAGCTCCGCAAGGCCATGGGCAAGAAGAAGATAGACCAGATGATGAAGCTCAAGGTCAAGTTCATGGACCAGGGACAGAAAAACGGACACAAGGCCGAGGTGCTGGAGAAAATCTGGAGCGACTGGACAGAGTTCGCCAAGTACGCCTTCAACAAGAGCCACGCCACCTGCTACTCCTGGGTGGCCTACCAGACCGCCTACCTCAAGGCCAACTACCCCGCCGAGTACATGGCCGGCGTGCTCAGCCGCAACTTCGACAACCCCGCCAAGCTTAGCCACTACATGGACGAGTGCCGGGCCATGGGCATCACCGTGCTCGGCCCCGACATCAACGAGTCGCTGGAGCGCTTCACCGTCAACGCCAAGGGCGAGATCCGCTTCGGCCTGGGCGCCATCAAGGGCTTCGGCGCCAACGCCACGGCCGTCATCATCAAAGAGCGCAAGGAGAACGGCCCTTACACCGACATCTACGACTTCGTGGAGCGCGTGGGCGGCGGAGCCGTCAACCGCAGCGCCCTCGAGAACCTGGCCAAGGCCGGAGCCATCGACTGCTTCGGCGACCGTCGCGACCTGTACCTCGCCCCCGACGGCAACAGCTCCTACGCCGACACATTAATTAAATACGGACAGCGCATGCAGGCCGACCGCAACAACTCCCAGGCGTCGCTGTTCGCCGACATCGTTCCCATCGAGACTGC
>ENA-OYYT01000526-OYYT01000526.1-human-gut-metagenome-genome-assembly--contig:-NODE-526-length-16543-cov-5.885189_pt1 | contig 16543 bp, 19 predicted proteins | sample MGYA00243251_ERZ653453 | MGnify/ENA primary metagenome ERZ653453 (study PRJEB26926, sample SAMN06165174) | human gut metagenome | biome: ENVO:00009003; feature: ENVO:2100002; material: ENVO:00002003...
GAGGTAATGTTTAAGCCTCGCGGCGGTCAAAAATTTTATAGGGGTAGCCGAAAAATTTTTGTAAAGATTATCGCAAAACTTGTCAGGGAGCATTTATGCGAGCCAGTCCTTGCGGCAGTGAGCGCGCCCGCTAATTTTGTGAAGTCAAAAATTCAGATGTGCTACCGTAGCGTGATTTGAAAGTGATTGCCCTCTTGACTGCCCCGCAAAATCGACAGCGGATTTCCCGCTGCAAACTTCAACTCCGGCGTTTTCTCACCACCGCACTTCTTCCGTTTAATAACCACGACGTCAAAGCGCGTTTGCCCTGTAATGCCCGGAGCGGTTGCGAGGCAACCTATATTCAGCCGTCTATGGCCGAAGTTGCCGACCTATTCCTTGTGCGGTGCTGCATAGCCGCTCCCACCACTCGCCCTACCTTTATATAAAATGTGCGCCGTGGCATAGCTTGAACGGAGAAGCGGGAGTGCTGCCGCCCCCGGTGTTCCATTTCGGGTGGTAGCCGCCGTGCATAGCGAAAGCCCCGCGATCCTTTTGGGTTCGCAGGGCCTCGCTCCGCATCTGTTCTTATATCATAGGCAGATACGCGCCCTCGGCCTCGATTACTTCGAGCAAGCGGGCGGCGAGTTGGTGCGCAGCCCTGTTTCTGTCGTCCGTGCCGAAGTCGGGCTGCCCCATGAGGCGTATGGCGGGTACGATGATATGGCGGAACATCGACTGCTGATTTGTGCGGTGCATAGCGAGTATTCCGTCGGTGAAGCGATTGCGGTTGAAACCGAAAATGTTTACCGCGTCCTCGATAGTCTTTGCGAGCATATACTCGCGGCTGTTTTCATTTGCCATTGTCGGGAGTGTTTAAGATGTTGAACATAAGGGCTGAATTTGTGTAAAGGATTGTCTTTTACACTGCCCGACAAAGTGGGCGCGTCGGATAAGTCAAGGGCGATTACGGTTTTGCAGGGAGGGCAACCCCCGAAAATCCGGGGAGCGCGGGCGGCTTGCCCCTTTACGTTCTGATGCGCCTGATTAACTTTGCGGGGTAAAAGGCAATCCGCAAGTTCAGCCGTTCAACATCACCCTGCCGACGATACGGTAATGTAGCCGCGAGGGTGTCGCAAAAGCCGGGGGCGCAGTGCTGCGTTGACCGTTCACGCCCGACGGATTGGCAACGCCCGGCACAGCGATGAGATGCCGCCATATCTCCGGCATACTGAGGTGGCGGCACGATAGGGATGCGGAAACAGGCGCGAGGTCGCGGTGCGGTGGCGGTGCGTTCTGCCTATGGATGGATGCGGTGAGTGGCCCTGACAGCGCGAGGTGGCGCGGTTGAGCGAAAGCGTCGCGTTAGGGATAAAAGCCTTTCGGTCGAGATGCAAGCTCGATGCCCCCGGCACGATAGCCCGACGGCGGTAGCCGGAACGCCATAATAATAACGCCATAATAATTATGTGTGTATATGTGTATAAAGAACAAGGAAGCCCAACTGACGCTGAACTTCCTTTACTTCCTTTTTATAGTGCAGATGAAGCGACTAAGCCTTCACGGGCACTTTTGCTGATGCAAAATTAAGGAGAATATTTTAATCCACAAAATATTTGTGGTTTTTTAGAGTGAAATTTTTGAGCAATCAAACACAACTCTTTGTGTTTCGGGTGTCTTTATAGCTGATAACAACCTCTTTATATCTTCTTCGAGGTCAGTTTTACGGGCAACTGATATTTTTCCGAGGATATACTTTATAACGCTTATCGCACCGCTAATGTTGTGTCTGCTGTCAGGAGAAATGTTTGCGGGTCTGCCTTTTATGCCGATTGGCAACTCAATATTAAAAAGGCATCCGCCGTGGGCGCATTTGTTTCTAATGACGCGGATTGTTTCAAGATAATTTACAAATACGCCTATCGAACAGCCGTATCTTGCTGCAATCTTGCGTTTAAGGCTCTCGTCTTTAATCGCCCTGTATAATGAGGTGATGTTGCCGAAGGTCATAAACTCCATAGCTTTCCATACAGGAGCGTGTCTGTCGTTGGGATAGTGCTGATGGTGTCGTTTTATAATGGGATTTTCAAGTAAGGTCTTGTAAACCTTTTCATCGAACTGGTCTATGAAATCCTGTTTGACAAAACGGCTGTCAATATACCAAACAGGATAATCAACGTATGCGGTTGATACGGTGTAGGTGATATGGGTTCTTACATTCACTTCGATACGGTCGAGGGCGTTAAGAAGTACCCTGCGAAGCCGAGTGTCAAATTCGTACAAATCATATACGGACTTGAATGTGGTGCCGGGGCGGAGTTGGTGATTGCGTCTATGTATCTGGGGAAAGGTAATCTCAAAAGGGAATGTGTAGAAGCCAAAACGATAGTAACCGACATCAAGCAGAATTTCTTTTGCCTTGTCGATATTGTCGAATTTCATCCCGTGGTCTTTGAGCCGGGCAATCTGTTGGTCAATTGTTAATGCTTTCTTCATCGGTGCTGAATGAGAACACAAAATTACGCAAATAACTCCGACAAAACAAGAGATTTTTACAATACAATATATTGCCACATATTGCATTACAATAAGCGGCGATTGCAAAGAAGCCACGGCAAAAATCAGTTATGCCGTGGCCGTGTTAGGGACAGAGGCCGACAGGCCGAGATTGTGAAAGCTCGGTACACGATAGTCCGACGGCTATGCCGGAACACCCTTAAATATCAGACAGGAAACTGACGTGTAGCAGTGATGATAATACTATCATCAGGCTTGCTGAATTTGTTAAATTCCTCACTTGCTTCTTCTTGTGTGTCAAACAGGGCAACTTCGTCACGGAAAGGTTTAGACCGAAATTCGTATTTGTACGGAGATTTTTCGGGATAATCCTGCACTCTTACCAACACTCTCCCATCAAGGGGATTTGAAATAAAGTATTTTTCGCTCATAAAAAGATGAAGTTATTAAGCGCAAATATACTGATATTTATTGAAATGGCAAATAGAAATTACACTAAAACTTTATGTTTTACGGTGATTGGAAATAAAAATGAAGTAAGTAGGGATTTTACACAACTCCACTTATGCTGAACGGTGTAACGGAGTGAACGGGGAATTTTTCGCAGCCGATGTAGAGGGTATCGAAAGCGTCGGTGCCGTCGGTGCGGTGTTCGAGCAGGTTTTCTTCGCTCTCGGCGAGTTTTTCACCGGCTTTGTCCTTGCGGAAACCGTTGCGGTCGCGGGCTATCCCTGCGCCCTGAACAGCGAGGATTAAATCGTCATTGTTCTGACGGTTGAAGAATGGCATAAGCCGCTGCCGTCCTGCAAAGGCTTGGTTAATGAGCAGATATTTCTCATCGTGGCGCATAGGGTTGCCGAGATATACAGCCTCGACCGTCCACCCGTGCCGTTCAAATTCGTGTACGACCCACCAGCGCACGTCCTGTTCGTTTACGGCGTAGTTGGAGTTAAGGGCTGTGGTGTCGTAATAGTATATGACGGTCTTGTTGCGGTGGTGCTTGTAGTAGTCGCAGAAGTCGGCGACAAGCGCGGGTATCTTGCGCTCGAATTTGGTGTAAAAAGATTTAATGACGTTCAGGCGACGGTCGCGCGGCTGACCGGCGACAATCCAGTTGATATTCGCGTTGTAGTCCATGCCGATGCAGATAGGCGCGTCGGGGTCTGTGTCGGCATCGGCGCGGCTGTCGACCGCCGCCGGGTCGGGGTCGAAGCCGAGGGTGTCGAGGTAATGGAAATCGGAGGCGTTGTATTTATGCCCCTCGCGCATCGAGGAATAAAAACCGTCCTTTGCAATTCCGATCCTCTGGCACAGAATAGAGGTTTGGAAAGTCAAAGGAGTAAGGTCGCGCTTCATCTGCTTTATGTAGTTCTCGCCGAGAAGCTGCAAGTTCTCGATGCTGCTGTATTCGCGGTAATACACCGCGACGCTGCGCATCTTATTGAGGTTGGTGTCGAGGCGGCGCAGATAGCCTTTGAGGTAATCGGGCACGGGCTTGCCGTCGGCATTGAGGGAGCGGATGCGCTCTTTGGTGCGCCATATCTCAAAGACCGTGCCCTCGATAGTGGCGATAAGGTCTGCATCCATTTTCTCGCGGTAGTGGAGAAACCACGAGCCTTTCTGTGTCTGCGGCATATCGCTCAGAATCATAATAGAGTGATTGAACGAGTGCTTGCCGAAGTGCGATTTGATGCCGCCGTTGGCCGGTAGCGTTTCATCCTTGAGCTTCTGATAGTCGATAAACTTTGCCTCATCGACCAGCAGCCACGAAAGCGTAAGTGAGTTTGACGAGCCGGGGCGGTCTTGGCTGATAATGACGGCGCACGAACCGTTATAAAAACTTATGACGTGTTCGTAGTCGTTAGGCTCGATGATAGGCCGCGTGAACGACTTGGGCGGCTTGCGCCCCACGACATAGTGAACGCCGTTAAGGAAGCCCCAGCGTTTCCACGCGGCGAACAGTCCGGGCAACGTGTTTGTCAGGCCGTGTTTGAAGGTCGGCACGACGATGCCGCCTGTCGAGCCGGGCATACGCTGCATATTGCGCAGCACGAAAGGCGCGGCGATGCTGTCGGTCTTGCCGGTGCGTCGCCCTGCTACGATAACGGTAGTGTTCGCGCCGATAAGCTGCGTAAGTCGTTGTGGCTTGTTAAAGTAAACTTTCTTGTCGGCCATTGGGTTTTTATATTAAAAAGTGTACACTATGGCTACTATTTTACTCTATATTGGAATTGCACTAATTGTTATAGGTTGGCTTACATTATCGTGGTTTGCGGCAAAGCAAATGAACGCACAAAAAGAATATGAGAGGCTTCCTCAAAAGTGGGAGGAAGTCAAGCAAAACCTAATACATAAGCGTTGGATTTGCCGTAGCCTAATCATTCTCGGTCTGATTGTCATAATCATTTCCTTGTTGCTTTAAGTCAGGAAATAGCACATCAAACTCCAAATCGACTTCCTCAAATTCCACATCTTCGATGTCGATTGTTTCGGCTCGATACTTCTGTATCATGGCCGCTATCTTCTCATTGATGTTGGGGATTGGCTCGATGCCGAGGACGCGCGGATCATCGGTTGCGGTGAATGGCTGCGGCACAATCATATCGTAAGGCATAGCTTGTTCATCCTCCAAATCGACGCGGTTGTATTTGGCGTATGACGATGCCGCACGTTCCATAGTCTTGGTGTCCTTGCGCTTCTCCGCCATTTTGTATGTGGCGAGTATCATTTCATTATACCGCCAACGGTGGAAGTCGCGGCTTGCGGTTGCAAGTCCGGGCAACAGCGTTTTCAAAATGGCGAGGTCTGAATAGGCTGTAACACGGCTAATATCGTGGCGTTGGCACACCTCGGCGACAAACTCGCGGTCTGTGCCGTCGGGATTTGAGATAAACCACTGGTACATTTCGCGTATGCGCAACACCTTATCCACAATCACTTGCGGATAACGCTCCCGCAGTTCGGCCTCTTTGGTAAAGAGGTCGGCGCGGCATACTTCTATGGCTGAGGGTGTCGGCACAGCTTTTAGTGTCAAGTATGAGTTATAAGTGATGAAGTGTTACTCATCATCCTCCATATCGAGCAAATTTCGGTGGGCGTTCTCAATAGCGAGTGGCGAGCCGACTTGTGCAAGCATCATTTCTTGGGAATGTAGCTTTACCTTTGAGGCGGCCTTTCCACGGCGGTAGGCTTTCGATACGTCGCTGCTTCGGTCGGCGATGTCGTTACGCAAAACGTCTGCCGGAATGTCGAGTATCACTGCCATGTCGGAAATTTTAAGGTAGATTGAGGCGAATTTTTCAATCTGCTGTAAGTCGTTGTCTGAATAGGTCATTTAATGGCACTGAGTGATTGGTTATTAAATCGTTGACCTGTGCGAAAAGCCCGGCGAATATGTCGGGGTCTGTGGAGATAAACGCGCTCTCGGCGCGGTTGCCGCGAGTGAGGTTCTGCGAGGTAACGACCGAAACCGTATTGCCACGCTCCGACTTCACCAACAAAATCTTGCTGTGATTATCGGCAAGATATGTCCGCTCTATGACTTGGGTAATGAAAGCCCAAAGTTTGAGCGTCTTGTTGGTGGCCTTGTGGTCGAGAACAAGGTTAATGCGACTGACCTTATTAGCCTTGCAGATGAAGAACAGGCGGCGCAGAAATTCCTCGGATATGGAGAAAGAGGTCTGCCACACCTCGGCATAGCCCACCTGTTGCAAAATCCATTCGAGGATGTCGGCCACCTGAACCGCGTTGCTCAGATAAGCCTGATTAGGCTTTTGTGTGAGCGGCACGAGAATTTCGCTTAGGCTTGCTGTCCTTTTCATCGGTGGGTATGTAATGGTCGTATCGCTCCCAGTTCGAGTGCAGTTTCTTGTCGAGGTTGATAAGCTCTTTCAGGAACGGGTAGCGTTCACTGTCGGGGCAAGTGGCGTTTTCAAACGAAAGCGATCTGAGCTTCAGGTGAAGTTCGCGCATACGTTGGAGCAGCGAAAGGTTCTCGACATAGAGAGCCTTGATGCTGTCCGGCAACGAGTCGTGGTCGGCACGTTTGCCACGCGGTTGCTTGTCGGCTTCGGCGGCAAGAGGTATATGTTCGGCCACGATTGCATCCACTTGCGCCTCCATAGCGGCCACTTCCTTGTGCGTGAGGTCAGCCACGCGGAAATTGTAATATTTTTGAAGCTGATACCCGATATACTCCCGTGTCTGCGGAGTATCGCGGGCAACAAGATTACGGTACATAATCCTGTTGCCGGAGAGTTTCAGCAGATAAAGTGCGCCAACGCTGTAATCCCGTTCATCGGGTTTAGCGTTGAGCCAGTCCTGAATTTGTTTGGTAAAGTTGGCATCCATAGAGGGGTCAATCATATACTGGCCGAGGGGGTCAAAGTTTATTATTTATTCCGGCGAAAAACATACAGTTTTTGCCGTGGGATTTGAGAAGATTTTGCATTGACACGAGGGTCTGCCCGGTGGTAACGAAATCGTCGAAAACGATAATGTTGCGTTGGGGCGGTATGTTGTTGGGCGAGAACACAGCGCCGACGCGGTGCTTCGAGTGAGCGAGGGCGCAGTCCTCGAAGAATGGCAAGCCGAGAAGTTCAGCAAGCCTCGCGCTGATCATCGAGGCGAAGTTGCACTCCTTGTGTCGGCGTTTCGGTGTCGTAACCACGGCAAAATCATCAGGCGAGAGGAACGAGCCAAGCAGCGAGCGGATGAGCGGTGCGATGTTGTCGGCAAAGTAGCCGACCATTGCATCGTCGCCTTTGATGTCGGTGAGGGTTCGCCCGTACACCGACTTCTTCCAAAGGGTGATGAAGAACACGCCGCCCCGGTTGGTGAGGCGCATACGGTCGTGGGCGAAGTCGCAGCGGGCTTCCTCGGTCTGCACATCTTTCCACGCGGCACGTTTCCTGTCGGCGAAAAGGTTGGCAGAGGCTTTTTGCGGTAGCGCGGTATGCGACAAGTCGGGGCACTCCAATTCCGGCGGCTGAATGTCAGCCAGCAGTTCGGAAAAGTCGAGTGCCCCGGAGCGCATAAGGAGAGAGATTATCAGGAGGTCTTGCCCGAAGCGTCAATGTCGCCGTCCTCGGTTTCGATAACGCCACGGTAGAAAGGCGACGGCACTTCATCGGTGGCCTCGACAGCGATAGTGGTAGCGGTGGTGCCGGTCGCGCCCTGTCCGTTGTCCTGAGCCACGGTGGTCTTGGTGAGCCAGCGGTCGCAGCCCACCACGCGCCAGTTGCCCCTCATATCCTGAACGAGAAAAACATTGTCGGAGTTGTTGAGATAGGCAGCGGCGGCGGAAGCCTCCGCGCCCACGGCGGGATGTACGGCGGTGAGCTTGTTAAGCTGAGTCTGCGAGGGGAGTTCACCCTGCGGGTCGGAAGTAAGCTGCGACTTGTCGGGGAGAATGTCGATGTACCGCCACTTCTCATCGGCGGCAAGCTCGAAATCCCCCACATATTCCGCGCTGACGCAGCGCACACCGTTGGCATCGCGTTTGAGCGCGGGCCACTTCACAATCGCGCTCTTTGCGAGATAGTAGAGGCGGCGCATAATGCCCGGCAGTTCGGGTGTGCCCTGACACCAGCCCAGAGAACGCTGAATGTTGAGGCAGGTGACGGCTGTTGGATTTGTTGCCATATCGGGAGGTGTTGAGAATTTAAGAAAATGGAGAGAGGTAAACCGTAGAAATCGGAGAGCGGCACAAAACCGCCCTCCAAATCAAGGAGAAAAAATCATTTGTTGAGCGTTACCACGTTGAGGAAGCGGCGGTCGAGGGTATAGAACTGACAGCCAAAGAACATAGCAGCGGCCAGAGTAAGCACCCACGGCTGATAACGCTTGACCTCGACGCGCTCCATGTCGCCCATATTGTCGTAACCGTAGAGGATGTTGCTCTTGGGGGTAACAATATACTTGTCCGTACCGGCGAGGCAGTCGAGCGGCACAAGCGTTGTCTTGTTGTTGCTCCCCTCCACCCACGACTGGTTGTATTTCGTATTGTACGGAATACCGGCGTGTGTGAGCAGGTAAGCGTCGTTGTAGGCATCGGCGAAAGCGGGGTCGCAGAACAGGAACTTGTCGGTGCGTCGCAGCGTGGGGTGGCAACTGCGCTCTATTTCCTTTGCGACATCGACGGCGTTAGCGGAGGTAACGGCTTCGCCGAGAGCGAGCAGATTGCCTTTCGCCGCCGATATGCCCCCGTCGGCAATCTCCGCGTCGAGGATTGTACCCCAACCGTTGAAAAGGTCTTGGGTGGTGTCGCCGTCGGGATTTCGCTTTGCGGTGAAAAGCGCGTCGTTCAGGTTATGCCCCAGCGACTTCATCACGGCGGCGATGACGAGCCGCGCCGAGGGAGCCTGCGCCTGTCCGTCGCCGAGGAAAGCCGCGCTCTCGCCCAAGAGGGTCTGAATGTATTTGTTCGGGTCGAAGTCGATGCACACGTTACCGAAGAAAGTTTCAATCTCGCGGAACTTGACATCGGTAGTGTCCGCGGCCTTTCGGTCGTGGCGGTAAGGAGCGAACTGCGCGTTGGCCTCGGCTGTCGGCAACGCCTCCTTGTAGCGTATGCCCGGCATTCCGGTCATATACTGGAGCGTGTCTTTGGCGGCCATAAGCGGCATAAGCAGAAATTGTCTGCGCCACTTCTTCGCCGCTTTCTCATATTCCTCATCGGAAAATGTGATTTTGTGTAGGGTGTCTGACATTTTGGGAGAGAGTTAAAAATGAAAGGAGAGAGAAAAAAATAAGGAGAGAGGAAGCGGGGTGCGCTCAGGGGAGAGAGTTGAAAATCTGCGAAGCCTCGGCCACGTTCTTGCAGTATTCGGCGAGAGGGTCTTCGGTCGCGGCAGTCGTGGGCTTCGCGTCCTCGACCACCGACCGCGATGTGTCCGCGGGGTCGGTCTTGTATTTCGCAAGCTGCTCATTGAGCGATGCTATGGTAGCGTCGCGCTCGGCGAGTTGGGCGGTGAGGCGGTCAATCTCGGCGGTGTCAGCCGGAGATTGCGGGTTGTCGGTCTGTGTTGTTGTCATATCGGGGTCGGTTTGAGGTTTAGGCGTAGAGCGGAAAAGGGATGCGAGCGAAGCGAGGAAGCGCGAGAACGCGCCCTGACTGTCGGCAAGCGGGATGTTCGGTATCGGGATGCCCGCAGCCGCCATTTCCGAGGCCACGGCATCGGTAAGTCGCGGCGCGGCCTCGCCGGGTGCGTCGGTGATTTCATCGACAAAGCCCCATTCCTTAGCTTCCCCGGCAGAAAGCCACCCGCCGCGCTTCATCAGGGCAAGAAGATCTGCACAGTTTTTCTTGCTGACTTTCGAGCAGCGGGTGGAATACATCCGCGCTATGTTCAGGTCGAGTTTGTCGAGGTCGGCTTTCACTTTCTCACACTCGGATATGAGGGTGGCGAACTGGTCGGCGTTGAGCGAACCCCACTCAAAGAAGCCCTGCGAGCATTTATGCACGAGGTACATAGCGTTTGCGTCGATAGATATATGCTTCGCGCCGAGAGATGCAATAGTGGCAGCCGAAGCGTTCATACCGACAAAATGCACCGACACGTCGGCGTGGTTTCGGAAAGCCGAGGCAATGGAAAGCGCGGTTGCGACAGAACCGCCGAGGCTGTCGATAAGCACGGTTACGGGCTTGCCGCTGTTGCGTTCAAGCACATAATCGACATAATTTCGGTCGAAGTCCGCGCCTCCGACGAAGCCTTTAAGGTGTAGATTGTATTGAGTGGTAGGCATTTGGTCGCAAATAATTTTACGACACAAAATTAAATTCGTAACTTTGCAGACTAAAAGACATATAAACGATATTGCAATGAAAAAACTGTACAGTATAATATCCGCATTATTCTTGGTCGTTTGCTCTTTTTATACGGCAAATGCTCAGGCTATAACGGCTTCGGAAGATAGTGTGCTTACGCAACTTAAAGAAATCGAGGTGTTGCAAGATTGGGTAAACGATAATCTGTTTCAGGGGCTGTTCGATACAAAAAACCCGGTTCCAATGATGATTTTCACTGATAACTCCGTGCTATCATTTAACCCTGATTCTACGTTGTTGTCCATATTTAAGCCACGCGAAATAGGGGTTACTCCCCACGGCAAACTATATTATCTGACAAATGAAGTAAATCCTAACTTTATGATGATGGTTATGGGCGCCCCTTATGAGCAAGGTGCGTATGAAAAACCGTGGTACTATACAAAGCCGTGGGTGTTTTGCAGCACATTCACTCAGGCAAAAAAGATGATACCCTCAATTCAGGATGAACGGGATTGGTACACTATGCTGTTACATGAATGTACCCATGTGTGGCAACAGAGACATCCCCAATTCCTTGCCGCAATAAGCAATTTCAGCCAATTATATGGAGGCCCGGAACAAGCCGGGAATATTCATAAACAAGACAGCATTTTGCATTCGGCTCTGAAATTGGAAAACGATGCTTTATTAGCGGCATTAGCAGCTAATGATGTTGATGATGAGAATTCTGAAATTAACAAGTTCCTTCAACTTCGGAAAGATAGAAAAGCCCTTATGATTGCCAACGGCTATCCCGAAGAGTTTGTGCGTTTTTGTGATATGCAGGAATTGGCTGAAGGGCAAACCCGTTATATAGAATATCAACTTGGAAAACATTTAGGTTTGTACGAAGAAAACGATCTGCGGTGGGGTGATATAGATAAAAACGGTTGGTTTTATGCAACAGGCTTCAATCTATATAATTTATTGAAAAAGCGAGGTTTTAATATGTCCGAAGCTTATACCGGGGATATTTACTCACTCGATTATTACCTTAGAAAATAAAGCAAGAGCCGCCCTTTCGGGCGACCCTGCGGAGTTGTGGGGTCAGCGGTCAATAGTTGCTGCTGAAAACGTGGCCGTCCTCGAAAGAATAGTCGCGGGCGAAGATGTCGCGGGCGAAAGCCTTGTAGTCGATGTAGTTGCGGATGTTGTCGGGCATATGGCGCAGGGAGTCGCAGTAGCACTCGTTGAAGATGTACTCGGCGAAATCTTCCTCGCTATCCCATTTGCCCTGATAGGCATCCTCGAAGCTGCCCATATCCGAGGGGCTGCAAATTGCAAGCCACGCATCGACGGCTTCCTTGTTGTTGTCCTCGTAAAGTTCGATGTACTCGCGTATGCGGTCGAAGTCCTTGCGCGAGAGGCATTCGTCGTAAAACTCACGGGGGAAATTCTCGTAGTCCTGAAACATCAGCTCCGGGTCTTCCTCGTCGGCGTGGAGAGCGCGGCAGTAGTTTGCGAAATCGTCGTAGCTGTCGAATGTGGTAAGGTCAATCCACTGTCCGAACAGGCTGCCGCCGTTGTATTTGCCGTATGTTCCGCAGTAAACAGAGGGGTTCTCGTCGCGGTAGTCTGAGCCGTGGTCTTCATAGGCTTCCACGAATTCTTCAGGAGTGAAGCCGAGGTCTTCAAGACGCTGCTTCTGTTCTTCGGTAAGGGATTGGATGAAATTGTCAAGTTCCATAGTCGGGGAATTTTGTTTGGATTTGATTGTTTTGTAAAGGACTGTTCCTTTTACGCTGCCCGACAAAGTGGCGTTGGGAGGAATAAGGCAAGTTTATGACGGATTTTTACTACCCCGAAGAATGAGGGTGTGGAGAAAAATATGCAGAACCCGGAGGGCCTGACATTGCCGTACCGAGAAACGGCAATAACTTTGCGGGGTAAAAGGCACAGTTTCCTGCCCCGGCAAAACAACATAACCAAACACCACGACGTCGGAATATCCATTGACAAGTAGACCAATCCCCGAAGCGACGGTGCGCGATGAAGCCGGATGCACCCGAAGGTGTCGGTAGAAACAATACGCCACACCCCGGCTACCGCGACACCGCCATTGATGCGTAACAGGCGACAACGGCGCAGCCCGGCCACGGTTTGACCTTACCCCACAGGCTGCGACACCATAATCTGAAATCAGACCGCCGTACTCTCCCGACGATGAAAAGGAGCGATGAAAAGGTCTGCGGGTACCCCGGAGATAGACTATGCCGCGCAAGGAGTTACACCGTTTACGCACGACCCAACGGAAGGCGACAACGACATGGAAGCGGATGCGGGTGCTGTGCGCCCCCGGACAAAGGCAACCGGGATGCCGCAAATTGGACTGCGGGGAACGGCGTAACATCCGACGCTGCCGCGATGCCCTGTGCCCCGACAACATACGCAACCGACACAAGCCACACGCGACATCAGCGGCTACACTTTCGGGCCCAGCCACATTCGCCATATTGACCGCCCACGCTCCGCAGGGTCGCCCGAAAGGTCGGCTCTTACCATACGCAAAAACCGCCTATCCTCACGGACAAGCGGCTCGGTAACTTCAAAATCGTATGCTTCAAGGAGAGAAAGAGTGTCTATATTACGCACTCCACCATAGACTTAATGGCGTTGTGCGTGATTTCGTAATAAAAGCCCGCGCCGTCGCCGTCGGGTGTGCCGCAGAAATGCTCCACCTTGACCGAGGGAAACGGAGGCTCATAGCCGCCTATGAGATAAGATTTGCCGTTGACATCGGTAACGACGAACCCAAGACGGCGGTGTATGGGAAGCAGCGCGGCGCAATGGAATTTGAGGGTGGCGGTGTCGGTCGAGCAACCGCCCTCTTTCTCGGTCTTGCAACGGCATTCCGGCTCGTCGAAGAACTCCACCGGGTAAACGGAGGTAAGCACCGCCACGGGGGAGCGGCAGATGCCGTGCAGATCGACGCGCTTAGGCAGATGTCGGCAGTCCACCCATCCGACAGCCTTAATTCCGGGAAGTATCTGTGTTGTTGACTTCATAATCGTAGAAATCGGAGAAAGGTAAAAACGGAGTGCGGAAATCAATGCGATTTTCGGTTTTCGTAACTGTTTTTTGCGCGGTGGCGGTTCAGGTAGAGGTCGCGCTGCCTCTGGTAGCGTTTGGCAATGGCGTTCCAGTTGGCCTCCGTAAGCTCGATGCCGTGCTTCTCCATCCACGCGAAGATAAGCTCGTCGTGACGTCGGCCAATCTTGCCGAAGTGGTGGAGGTCGTTCCACAGTGCGATGTCGAAGCGGTTGCGAATGGAATTGAGCAGAGCGGCCAGCGCGAACTTCGGCAGGTGATTGTAGGTTTCGGCGGGTCGGTGGCGGAAAGTGGGTATATACACCGCCACCTTACCGTCGCCCCCGGTGTCGGGCACGGCATCGTGCGGCGGCTTGGCGAGGTAGACTTCAAGTATCTTGCTCTCCACCGAACCGCGCGGCAGCGACACCGGCACGTCGCCGCCGCAGTCGTGGATGAACCACTGAGCGAGGTATGGGTCGAGAGGGATATATAAGCAAATCTGCGACATGGAAGAAAGTGGATAAAGAGTTGATTTACTGATACAAAGTTACGAAAATTCAGCCGGATATTAAAGCCTAACGCGCTGATATATACGACGATAAAGGGCGAAAAGGAGCGAAAAGCGACAGACGCGCCACGCAAGGATGCGCACAAAAAATGCAAAAAACATTGAGGGTATGGTTTAGACGCTTGACAGCGTTGACAAAAGCCGCATAGCCGGAAATGGGCGCGTAAGTGTGCTGAATGTCAATAATATATCTTTTTAAGAAAAGAATATATTTATATTGACGTGCCGGGATTTGTCAAACGGCGGCTATGAAAACAGGCGGAAATATCCGTCTGTCAAACTTTGTCAACACGGCATATCCAACGTAAATCATTGAGTTACAGTATATGTCAAGCGTGTCAAGCGGAATTGTCAAAAATGTATGGTGTTCTAAAATGAGATTTTCAATGTTTTTACGTTGAGGCAAATAAAAATAGCGCAACATCGGAGGCTGCGCTATTGTCGGCGGTGAGTGGTATAGAGTGCCGTGGGCGATGCCGTGCGGCGGCTCACACCTTAATCACGTTGATATATTTGAGTTCGCCGTAAAAGCCCCTCGCCCGAAGCTCCGCGATAAGCTCGCGTGGCTGAAAGTCGGCGAGTTCCGGGTTAAGCCCGGTGGCATCCTTGACGCGGCGCATCACCGTGCGCTGCCGTGCCAGTACCTTCTTGCACTCCTTACAGTAGGTCTGCAAACCGTCTGCTGAACGGTTGCTGCTGTGGAATTGTGATGTCGGTTTTTCCTTACCGCAATGGCGGCATACTTTTGTAGGCCCGGCGGTGTCGCCGTCCTGAGCCTGAATTGGGGTCTTGTCTTCTTGCATAAGAAATTGAAGTTTTATTGTTATAGAATGATACTTATTTCAGATGAAGTGCCGGTGTCAGAACGGCAGGCGTTCCTGTTCCGGCTTCGGTTGCGACGGGGGCGCATCTTCCGTGTCTGTGTCAATGTCGAGGTCTGAGGCGATGAAAGTTTCGAGGTCGATGTCGCAATGCCCTTTCAGAGCCTCATAGTCGAAAACAAGGGCGAGAGGCCGCACGACCTTTTCGAGCCGAGTTGTGCGCCCGTCTTTGGTGTCAATGGTATAGTCCGGCATACCGTTGGCGGTAAGCACGGTGAACCGCTGCTGTTTCAGTCCGAGAAAGAAAGGGGATGTGCGCAGATAATTGTCGAGCGCGCCCAAGTCCATTTTCATAAGGCTTGCGTTTGTTCGCTGCCCCAAAAGCCCCTGCACGGCAGACCAGTTCATAAACAGGAGCGAGTGCGGGGCCGCAAACTCCCGTGTTTCCTCGCTGCGGTAGCCCTTGAAGCGCGGCATCCGTTTAATGACGTAATGTGTGCCGTCGATAACCTTGCCGACCATACGCAGGGCGTTGAGCGTGTTCCAGAAGTCGGAGGTTTCCGAGGACTTGTTGATTTCGTTGTTCTGATAGCGTATGCCTCTTATGCAGATCTCAAAGAGTTCTGAATAAGTAAAAGGCACATCGAGAGCAGTTTCGAGTATTCGGAACGCAGCAAGCACACATACCCAGTTGTCGAGAACGCGGTCTTCGATAAGTTCGAGGCCGAAGCGGTCTTTGACTTCCTTTCGTGTGAGTTTGAAAGTGTCCTCGAAAGCTGCCGTGAAGCGGTCGCGGTGGCGCATAATCTCCATAGCGAGATGGGCGTTTCCCCTGTTGGCCGCTTCTTTGAGGGCGTTGAAGTCGAGGTTTTCCTGAGCCGAGAACGTGGTCTTGGAATAATTGAGGTGTATGCAGCGCGAGAACACAGCCGGGTCGGCGGTGGGCTGATGCTGCCCGCAGAATATCACACCCGAATATACCGGGGTCGATATGATGCCCTGCCCGCCGTCCACGGTGTTCATCTTCGTGTTGGCGGTGCCTCCCCATATTCCTTTGAGAATGTCGATGATGCGCGGGTTGAGCAGATTAGTGTACTCGTCCAGCACTATCACGGAATTGCGGGCGTGGCAGAACATATACGACATAGCCGGGATTGTGATGTTTCCGAGTTTCGGCGGGTCTTTGCGGAACACATAGAAAAATGAGGCGAGAGCAGTTGCGAGGGCCGTCTTGCCGCTCCCTTTTATGCCGAAAAGGTTAAGGAGCGGGAACCAGTTTGTCTTCGCCCTGATATGGTCGCGGAACATACAGGCAAGCAGCCACGCGAAACCCACCTTGCCGCCGTCGCCGAACACGCGCACGATGCGCCCGACGTATTGGGCGAGGGTGTCGGTATTGGCGGCGGTGAAGCGGTACATCCTCTCATAGTCGAAAGCCCCGTCGTCCTCGATATACATTTTCGAGAACGCCGGAAGAAAATATGACTTGTTGGCGTGTCGCACAAGTCCGAGTTCATCTATCGGAACGAAGCCGCCGGGGGTGTGTATGCCGTCGGCAAAGGCGAAGAAACGCCCCCTGTCGTTCCACCCCAACACACCGATTTCCTCGGCGGTTTCGGTGATTGAATAGAGATATTCCTTGAGGCGGTTGAATTTCTCCGGCTTTGCGAACCATACATAATTGCCGAGGCTCTCGACGGCAATCTGGAAGGCTTGGAGCGAGCCTAATATCTTTTGGGTGAGTTCGAGGGCTTCCTCCTGTCCATACTCTGTCTCTTATACACATCTCCGAGCCCACGAGACTACGCTGCATCTCGT
>ENA-OYYT01000564-OYYT01000564.1-human-gut-metagenome-genome-assembly--contig:-NODE-564-length-15568-cov-5.335976_pt1 | contig 15568 bp, 17 predicted proteins | sample MGYA00243251_ERZ653453 | MGnify/ENA primary metagenome ERZ653453 (study PRJEB26926, sample SAMN06165174) | human gut metagenome | biome: ENVO:00009003; feature: ENVO:2100002; material: ENVO:00002003...
GCCATTGATGAAAAATATATGGGTGAAAGAGCCGCAAGGGATCAGGATGGAAAAGTTTACTATGTTCCCGGTAATATGAGTTATTCTGAATGGAAGAAAACTTTTGTGGACAACAGTTCTAAGGATGATTTGACCGTCGCAAATATCGGGAGAATAATTAAAAATACAGTTTCGGTGGTAAAAAGTGAGGGTTCCAATGTGCAGACGGTAGGGCGCATTGATATAGAAAAATACCGTTGCATTACGGATGAAATTGCCACCGATGAAGTGATTATCACCCCGGAACGGATTCAGCATATTGAAGAACGCCACCCCGGAGATTACGAACAGTTCGTTAAGTATATTGCGGATATTCTGGCAAACCCGGATTACATCTTGGAAGCGAACAAGCCTAATACCGGTGTGATTCTGAAAGAAATTGAAGAAAATGGCGAAAAGTTCAAAGTGATTCTACGGGTAAAGGTAGAGAGTGACCCCGCTGAATATCGAAACTCCATCTTGTCCTTCTGGCAAATTGGTGAAACCACATGGAAGAAGAATGTGAAGAACAAGAAAATCCCTTACAAGCGGGAATAATACTGCTATACTTTAGATAGGATAAGAACGGGCTTTGAGGTGGAAAAAGCGTTCCCATACGCCACACGCCTTTTGGTAGTGGGCAAAAGAGATGCCGGGAGTGACGCTCCGGCCAAAGTCCAATCTTCAAGGGAACAGGTTTTCACCTGTTCCCTTCTTCTATGCCTAAAATTTTTCCAAAAACCTCTTGACTTTTTGAGTTCCAATTATTATAATAAGTTTGTGGAACTCAAAAAGTGAGGTGATACGATGTCTCCACGAACCGGAAGGCCGAAAGCGAACAATCCCAAAAGGAATGATGTGAAAGTTCGATTGGACGATGAAGCAACAAAACGCCTTGATGAATATTGCGCCAAGCATGATATTACACGGGCAGAAGCTATTCGGCAAGGGATTGATTTACTTTTGGCACAAGAAAAGTGAAACAGCCGCTCCACCCTGAACAAGTAAGCGACTGTTTCTAAAACCAGAGGTTTCCCAACTGGATAAATCCATTCTATCACAGTTGGGAACTTCTATCAAGTGAAAATTGATGGAGGTTTAACATGGAAAAATTGATCAGGAGCATTGAAGGCGTACACCCCGGTAAGTATGACCTTCGCAGGAATGAACTGGATGAACTCTATGACGCATATCATCATGACACTTTCAAGCTGATTGCCGTGGTGTTCAAGCTGGGCTTTGCCCGTGGACAGAAGGCGGTGAAGAAGGCATGAATGAACTTCAGGTATTCACCAACCCCGAATTTGGACAGGTGCGAACCGTGACCATTGAGGAAGAACCGTGGTTCGTGGGTAAGGATGTGGCGGTTGCCTTGGGGTATGAATCGCCACGGGCGGCAGTCAGCAAGAAGGTTGACCCGGAAGATAAAGGCGTTTCCGAAATGGAAACACCTTCAGGGAAGCAGCAAATGACCATCATCAACGAATCCGGTTTGTATGCCCTGATCTTCGGAAGCAAGCTGGAAAGCGCCAAACGCTTCAAACATTGGGTGACGCATGAGGTTCTTCCCGCAATCCGTAAAACCGGAAGTTATTCCATCATCCCGAAAGCAAGAGCATTGACCACAGACGATTACATGAAGGCGGCACAACTGGCCGCTACCTGTCGGAATGAACGGCTTCCCTATGTGCTTGGATTTCTGGAACAGGCCGGGTTTAATATCCCGGAAGTGACCGCCACGCCCCCGGCCTTGGATGGGCCTGTGGATTGCACGGAGATTCAAAGACTGATGGATGAACGGGGCATTTCCGTAACGGAACTTTCCAAGCTGACGAACATTTGCAAAGCGTCTTTGAGTTATTACAAACGGGGCATTTACAAGCCGAACCGTGAACGCTATCGCATTATCATTGACGCATTAACTTAATTGATGATTTGACCACCCCGGCCTTCTGGCCGGTGGTGGTTTTTTCATACCATTTTCGCCGTTTCCCGGTGGTGGGCGGTAAACAGAACCGGGAAAATCGTGGTTCCTAACCCACGGTAAAAAAGGATTTTGGAGGTAACAACAATGACTAAAGAAAAGCTGTTGGAATGGGGCCTGACTGAAGAACAGGCCACAAAGGTTATGGAGGGCTTGAACGGTTCCTTCGTCACCAAGGCCCGGTTCAATGAGGTCAACACCGAACTGACCAACGCAAAGAACACGATCAAAGAGCGTGACACCCAGCTTGAAACGCTGAAGAAGGCTTCTGGTGACACCAAGGCCCTTCAGGATCAGATCACACAGCTTCAGGCCGATAACAAGAAGAAGGACACGGATCACGCCGCTGAACTGAAGAACCTGAAAATCAGCAATGCGGTTGAACTGGCCCTGACCGGTGCAAAGGCCAAAAACAACACCGCTGTTAAGGCGCTGTTGGTTGATTTCATCGGTAAGGCTGAATTGGCGGAGGATGGAACCGTCAAGGGCCTTGATGATGAAGTCAAGAAGCTGGTGGAAGGCAAGGACACGGCTTTTCTTTTTGAGAAGTCCACCGGCACCAAGTTCAAGGGGGCCAAATCCGCTGAAAAGGGTGATGGCGCTGAAGGCGGCATGACCCTTGAAAAGCTGAAGGCCATGACCCCTATTGACCGCTACAATTATTCCGTCAACCATCCTGACGAATACAAAGAACTTTATGGAGGTAATGAGTAATGGCAAACACTTGCTACGATAACTTTTTCCTGTCCAACGAAATTGAAGATCAGTACCAGAGCCACCTTGATCTTCAGCAGTTTTGCACCGTGGACAACAACCTGACCGGCGTTGCTGGTATGGTTCGCAAGATTCACAAGTACAAGGCCACCGATGGCACCGAAAAGCTGGCTATGGGTGTTGGCAACACCAAGACCATTGAAGCCGGTTACACCGAAAAGGAATACCGGATTCAGATGGCACAGAACCGTTTCCAGTATTATGACGAGGAAGCCATGACCGATCCCATGGTGATCACCACCGGCACCCGTCACGCTGGTACGGATATGTTCAACACCGTGAACGCTGACATTTTCGGCGCTTTCAACGAGGCCACCATGACCATCGTGACCACCGCCCTTGGCTTTGATGCCTTTGTGGATGGTGCGGCCATGCTGAATCTGGAAAACCTTGAAGGTGTGACCATCTTCGGCTTCGTCAACCCCGCTGATATGGCGAAACTTCGCAAGGCCCTGAAGGACGATCTGAAGTATGTGGAAGCATACGCCAAGCAGGGCTATGTTGGCACCGTGGGCGGTATCAACATCTACACCAAGAAGAACGCCGAAACCGGCAAGGTGGTCATTGCCACCAAGGAAGCTGTTACCCTGTTCAACAAGAAGGGTACGGAAGTGGAACAGGAGCGTGAAGGCAACATCCGCCGCAACACGGTTTATTCCCGCAAGTATTACCTTGCGGCCATGACCAATGAAGCCAAGGCGGTGAAGATCATCACCGGTTCCGCCGCTGTCACCGCTGACACCACGGTTTCCAGCGACAAGACCTATTACGCCGCTTCCGGTATCGGCTATGTGAAGGTCACGCCCGGTTCCGGTGACAACCCCAAGACCAAGGGTTGGTACGAAATCACGGCGGCGTAAGAAAGGCGGTGAACCCCGTTGCGTGATAAAGCGGTTGCAATGCTAACGGCCCTTGGCGTGGCGGGGGCCGCTGATGATCCGTTGTTGGATATGGTTTTGACCAATGTTCAATGGCGGATCAAAAATCTTTCCAACCTTTCCGAAATCCCGGAGGGGTTGGAAAGTCTGGCCGTTTCTATGGCCGTGGGCGAATACCTGAACATGAAGAAGTGTTCTGGACAGCTTGAAGGGTTTGATTTGGATGCGGCGGTGAAATCCATTCAGGAAGGTGACACCAACATTACCTTTGCCCTTGGTGAAGGTAGTTCAACCCCTGAACAGAGGTTGAACAGCCTGATTGATTATCTGATCAACGGGCGCATTGGTGAAATCTACCGTTATAGGCGGTTGGTATGGTGAATAAGGCCGTGCGAACCGCCTTGGAACGGTTGTGGAAGGATCGGTGTTCTATCTTCATTCGTGAGGAAGTCACCGATCCTGTCACCCACCTGACGGATTCTGAAGAAAAGCCGCTTCTTCAGGATCAGCCGTGCAAGCTGTCTTTTGAAACATTAACTTCAACCAATGGGGATGAAGTGGCAACCGCCCAACAGGTGGTGAAGCTGTTCCTTTCCCCGGATGTGAAGGTTCCCGCAGGATGCAAGATCATTGTCACCCGGCCAAACGATGTGGAACGAACCTTCACCTATTCCCGTTCCGGTGAACCGGGTGTTTTCTCCAACCATCAAGAAATCATGCTTGAACCCTTCAGGGGGTGGGCCTGATGGCAAGATGGGGCCGGTGTGATTACCGGGAATTGAAGAAGCTGGATGAACGCCTTCAACAGCTTTCGGAAGTTGACATGGATCGGCTTTGCCGGGATGCCGCCAAGAAGATTGCCCAAATCCTTCTGAATAAGGTGAAGAAAAGAACCCCCGTTGGTGTGGTTCCGCCGTATGCCACGGATGAAGCCAAGGAAGAATATTGGCCCGGTTATCGTGGCGGTTCCTTGCGTGACGCTTGGACGATCCTTCCCATTGAAAAACATGGGGAGCAGTACACCGTGACCATCATCAACAATTTGGAATATGCGTCCTATGTGGAATACGGCCACCGGCAAACACCGGGGCGCTATGTTCCCGCCTTGGGAAAGACCCTGAAGGCAAGTTGGGTGAAGGGGCGGTTCATGCTGACGATTTCCGAACAGGAAGTGAAAACCTTGGCCCCGTCCATTCTGAATGATATGTTGTATGAAGCCTTGAAGGGGGTGTTCAGTTGATCAATGAAATCATCAAAGGTGTTTCCATGAAGCTGAACGCCACCTTTGGAGCCGGGTACAAAATCTATCAGAATGATGTGGAACAGGGCTTCAAGGAACCCTGTTTTTTCATTGCTGTCCTGAAGCCTGACATTTCCCCGTTGCAGAAGAACCGATTCATGAACCGGAACCCGCTGGATGTTCACTATTTCCCAACCAGCGGGAGAAACAACGCTGAATTGTTCACTATGGCCGAGGATTTGATGGAATGTTTGGAGTTCATCACCCTTCCCAATGGGGATGTGCTTCACGGAACTTCCATGAGTTATGAAGTTGAAGATGGGGTTCTTCACTTCTTCGTCAACTTCAATCTGACACTATCCCGCCCGTCCGAGGAAACCCCAATGGAAACCTTGGATGTGGATGTGGAGCCAAAGAAAGGGTGATTGAATGGCTACCAGAAAGAAAGCCGCCACCGCACAGGAACCGACCATCACGGCCCCGGTGGTATTCCCCAAAGAACGGGTGTTGACCTTCAGGCGTTACGCTGACCGGCGTGATCTTCTGTCTGTCCTTTTGGAAGATGGGAAGGAATACACCTTCGATCAGATTGATGGGCTGATCAATGACTTTATGAAAGGTAAGGTGAAATAATATGGCCCTTGGCGGCGGCACCTTCTTGGTGCAGAACAAGGTTCTGCCCGGTGCATATATCAACTTCATTTCTGTGGCGCAGGCAAGCGCCACCCTTTCTGACCGTGGCATTGTCACCATCCCCCTTGCTATGAATTGGGGGCCTGAAGGCAAGATTTTCACGGTGGAACAGGCTGACTTTATCAAGAATAGTCAGAAAATTTTCGGCTATGCGTACACGGCGGATGAACTGAAGCCTATGCGTGAAATCTTCCTTCACGCCAAAACCGTTCATTTCTTCCGACTTGGCACCAGCGGCGTGAAGGCGGCTAACACCTACGCAACGGCCAAATACCCCGGCACCCGTGGTAATGATCTTCGTACCGTTATCACGGCGAATGAAAACACCACAGAACAGAAGCCGCTGTTCGATGTGGCAACCTTCTTGGGAACCGTTCAGGTTGATCTTCAGGAAGGTGTGGCCGCTATCACCGATCTGAAGGTCAATGCCTATGTGGATTGGAAGTCCAGCGGAACCCTTTCTTTGACCGCTTCCTTGCCCCTGACGGGCGGCACCAATGGCACCGTGGCCGATTCCGACTATCAGACCTATCTTGATCAGGCGGAAGCGTACACCTTCAACGCTATGGGTTGCACCGAGAGCAAGGCCACCATCACCGCCCTGTTTGCGGCCTTTGCAAAGCGGATGCGTGATGATGTGGGCAAGAAGTTTCAGGTGGTTCTTTTCCGCAAGCTGGCCGATTATGAAGGTGTTGTGAGCGTCAAGAACGGCCTGACTTCTGACAAGACTTCCACCGCCCTGATCCCTTGGGTTACGGGCGTGATCGGCGGAACGGCGGTCAATAAGAGCGCCACCAACATGACCTATGATGGTGAATATGATGTTGATACCGATTTCACGCAGACCCAGCTTGAAAACGGTATCAAGGAAGGTTCCTTCATGTTCCATCGTGTGGATGAAGCGGTGTGTGTCCTGACTGACATTAACAGCTTCATTTCCATCACGGATGAAAAGTCCAGCGACTTTTCCAGCAACCAGACGATCCGAGTTTTGGATCAGATCGCCAATGATATTGCCGTTCTGTTCGGCAAGAAGTATCTTGGCAAGGTTCCCAATGATGCCGCTGGCCGGATTTCCCTTTGGAACGATATTGTGAAGCACCACACGGAACTTCAGGATATTCGGGCCATTGAGAACTTCAGCGGCGAAAATGTGACGGTCGAAAAGGGCGATACCAAGAAATCCGTGGTGGTTACTGATTATGTGACCCCCGTGAACGCTATGGAACAGCTTTATATGACCGTCTATGTTCAGTAAGGAGGTACAACCATCATGGCAGATAGAACCATCATGAACGCCAAGGATGCTGTTTCCGCTTCCTTGGCTGAATGTTTCGTGACCATCGGGGATAACCGTTACAACTTCATGCAGGCTATCAACCTTGAAGCCAACTTTGAGAAGAACAAAACGGAAGTTCCCATTTTGGGCAAGACCGGCAAGGGCAATAAGGCCACCGGCTGGAAGGGTACGGGTTCCGCCACCTTCCACTATAACACTTCCATCTTCCGTGAGCTGATGAAGCGTTATAAGGACACCGGCGAGGATGTCTATTTTGACATTCAGGTGACAAATGAAGATCCCACTTCTTCTGTGGGCCGTCAGACTGTGATCCTGAAGGATTGCAATATGGATGGCGGCTTGCTTGCCAAGTTTGACGCTGATGCGGAATACTTGGATGAAGATATGGACTTCACCTTTGAAGATTTCGAGATGCCCGAAACCTTCAGCCTTTTGGCCGGTATGCAGTAAGCAGAGCGCCCCGGCCTTACTTCGGTAGGGGCCGGGGCCTTTTTTCGTATCAAAATATAGGAGGAAAAAAACAATGAGCCTGTCCGCTTTTTTGGCTGAAAACGCCGTTCCCGTTGAGAACATCAAGTTTGTTGCTTCTAAACGCTTCTTGGGTGAGGATGGCAACCCCATTCCTTGGGAGATCAAGACCATCACCGGCACCGAGGATGAAGCCCTTCGGAAATCCTGTGCCAAGCGTGTTCCGGTTCCCGGCAAGAAGAACCAGTATCAGAAGGAAACCGACTATGATCTTTACCTTGGCAAGCTGGCCGTGGCTTGTACCGTGTTCCCCAATCTGAATGATAAGGAACTTCAGGACAGCTACAAGGTCATGGGCGCTGATGCCCTTCTGAAAACCATGCTGACCCCCGGCGAATATGCCGAATACCTGACCAAGATTCAGGAAGTGTGTGGTTTTGATACCACCATGCAGGATGAGGTTGATGAAGCAAAAAACTAATCTGTGAAGGTGATGGTGAAGCGAACATTGCTTACTATTGCCTTCACGAACTTCATTTGACACCTTCCGCCTTTTATGCTTTGCCCCGCCGTGAACGGGCCTTCATCATTGCGGCCATTGATGTTCGGGTGGAAGCTGAAAAGAAGAAGCAGAAGGAAATTGAACGAAAACAGCGCCGGGGCCGCCACCATTAAGGCCCCGGCTTCTATTCTCCAAGAAAGGTGGTGATCCCTGTGGGAAACATCCGGGCCGCTATTGCCCTTTATGATGGTGTTACCAGCCCCCTTCAGAGTATGCACAAGGCAATGGGGGTTGTGCTGAACACCTTTGAAGCTATGCAACAGGCTTCCGGTAGAGCCGTTGACACGGCGGCAATCCGGGAAGCCCGTGAAGAATGGGCGAAAGCGGGAACCGCCTTTGATACCATTGAAGAAAATATCAGGAACGCCAACAACGAACAGCAAAAGTTCAACAATTCCATCCGTGGGGGTAACAATTCCGCCAACGGGCTTTTGTCCACCATCAAGAAGATCGCTGTTGCCGCTGGTGGTATCGCCGGGATCAATAAGGTGCTGAACATTTCGGATGAATTGGCAAGCACCAAGGCCCGGTTGAATCTGCTGGTGGATGATGGCGGTTCCGTGGATGTGCTGGAACAGAAGATCATGGCTTCCGCCCAGCGTTCCCGATCCGCCTACTTTGACACCGCTTCCGCCGTTGCGAAACTTGGCTTGAACGCCGGTAACGCCTTCAACGGTGACATGGATCAGGTCATTGCTTTCATGGAACAGGTGAACAAGCAGTTCGTCATTGGCGGCGCTACGGCCCAAGAACAGAGCAACGCCATGATCCAGCTTACACAGGCAATGGCGGCGGGTGCGCTTCGTGGTGAAGAACTGAACTCCATTCTGGACGGTGCGCCGGGTATCGCAAGAGCCATTGAAAAGTATATGGGGATTGCGGAAGGTTCCATTAAGACGGTTGCACAGGAAGGCAAGGTAACGGCTGAAGTGGTGAAGAACGCCATGTTTGCTATGGCGGACGAAACCAACGCAAAGTTCGATTCCATGCCCAAGACTTGGGCGCAGATTTGGGCCGGGATGAAGAATCAGGCCCTTTCCATGTTTGCCCCGATCTTGACCAAGATCAACCAGATTGCTAACAGCACCAAGTTCCAGCAAGTCACCACAGCCCTGATCAACGGGCTTGCCGCTGTTGCGAATGTGGCTTCTTCGGCGCTGGATATTCTGATTGCCATTGCTTCTGTGTTCGTGGATAATTGGGGGATCATTCAGCCCCTTGTTTTGGGGATTGCGGCGGCAATGCTGTTGTATAACGGCTATCTGATTGCCAACAATGCAATCACCGCTATCAGCAATGCACAGAAGGGCCTTGCGGCGGTTCAGGCGTACAAAGCCGCCGTTGCAAACACTACCCTTGCCGCTACCGAGAAGGCGGAAGCAATGGCAAAGGCAAGCGCCACAGCCGCCCAATACGGCTTCAATGCCGCTTTGCTGGCCTGTCCGTTGACTTGGATTCTACTGATCATCATTGCCGTGATTGCGGCCATTTACATGATTGTGGCGGCAATCAATAAGCTGAAGGGAACCAGCGTTTCCGCAACCGGCATTATCGCCGGGGCCTTTGCGGTGCTTGGGGCCTTCCTGATCAATTCCTTTATTGTACCGGCACAAAACGGCTTCGCAACCTTCGCCAACTTCATTGGGAATGTGTTCAACAATCCCATTGCCGCCGTGGAAGTGGCCTTCTATGATATGTGCCTAACTGTACTTGGGTACATTTCCAAGCTGGCCCATGCCATTGAAAATGTTATCAACAAAATCCCCGGTGTGACTGTTGATATTACCAGCGGCCTTGATAATTTCTATGCTGGAATTGAAAAAGCCCAACAGAAAGTGAAGGATGAATCCGGTTGGGTGGAATATGTCAAGAAGATGGACTTCATTGATTATTCCGATGCCGCTTCCGCTGGTTACAAGTTCGGCCAAGGGATTGATGATAAGATCAGCGGAATGTTCGATGCTTCCGGTATGGATTCTATGGGGGCCTTCGATTTGAGCAACACCCTTGATGGAATCTATGGAAACACCGGTGACACCGCCGCCAACACAGCGGCCACCGCCGATGCCTTGGATATTGCTGAAGAAGATTTGGCCTATCTTCGTGACATTGCGGAGCGTGAAGCAATCAACCGGTTCACTACCGCTGAAATCAAGGTTGAACAGCACAATGAAAACCACATTTCCAAAGATGCTGATTTGGATGGGATCATGGATGCTTGGGCCAATGATTTTGCTGAAAAGCTGGAAGTTTCTGAAGAAGGGGTGCATGAGTAATGGCGTATAAACTGTATATGGCGGGAACGCTTATGCCCATCACCCCTTCCAAGGTGACGGTGAAGATCAACAACCAGAACAAGACCATGACTCTGATCAACGGGGAAGAAATCAACATTCTGAAGGCCGCTGGCCTTTCGGATGTGTCCTTTGAATTGGTTCTTCCCCAAGTGTCCTATCCCTTCAGTAACGGTGGGGCGCAAAGCGCCGCCTATTACCTGTCCTTGTTTGAACGGCTGAAGGTGAGCAAGACCCCGTTCCAATTCATTCTGAACCGGCAGAAGCCCGGTGGCGGGATGCTCCATTACACCAATTTGACCGTTGGCCTTGAAACCTATGAAATCACCGATGATGCCGGTGAAGGCTTTGATGTGAAGGTGAAGATCAACCTGAAACAGTACAGAGCCTATGGCACCAAGACCGTGACCGTGCAACCGGCCAAGACTTCCGGGGGAACCGCCACCGCAACGGTTAAGGCGGCACCCCGGCCCACCACAACGGCCCCGAAAGCCGCCACCTATACGGTGAAATCCGGTGATTGCCTTTGGAACATTGCCAAGAAGCAGTTGGGCAACGGGGCCGATTACACGAAAATCTATAATCTGAACAAGGACAAAATCAAGAACCCGAACCTGATCTATCCCGGTCAGGTTCTTACTTTGCCTTCCTGAAAGGGGTGATTCCGTTTGGCAGTTGAATTGTTCATCCAGCATAACAGCACCATTCAATTCCCTGTTGTCGAGGAAGGCGCACGGCTGACCTTGGAACGCAAGGGAACCCCCGGCAAGTTGGAGTTTACCGTTGTCAAGGGGCCGGGGCTGAACTTTGCTGAAGGTGATCCGGTGAAGCTGACTGTGAACGGAACCGCCATGTTCTATGGCTTTGTGTTCAAGAAGAAGCGTGACAAGGGCGGCACCATTGATGTTGTGGCCTATGATCAGTTGCGCTATCTGAAGAACAAGGACACCATCACGGAAGAAGGGCTGAAGGCTTCTGACCTTCTGAAGCGCATTGCAACAGATTTCCGGTTGAACCTTGGCACGGTGGAAGATACCGGTTATACCCTTGAAACCATCGTGGAAGAAAACCAAACCCTGTTTGATATGATCCAGAGCGCCCTTGATGAAACCCTGATGAATACCAAACAGCTTTATGTTCTATATGACGATGCCGGGAAGCTGACCCTGAAGAACATCAATACCATGAAGCTGAACCTTCTGATTGATGAAGAAACCGGGGAAAACTTCAGCTATGAATCCAGTATTGATGAACAGACCTATAACAAGATCAAGCTGGCCTATAACGATGAAAAAACCGGTAAGCGGGAATTGTTCATTGCACAGGACGGGGCGAAAATGAACCAATGGGGTGTTCTTCAATATTTTGAAGAAGTTCAGACCAAAACGGGCGCTTCCGCCAAGGCGGATGCCCTGTTGAAGCTGTACGATCAGAAAACCCGCAAGCTGACCATTCAGAACGCTTTCGGTGATGTGCGGGTTCGTGCTGGAAGCGCCGTGGTGGTGGCCCTGAACCTTGGGGATATTGTCACCAACAATTACATGGTGGTGAACAAAGTCACCCACACCTTCAGGGGTGATGAACACATGATGGAACTTGACCTGATCGGGGGTGAATTTATTGCCTAATCCTGTTGAAGTGGTAAAACGGGCGGCGGTGGAAGCTGTGGAAGCCGGGAAACCGGTGAACATCCTGTTTGGAACTGTCCTTTCCGCTTCACCCTTGAAAATTCAGGTGGATCAGAAATCCATCTACACTTCCAAAATGCTGATCCTGACCCGGAATGTGACTGATTTTGAAGTTGATATGACGGTGAACCACAGCACCGAGGACAAAGGCGGTGGTTCCGGTGCGGCGGCTTATGAAGCCCACAAACACGCCTATGTTGGCAAGAAAACCTTCAAGGTTCACAATGCTTTGAAGGCCGGTGAAAAGGTGCTTCTGATCCGGGTTCAGCAAGGAAAGAAATTCGTGGTTATTGACCGAGTAAAGGGGGCTTGATGATGATTCCGCAAGTGCAGGATGATATTAAACAGGATTTCACCATTGAAACCCTTCCAAGCCGTACTTTCAGGATGAACCACAACAACCTGACCATCATCGGCACCATTGATGAAATCCAAGCTGTGGAACAGGCGGTTTTTCTGATCCTGAACACAGAACGCTATAAATGGTTGATCCATTCTTGGGATTATGGGGTTGAACTTCATAATCTGATCGGGAAAGATGTGGAATACTGTATTCCCGAAATTGAACGCCGGGTTCGTGAAGCCTTGCTTCAGGATGATAGGATCACGGCGGTTCAGAACTTTGAATTTACGGTGAACAAAAAGAAAGTGCTGACTACCTTCACGGTGGTCAGCATTTTTGGCGAAATCAATGCAGAATTGGGGGTTGAAATCTGATGTATGAAGCACAGACCTATGAAGCAATCCTTTCCCGGATGCTTCAGAAGGCGCTTTCTATCAATGGCAATTTGGACACCCGTGAAGGTTCGTTGGTTTGGTGCGGTGATGCCCCCGCCGCCGTGGAATTGCAGAACCTTTATATTGCCCTTGATACGGTGCTGAATGAAACCTTTGCAGACACCGCAACCCGCCCTTATCTCATTTTGAGGGCGGCAGAAAGGGGGCTGAAACCGCAACCGGCAAGCCCCGCCGTGTTGCAGTTGAGCATTACACCAACCACCTTGCACCTTCCCATGAACACCCGCTTTTCCATTGGAGAACTGAACTATTATGTTTCGGCTGACCGTGGAAGTGGTAAATATGAAATCACCTGTGAAACCGCTGGTGAAGCCGGTAATGACTACACCGGAACGGTGATTCCCATTGAGTATGTGGACGGGCTTGAAACCTGTTCCATTTCCGCCGTGGTGATCCCCGGTGAGGATGAAGAAGATACCGAGGTTTTCAGACAGCGTTACATGGATAGCCTGAACGCCCAAGCCTTCGGCGGCAACCGTGCGGATTATCTGGAAAAGGTGAACGCCATTCCCGGCGTGGGCGGTGTGAAGGTATATCGGGTTTGGAACAGCGATTTGAACCCGGCCAAGCTGATCCCGCCCACGGGAACCGACACTTGGATCAGCGGCCTTTCCGGTGTGTCCGAGGAAATCAAGGAGTGGTTGGATGCCGTGTATGCGGCGGGAGCCAATAGCAAGCTGACCGTGGGCGGAACCGTGAAGCTGGTGATCATCAACAGTTCCTTCAAGAAGCCTTCGGAAGCCCTTGTGGATCAGGTGCAGACCGCAGTTGACCCCCTTCAGAACGCCGGTGAAGGTGTGGGCATTGCCCCCATCGGCCATGTGGTGAGGGTTGAAGGCGTGGGTGAAGATACCATCAACCTTTCCTTCGATCTGTACTATCAGCGGGAATGGAGTTGGGATGATGTTTCCGCCTATGTCACGGAAGCAATCAACGGTTACTTCTTGGAACTGGCCCAAAGTTGGGCAGACCAGAATGAAGCCCTTGTGGTTCGTATCAGTCAGGTGGAAAGCCGCCTGTTGGGAATCACCGGTATTCTGGATATTGCCAACACCAAGATCAATGGTGAAGCGGCGAACTGTACCCTGACCCTTGACCACATCCCGGTTTTGGGAACCATTGAGCCGGGAACCATCGTGATCAACGGATAAGGGGGCCGGGAGCATGGAACGCAAACTGATTGATTATCTTCCCTATGTCATTCGTGATTATGCGGAGTTTCAGGGGATCATGGGGAGCGAACAGCCGGAAATTGAAAAGGCGTGGAACACCACGGATGATCTTCTTGATAACCAGTTCATTCCCACCGCTGGAAACATGGGCCTTTCCCGGTGGGAAAAGATTTTGGGGATCACCCCCAAAGGCACGGACAGTCTTGAAGATCGCCGGTTCCGTATTCTGACCCGGATCAATGAAGAACTTCCGTACACCTTGCCCCAGCTTCGGAACATCCTTGAAACGCTGTGCGGGAAGGGAAACTATTCCGCTGATGTGGAAGAAGGCACCTATCAGCTTCTTGTGAAAATCGGGTTGGCCGCAAAGAACAACTTCAATGATGTTGAATCTTTGCTGAACCGGGTTGTTCCCCAAAACATGGTTGTGACCTTGCTTCAGCTTTATAACACCCATGCGGAACTTGGGCGGTTTACCCATGCCCAGCTTGCCGCCTATACCCATAATCAGTTGAGAAACGAGGTTTTGAAGAATGGCGAATAAAACAACCAACTACAAGCTGACTAAACCCCTTGAATCTGAATTTTATGATGTAGGGGTTCAGAATGAAAACATGGATAAGATTGATACCCAAATGAAGGCCAATGCGGATGCCATTGAAGCCCTTCAGAAAGGTCAATCCGGGAAGGCTGATCTGGTGGATGGTAAGGTTCCCGCCGAACAGCTTCCCGACATGAACTATGATCCCAAAGGTACGGCCCAAAAAAAGGTGAGCGAACACAACCTTGATCAGACCGCCCACCCGTATCTGTTGAACCAGATCGGAACCTGTGTGGAAGCCGCACAGAACGCACAGGATGCCGCAAATGCGGCCTTGGATGCTGTGTCCGGTATCGTCTATACCATCAATGTTCTTCCTTCGCAGAATGGCACCCTGACCTATAACGGACAGGCCCAAAGTCCTTCTTGGAACGCTTATAACCCCGATGCGCTGACCTTGGGCGGCGTGACTACCGGCACCAATGCGGGAACCTACACGGCCACTTTCACCCCCAAGGGGCAGTATAAGTGGGCGGATGGTACGCAGACCGCCAAGGAAGTGACTTGGACGATCAACGCCGCCACCATGACGGTTCCCACGCAGAAGAACAGTCTGACCTATACCGGTTCGGCACAAAGCCCCACTTGGAACAACTATGACAGCGGGAAAATGACGCTTGGAGGAACTACCAGCGGCACGAACGCCGGTTCCTACAATGCCACCTTCACGCCGAAAACGAACTACAAGTGGGCTGATGGAAGCACCGGGGCCAAAACGGTTGCTTGGAGCATTGCCAAGGCCGCTGGTAGTTTGTCTTTGAATAAGACTTCCATCAAACTGACCGCCGCAAAGACCACGGACACCATCACCGTGACAAGGGCGGGTGATGGTAAGATTACGGCCACTTCCAGCGCCCCCACGGTGGCTTCTGTGAGTGTTTCCGGTTCGGTGGTAACTGTTACCGCCAAGGCCAAAGGAAGCGCCACAATCACCGTCAGCGTGGGCGCTGGCACCAACCACACGGCCCCGGCCAATAAGACCTGTTCCGTTGAAGTGACATTGCCCACCAAGGTTCTGAACGATAACAGTTGGGCAACCATCCGGGAAGTCAGTTCCGCAGGTTTGGGGGCCAACTATTGGGCCGTTGGTGATGTGAA
>ENA-OYYT01000568-OYYT01000568.1-human-gut-metagenome-genome-assembly--contig:-NODE-568-length-15490-cov-4.210172_pt1 | contig 15490 bp, 13 predicted proteins | sample MGYA00243251_ERZ653453 | MGnify/ENA primary metagenome ERZ653453 (study PRJEB26926, sample SAMN06165174) | human gut metagenome | biome: ENVO:00009003; feature: ENVO:2100002; material: ENVO:00002003...
TCTACACCCTAGAGTTCGTCGGCAGCGTCAGATGTGTATAAGAGACAGGTGCAAAGTCTGCGACGCTTATTTTGCCATACGCGGCGCTTGGGCAGCCGTTAGCAACTCTGCTGCTTTACGGATGCCGCATACCCCTTGCGGGTAAAACTCTGCGAGGCTTTTTTCAGCAAAAAAGAGGACGGCATTTGCCGTCCTCTTTTTGTTGTGCATTGCAATGCAGGCTTTCTTTTCGTATAATGACCGTATCAAAACGATTTTGGAGGACACCACCATGAAGGTCAGCGTGATCCAGATGAATATGCGCTCGCTGGAGAGCAAAGCGAACTTTGACCGCGCGGAGGCGCTCGTGCGCCGCGCTGTCGGGGAAAACGGCCCCGACGTTGTCGTCCTGCCCGAGACGTGGAACACGGGCTTCATGCCCGCGGGCGACCTTGCCGCGGCGAGCGATGAAAACGCGAAAGCCGTGCGCGCTCGTTTTTCCCCGCTCGCGCGCGAGCTGAACGTCAACATCGTGGCGGGGAGCGTGTCGAACAGACGCGGCGGCAAAATCTACAACACCGCCTGCGTCTTCGACCGTGCGGGCGCGTGCATCTCCGAATACGACAAGACCCATCCCTTCACGCCGATGGGCGAGCACGAGGTCTACACCCCCGGCAACCACCTCGTCACCTTCACGCTGGATAGCGTGCGCTGCGGCCTTCTCATCTGCTACGAGGTGCGCTTTCCCGAGCTGTGGCGCACGCTGGCGCTGCGCGGAGCGCAGGTCATGTTCCTGCCCGCCCAGTGGACGGCCGCGCGGCAGTACCACTGGGAAACGCTCACCGCCGCCCGCGCGATCGAAAACCAGCTCTTTGTCGTCTCGTGCAACGCCTGCGGCGAGCGCGACGGCACGCTGTACGGCGGTTTTTCGCGCATCATCGACCCGCTGGGCGCGGTCTTAGCCCAAGGCGGCGGGGAAGAGGAGATCGTCACCGCCGACTTGGACCTTTCCTCCATCGCGCCCCTCCGCGCCCGCGTCCCCGTTTTCCACGACCGGCGGCCGGAGCTCTACCGCCTGTAAAGCGGCAAAAAACGACAGCAAAAGAGACATCAACAGAAATGAAGATCACCCTGCTTGCATCGTTTCTCGTCATGGCGGCGTATTTTCTCCTGCTGTACGCCGGCGTCGGGCTCATTCAGGAGAAGAAATTCTTCTCCTACGCGCCGCGTGAGGTCTTCGCCGCCGTTCCTGAGAGAAAAGCCGAGCGCTTCCGCGGCGCACATATCCTCGGCTGGTGCCTCTGGCGATGCTGCTGTTTCTCGGTGCGGCAGTCCTCGCCGCGTGGGACGGCGTTCGGAACAGCTTCCCCTTCGGCGCGTTTTTTACGCGGTATCTCGTGATCCTCTATGTCATGGAGGCCTACGACATTCTCTTTTTCGACTGGGTGCTGCTGTGCCATTCGAACTTCTTTCCTCATTTTTACCCCGAGGTCAAGGTCTTCGCTGCCCCGCAGCTGTTCGGGTACAACAAAAAGCGCATCTTACGCACTTTCTGCTCTACATCCCCCTCTCCGCCGCCCTCGCGTGGGTTTGCACGCTTTTCTGAGGGGCAATTTCACATCAAAACTTAACAGGACAAGGAAATGCACACGATGAACCGCAAAAAGAGAAAAACAGCCCTCATTCTTCTGCTCGCCATCCTCTGCACGATCGTCCTGCTCGGCATCCGCGGGACGCGAAAAACTATTGACAAAACCGTTCCCGCAAGGGTCTACGAGGACAACGGTACGACTTACGCGCCCTCCTCCATCACCATTTCCGGCACGCTCAGGAAAACATGGTCTTCCACTGACTTCGTCGGGACCTTTGCCATGGAAAGTTACGAGCCCTCGTGCAGAGACGGCGTCGAAGCCAAGATCAACTGGGGGGACAACGAGTATCCGATCCTCACCTTTTTCTACGCCGGCGACTTTTCACCGCTCGACGTGAAAAGCATCGACATCGACAAAGACATGGACCGTATGATGGTCACCCTGAACGACGGCACGATCATCGCCTCAGAAAACTACTTTGTCCCCACAGAAGCAATGAACGGCAACTAACTATAATTGTTCCCGCCGCATTTGCCGCCTCCGGCGGCAAACAGGCCCCCGCACCCTAAATCCACGCACTATCTCCCATCGCGTCCCCGCCGCATTTTCTGCCCTTGCGGGCAGAAAACAGGCGCCAGCGTCGCAGACTTTCGCGTCCGCAGACGCGAAATAAATTTTAATCGTTTTTTGGCGCGACATGCGCGTGCCAAAAAACACTTCTCACGGAGCGCGTGTCGCAGACGCCCTACGGGCGGCAAGGCACGAAGCGCAGTGCAAACCTGCTCAAAAAAGAGAGGCTGGCCTTTTGGCCAGCCTCTCTTTTTTGAAGAACTTATTCCTCGCGGAAGACAAATCCGTTCTCGTCCGCCTTTTCGATGACGGCGAGTGCCTTGTAGGGGATACCGCTCGCGCGGAAGCGGTCACCGCCGCCCTGGAAGCCCTTTTCCACGGCGATGCCGATGCCTTCGAGCTTCGCGCCCGCCTCGTTGACGATATCGACAAGGCCCTGCACGGCGAAGCCGTTGGCCATGAAGTCGTCGATGATGAGCACGTGGTCGTCCGCGTTCAGCCACTCCTGAGAGACGAGCAGCGTGACTCTCTTCTTGTAGGTGTAGGAGAAGACCTCGCTCTGGTACAGGCCGCTTTCGATGTTGTCGCTCTTGGCCTTCTTGGCGAAGAGCATCGGGACGCCGTACTTCTGCGCGCAGATGGTCGCAAGCGCGATGCCGCTGGCCTCCGCCGTCAGAACGACGGTGATCTTGCTGGTGTCGAAATACTTGGCGAACTCGTCCGCAATGTCCTCGAGCAGACGGGTGTCGACGCGGTGGTTGAGGAAACCGTCGACCTTGACGATGTTGCCGGGCAGGACTCTGCCCTCGCGGCGGATGCGCTCCTGAAGAAGCTCCATGGAATTACCCCTCCTGAAAAAATAATTTCTGACGAAATTTTTCGATTGAAATGGTAACTTCCATTTAACAGGATTTTTGTGCAGAATGCAACACGGCAACTTTGACAAGAATTTGTGCTTTTTTTGCCTCTTTCCGTCTATTTTGGCGGCGGGAGCGCCGTTACGTCCCGTTTTGTATCGTTTTGGCAAAGCCCGCGGCAAAAAGCCGCGCGGCGTTGACGGCTTCTTCGAGCGAATTGCCCGCCGTACCAACCTCGACGAGAAGCGAGCCCGTCGTCATGTGCTGGTTGTAGCGGGAGTTGCGCACGGTGACGGGGCGCATGAGGGTCGGATAGTCTTTGTACAGGGTTTCCTGCACGGCGCAGGCGAGCTTTAAGTTCTCGCGCCAGAGATCGTGACTCAGGCCTCCGCCGTTCGACCCGATGACGAATTCGAGCTGTGCGGCGTTTTTATCTTCGCCGCACAGCAGCTTGAACTGCTGGCCGTTCGCGTCCTGCACCGCGTCGCGGTGCACATCGAGCACGAACGAGATCGAGGGGTACTTTTGCAGATAGCTTTCGATCGACGCGAGCGAGCGGTTGTACGCGCCCGAATAGCTCGGATAGTCGTAGAGCGAGCGGTCGTGCACGACGCTGATGCCCGCGTCGGTCAGCACCTGCGCCATTTCGTCGCCGATGCGGATCATGTTGCAGTTCGTGTCCAGCGTGCGGAACGTGTCGGACACGTCGTATTCCTGCCCCGGCGGCATGGTGTAGCTCTCCGAGCCGTGGGTGTGGATGATGAAGCACCTGCGGCCCCTGCGCACCGAGCTTTGCTGCATAATCGCCTGCAAGCATCGAGGCGTCGAGCGCGGCATCCGAGCCGTTGTTGATGTACACATTGCCGAATACCGTATAGCCCGAGGGGTCGGACGCCTTGAGCGTGCGGGCGGGCGAGCCGTTTTCCGTCACGGCGATCTCGTCCGGCGTCTCCTCCTGCGTGAGCACCGTGCCCTCGTTGTCCTGCGCGTCTCCCGTTTCGTACGCGCTGTCATCGGGCTTTTGCTCAAGCTCTGCCGACCATGCCTGCGCGATGTTCTCCTCGCCCTCGCGCAGAAGCGGCGTCGCGTGCAGCGCGAGCGACGTTCGCAGGCTGAGAAAGTCCTCCCCGCCGTCGCCGCGCTCATATCTCAGCAGCATCACGCCCAGCGTCTCGTCCTTGAGCGTGCGGAGCGCATCGCGCGCGTCCTTCGCCGGCGCCGTGACGCTCACGCCCCAGAGCGTCACCGCCGAGAGCGCGAGCGAACACAGCATCCGTCCTGTCCGTTTCTTTTGCATCGTGATTCACCTCTTGGGACAATCCTATGTGCGCACTTGCGCCGATATGACATAGCGCGCCCGCCGCTTTTCGCTTGCAATTTTCGCTTTCGCGTGGTATGGTGATGGCAGCGGAGAAAAACTCATATAGTTTCGCTTACATGGCGCGAAAGTTTCTACGGAGCCGCCGAAAGGCTCTGCTATGGGTGCTCAGCCGGGGGAGAAGTCCCCGGGCGGGGCGCTTTTTCTTTTGCACAAAGCTAAAACAGGAGTGACTGATATGAAGATCCTCAAGGGCAATCTCGTTTCCGCACCGGCGCTCGGCAAGCTCGAGATCGTCGAGCACGGCTGCCTCGTCCTGCATGACGACGGCAGCATCCAAAGCGTTGAAAAGGCCGTGCCGCAGAACGCCGACGCGGAAGTCATCGACTACGGTGATAGCCTCATCATGCCGTCTTTTGTCGACATGCACCTGCACGCGCCGCAGTACCCCATGCTCGGCATGGGCATGGACCTGCCGCTGATCGACTGGCTCAACACCTACACGTTCAAGACCGAGGCGCGCTTTGAAGACAGCGACTACGCCCGCCGCATTTACAAAAAGCTCGCGAGCGACCTCATCACGAGCGGCACGACGCGCGTTTGCATGTTTTCCTCCCTCCACACGGACGCGACGCTCATTTTGATGGAAGAGCTCGAAAAGGCGGGCGTCACGGGCTATGTCGGCAAGGTCAACATGGACCGCAACGGCAGCCCCGAGCTTCAGGAGACGACCGAGCAGTCCAAGCGCGAAACGCTGCGCTGGCTGGACGCGTGCGGGCGCTTCCAGACCGTCAAGCCCATCCTGACGCCGCGCTTCACCCCATCGTGCACCGACGAGCTGATGAGCTGGCTCGGCAAGCTCGCCGCGGAGCGCGGGCTGTACGTCCAATCGCACCTGTCTGAAAATAAGGGTGAGATCGCGTGGGTCAAAGAGCTCTGCCCCGACTGCGCGCAATATTGGGAGAGCTACGACCGCGCGGGGCTGTGGAAGGACCATACCGTCATGGCGCACTGCGTCCACTCCGACGAGCGCGAGCGCGAGGCCATGCGCGAGCACGGCGTCGTCACGGCGCACTGCGCGGGGTCGAATATCAACATCTGCTCGGGCGTCGCGCCCGTGCGGACGCTGCTGCGCGAGGGCAACCTCGTCACGCTCGGGTCGGATATCGCAGGCGGCGCGCTGCTGGCGATGAACAAGGTCATCACCATGTCCATCCGCGCGTCGAAGTTCCGCCACATGCAGAGCGACGGAAAGGACGAATTTCTGACCGTCGAGGAGGGCTACTACCTCGGCTCCAGCGCAGGACACGAGTATTTCGGCGGGCACGGCGGATTTGTCCCCGGCGACTATATCCACGCCATTGTCGTCGACGACTCCGACTTTACCGAGGCCGCGCATCCGCTCTCGGTGCGCGAGCGCTTCGAGCGCGCGATCTACATGATGCACCGGCACAACATCGTCTCCGTCTGGTCGGAGGGAAAAAACGTCGTTTGCCGATGAAAGACGGGGGAGAGGGCGCGCCCCTCTCCCCGATTTTGGAAAATCGCAAAAATTTTTGGACAAACTATTGACAAAAGGCCTCCTTATTTGGTATAGTAGCTTCTGTCCTGTCGAGCAGGAATATTTGGCGGCATAGCTCAGCTGGCTAGAGCATGCGGTTCATACCCGCAGTGTCCCCGGTTCAAATCCAGGTGCCGCTACCAGATGCACGGGATGCGAAAGCATCCCGTGTCTCATATGGCCCGTTGGTCAAGTGGTTAAGACACGGCCCTTTCACGGCTGTAACATGGGTTCGAATCCCGTACGGGTCACCACAGTTGGAGGCTTAGCTCAGCTGGTTAGAGCGCCTGCTTCACACGCAGGAGGTCACTGGTTCGAGTCCAGCAGTCTCCACCAAAACCTCACTTCTTCGGAAGTGAGGTTTTTCTTGTTTTCGGCAAAAGGAAAGACCTCCTGCCTTCCTATCGGAAACGAAGGGACGCAGGAGGTCTTGTGATGGCGAAGAAAATCGAAGTGCCCGTCAAAGGGGCGCATTTTCACGCAAGCAGCTGAAAGCCCATCACGGCAATGCCCAGCACCACGAGCACCACGCCCGTGGCGCGGTTGAGGGTCTTGGGCTGCGCACGGTTGGCAAAGACTGCGGCGATACGCGCCCAGAGGAGCGTGAAAACGACGCACAGCGCCCATGTGAGCGTATCCGGCAATCCCCCGATGGCAAAGTGGGAAACGGCGCCGGTCAGGGCGGTGAAGGTCATGATGAAAACGCTCGTGCCGACGGCTGTTTTCAGCTCGTAGCCCATGACGCTCGTGAGGATGAGCAGCATCATCATGCCGCCGCCCGCGCCGATGAAGCCGCAGATCATGCCGATCATCGCGCCGCAGACGAGCGACTGCACCGCGCGCTTTTTCGCCTCCACCTGCGCCATCGTTTCCTTCGTGGTCATCACGGGGCGCAGGATGAATTTGACGCCCAGCAGGAACGTCATGAAGACGGAGAAGCCGCCCATCGTCGCCGAGGGGACGAGGCTTGCCGCATAGCTGCCGATGACGGTGAAGAGCAGCACACTCGCCATCATGATGAGGCCGTTTTTGATGTCGAGATTCTTGTTTTTGTGGTAGGTGTAGGCCGAGACGGCGCTCGCGAGCACGTCGGACGAGAGCGCGATGCCCACGGCCATGTAGGGCTCAACGCCCAGAAAGGTGATCAGCATGGGGCTGATGACTGCGGCGGCGCTCATCCCGGCAAAGCCGGTGCCGAGCCCCGCGCCCATGCCCGCAAAAAATGTGACCAGAACGGTCGTCAGGATACTCATGGTTCGTTTGCCTCCAGAATTGCATCAAGATTGCTTTCGATCTCCGCGAGCGCCGCGGCGAAGGCTTCCCGCCGCGCTTCGTCCATGCCTGCAAAGAGGCTCTCGGAAAAATCCTTCTGGAGCTGCCGCCCGCGCGCGAGGATGGGCGCTGCCTTTTCGGTGCAGAGAAGTTCCGTCTTCCGCCGGTCGCCCGCCACCGCGCAGCGCGTGAGATAACCCTCCTGCACGAGCTTTTCCACATTGACCGACACGAGATTTGCCTTGAGGCGGTGGATCTCCACGATCTCGCTGGCCGTTTTATAGTCCGGGTTGTTCCCCAGGAACATCAGGATGTCGAAGGCCGTCTGCGGCAGGCCCAGCTCCTTGCAGAGCGGCTTGCACACTTCGCTGTAGGCCAGAGCGATCTTTCGGGAGATTGATATGCTTCGGTTCATGCCCTTCCTTCTTTCTTTTTTGAACTGTTCATTTTTGAAGTATTATAGTTTGCGATGTCCCCTAAGTCAACAGGCGGGACGGAAAAATTTTCGCTCCTTTTCCACAGGAACTGATCGCCCTGTGGAAGCTGCGGAACAAAAAATACGCTGCGGATTGCTCCGCAGCGTATTTTTTGTGTGGCCGCTTACTTGGCGGCGCGGTAAAGGAAGGAAACGATCTGCGCACGCAGGCAGTTGCTGTTCGGGGAGAAGGTGGTGTCGCTCGTGCCGGTGGTCACGCCCGCGTTGACGGCCCACTGCACGGCGGGGGCGTAGAAGGCGCTCGCGCTCACATCGGCAAAGGCGTTCGTGCCCTCAGCCGCCGGTGCGCCGGCCGCTCTCCACTGGAAGGTGACAGCCTGTGCGCGCGTGACGGAAGCATCCGGGGAGAAGGTCGTGCTGCTCGTGCCGGTGGTCACGTTGTTTTCCACCGCCCACGCAACGGCCTTTTCGTAATACGCGCCGCTCTTCACGTCGGTGAAGGACGTGGTCATGGACTTCGGCTCGGGACTGCCGTTGGCTCTCCACAGGAAGGTGACCATCTGGCCGCGCGTGCAGCTCGCGTTCGGCGCAAAGGTCGTGGCGGTCGCGCCGGAGGTGATGCTCTTCGCGACGGCCCAGACAACGGCGTCGGCATAGTAGGCGTCGTCGGCGACATCGGTAAAGGGAAGCGACGCGGAGCCGTCATAGTTCTTGTCGCTCAGGACGGAGGAGAAGAGGAAGTTGCTGATGAAGGCGTACTCGTCTCTCTGGTGGACCTTATGGGTGAGGGAGTTGGCAAAGAGGACGACATTCATGCCGTTTTCCTTGTAGGCAAAGCCCTGCACGCCGCCGTTTAAGTAGGCCTTGAAGCCCGCGGCGCGCTCGGCAGTGTTCGTGGGGATGAAGCCCTCGGTGGGCGTCTTGGTCTTATCGCTCTTGACGAGCACCGTCGCGGAGGCGGGGACCTTGGAGAAGTATCCGAGGCCGTAGGCGTAGAGGATATCGTCGCCGTCAGCAATGTAGCTCGCGTTCACAAGGGTCTTGTTGGGATAGACAACGGGGGTCAGGCAATCCATCGCGCCGTCCAGCTCGGTGTATTCCACGCCGGCGATGAGGTCAGAGGCGGAGGACGCTGCGGAATAGCTGTAACCGATGTACGGCAGGCCGTTTTTCACGGCGGTCTTTGCGGCGGCGTCGAGCTTCGTCGCACCTGCGGCGGCGTCCGCCTTGGTCACGTCGGAGGTCGTGGTGAAGCCCATGAGGTTCATCGCGGCGGTATCATAGTTCCAGCCGGCGCTCTGGCTGATCTGCGGCGTGTAGACAAATCCCTTCTCGCTTTCAGCAGGCGTGCCGGGGACGTAGACGGTCGGGGACTTGGTGATGATCTTCGCCTTCACGCTCGTCTTGTCGACGCCCGCGGCAGAGAGCAGATACTTGCCCGCGACGGTCTGATAGTCGGCGTAGGAGCAGATGAAATCGCCCATGTGGTCGCCGCTCGTGACCATGCCGACGGTCTTGCCGGCCTTGAGAAGTTCGTTGACGGCGGCGGTGGAGTCTTCAGAGGCGTTGGAGAGGATGACGTCCTTATTCTTGTCGCCGGTGAAGTAGGAGGTCAGCGCCTTGGTGTAAGCGAGCGCGTCGTCGTGATCCATCGCGTCGCCGCAGACGGCGGAGATGCTCTTGTAGGCGGCGGGCTCGGCCACGGTGACCATGTCGAAGCCGCGCGTTTCATTGAAGGAGGTGATGCCCTCGGAGTAGAGGATCGTCCAGCCGTTGATGAGCGTGCCGTCATAGAGCGCGCCGTTGGCAACAGAACGCTTGGCCTGATACATCGAGACGATCATCGTACCGGCGGGGTAGGTAACGCCGTCATAGGTGAATTCCTTTTCAGTCACGTTGACCTTAACGTCGTTTCTCGTGAGCCACTCCATCATGTCGGCCGCGGCCTGGAGGTTGGTCTGGTTCTTGCCGTCGAGCGGGATGATGTAGCACTCGGGATAGAAATTGCCGTTCTGGCCCGCGCCCTTGTACTCGGGACGGAAGACGTCCATCTCCGCGCCCTCGACGTCGTACTGGTCGCACAGCCACTGGCCGACGAGCGCGTAGGCGTCGGAATTGAAGTTCTTCACGCCGCGCTGGAAGATGGTGACCTGGGATTCGAGATAGGAAAGCTTCTCCGCGGCAACATAGGCGGCGTTGCCGAGGATACCGTACTGCGCCGCCTGAGCGGTATCGTCGTTGTAGGCGGGCAGCTCAACGGTATAGGCAACGGTGCCCTGCAGCATGGCAAACTGGGGGGTGTAGCTCGTGGACATATCGTCCCACGGGTCTTCCCAGTAGGTCTCGGTGCCGTTGCCGGTGTAGCTCAGGTAATCGCGCTGAGGGATCACATAGCTGTTGTAGCCATCGTTGTTGGCGACCGCCGCGATGCCCAGCGCCTCGCCGCCGGTGATGAGGTGCTCGGCGAGCAGGTCGTACTCAAAGTTCGGCTCGTGCGGGGGATCGCAGGGCTCGCACTGGAAAGCCTGCACGCGGCCGTGGAACTCGGCAAGCGACATGGGGTTGAACGTGCCGATGAGCTGCTGCATGTTGGCCGTCTCGCTCGTGGTCTGGAAGGAGTTGTCGCGGTTGAGGTCATAGCCATTGGTGGAATGTCTCGTCAGGTAAGTACGTCCGTCGACATTCTCCTCGGGGACGAGGATGAAGAACACGTCGGACAAAAGCTCGTCCTTGACGTTCACGCTCTTATTTTCGACGGTGTAATACTTTTCAAGGTCGACCTTGCCGGACTTGCCGTTGTTGTCGGCCGTCAGGTAACCTAAGTAGCTGGCCTTGTCCTTGACGAGGTCGGGGATGGCGACGCTGCCCTCCGCGCCCACAGGGCCCATCTCGGCCTTGAGCTCTTTTTCGCCCGCGGCGGTGAAGCCGGTGAGCGTCTTGTAGTCGATGGTCTTTTCGCTCGTGATCATCTTGGCGAAGTCGAGCACGCCGTCGGTGGCGGCGACCTCGTTGGAGTGGATGTTGGAATACATCACGGGCACGCGGATATCGTCGAGCGCGCCGGACTTGATCTGGGCGAGCACGGCATCGGGATCGGTCTCGGCCTGCTCGGTCAGGGCGAGCCACTTGCTCACGCTCGCCTTGGAGTCGGCCACGATGAGATAGGGCATATCACGGCCCGCGGTGGACTGGCCCATGGAGAATCTTTCAACATACAGGCCGTTCTTCATGCCGTTCGCCGCGATCGTATCGAGCTCCTTGTAGATCTCCCACATGGTGTTGAAGTTTTCATACGGCGCAACTTTGACGCTCACGGAGCCGAGATCCTTGCCGCTGTTTTTGGCGACGAGATCAAAGTAGCCGCACAGGTCGATGTAGTAGCCGCCGTTCACATGGGGCACGCTGTAGTCGACGCTGGTCACGCCGGTTCTGCGGTTGGTGGAGTAGAAGTAGTTATTCACGTGGAAGCTCACGTCGAGGACGGTCTTGCCGTTTTTCTCGCTTGCGGAGAGCTTGATGTCCGTGAACTGGTGCTCGTCGCCCTCGGTCAGCCAGTCATTCAGAGGGCCGCCCGCGTAAGCGTAGGGGAACAGCTCCTCGTTGACGTAGGGGCGGGAATCGTCGCGCTCGAGCGAGAGCGAAACGGTACCGGTGCTGACGGCCGCGGCGAGCGCATCCTTCGTCATGCCGGACACGGGGATGGAGAGGGACACGTCCTTGCCGTTTTCATCGGTGACAAGGGTGATGGTCGCGTCGACCGGGAATTTCGTTCCCAGCAGCGCATCGTCCTTGGGGTTCATGTCCTGGTAGCTGACGGCAAACGCGGACGTGACCGCGAGCGAGAGCGTCATTACCAGGGCCATCAGCAGCGCGAGCGCTTTGCTGACAGAGTTTGGATAATGTTTCATGGTTTTCGTCCTCCAGAGTGGTCTTATGCCGCCACACACAGCGGCGGAAAGTTGATGGGTTTAGTGTAACTCAATAAAAATACATAGTCAAGAGAATATTCATACCTAATACCGCCAAATTTCAGCGTTGAATCTGTATTTTTGTTCATCATTTTTCACAAAGCAGTGCGTCAAGCCCCCGTCTTTCAGATCCTTTTGTGAATGCATCCGTAAATTTATACAGAACCGCGCTGCATAGGATATTCTTCTTCGCCGCGATTGCAAATGACGGCGGGGCGCATTATAATAAGAGGCAATCATCATTCAAACGCAGGAGGAACCGAATATGCGACTGCAAAGCGCAATCTTTACACTGGGCGATACCCTCTTCACCCCCGACGGCGCGGCGCGCGAGGGACTCGACAAGGCGCTTTCACTTTTTAAGATGGAGGGCGTGTGGCTCGGCGCGGTGACGGCGCTCAGCGCGGAGGACGCGCAAAAAGCGCTCGAAAAGGCGGGGCTTAACTCTTATTTCCGCTTCGTGCTGACAGAATCCGTCGCGCTCTGCAAGGCGGACAGCGGCACGATGTTCGAGCGCGCGATGAAGCGCCTGCACTCGCAAAAGGACGATACGATCGTCTTTTCCGGCTCGCTTGCGGCGATCCAAAACGCGAAGGACGCGGGTTTTCGCACCGTGGCGGTGCAGGGAAGTGCGGGCGCGGCGGACTGGTCGACGATGCAGCAACTCGCCACGCAGAGCCTTGAAAATTACAGCGAGCTGCTGGCGCAGACAAATGAGTGATAGAAAAAAGAGTTCAGGCAAAAAGCCCAACACTGTTAAGATAAGAACTGTAAAGGGATAAAATTCATGTTTTCTCCCTTTACAGTTTTTGGCAATCTCATTTATTATGTTTATATTTTAGAAAGAGTTCTCTGGTTAATTAACGTGATGCAACAATTATTTCACCTCCATAACACGAATGAAAATTATTCATTCTTATATTGACATTAGCTTTTTCTTATAGTACCCTTTGTATAAAAGGCGGTGAGTTCGTGAAGCTATTAACGCAGTGCCCTACCTGCAAACAAAAACTCGTTGCAAAAGTTCTGTCCTGTCCGGATTGTGGTTTGGAAATATCAAATATATTTGAGTTAAGCCCTTTTGACTACTTGGACACAGCCAATACTGATTTTCTTATGTGCTTTCTTAAATCGCGTGGCAATTTGAAAGCAGTTCAAGAAGCACTCGGTATCTCTTATCCAACAGCGAAGAAACAGTTAGATCGTGTGATAACAGCATTAGGAATGGCAAACGAAAATGTGGAGGTATTGAACATGGGTAGCTTTCATGCAACATCTGGAGCTGACGCTTCAACGCTTATACGGAACAAATTAATTGAAGCGGGCGGAAAAGCCATTGTTTATTCTTACAAGAACATTCCCTATGAAATCCACCTGAGTGAAAGTGGTACAGGTTTTAACTGCGATGCGCTTAGCCCCATATATTTTTACGAATTTAGGGTATTTGACATTATAGTAGACCTGCTGAAAAGTGAAGGCGGCGAAGCTTCTAAAGGTCAACCTCGCAAGTACAAAGTTGGGTCTGAAAAGTGCAACGAGCATACTGTAGCAGGCGCGATAGCACTAAATTATTTTAATAAAGTAAAAGGCGAGACGGTCCTTGACCCGCAATCTGTTCTAGATGCTATCCTTGTGTGGGCTGATATTGCAGAAAACGGAAGAGGTAGTATTAGACTGACAAAAAACTATAGAAAGCTGGTAAATTATCATGTGTAATATTCTGGCATTTACGGTAGCAGTTCTTTATGGCTTTGTAAAATCAGTGCTTAATTATGGAGGAAAATGCAAAGGGCGCAGATGCAGACGGTATTGGTAAGCCAAGCTAGAAGCTCCCATGTCTACTTATCAAAAGTAGACATGGGAGCTTCTTTTACTGTCTAGTTTTCTTATCTTAACAGTGTTGGGCTTTCGCCTGAACTCTTTTTTTCTCTCTTTTAGGCCTCCGCGTCTTCCTGCGGCTGGAGCTTGCTGCCAAAATACGCGAGCACCGCGCCGAGAATGGCGCACGCGACGCCCCAGACCATCTCCGCTGTCGAGGCAAAGTCCGTCGGAATGATGATGAGCGTGGAGGCAAGCACGATGCCGATGACGGCGTGACAGGCGATGGAGTAGTGCGTGCCGAAAAACCTGCTCACAATGCGGGCAAACAGCGCCATCACGCCGACCATGCCAAGCCCCCATGGGACGAGCACGGTGAAATCAAGCTGGGCAATGCCGTCGATCAGCGGTGTGAGAAGGCCGACCGCCATCAGGATGGACGACGACGTCATCCCCGGGATGATGAAGCTGAAGCCCCACAGCACGCCGCAGAAGAGAAAGCCCCAGAAGTTTGCGGGCATCTCGGCAAATGAACTGAACTTGACGGCCATCAGCGCGCCGAACAGGGCGAGGAAGCTGACGATCAGCGAGATGTACGAGCCGTTGCCGCGCCCCTGCGTGCCCGCCTCGTGCCAGAGGTCGGGCAGCGTGCCGAGGATGAGCCCGATGAAGAGGCACGTGGCGACGGTTTCCAACTGGTGAAACAGCGCAAGGATCACGCTGCCGCCGCCCAAAAAGCCGATCGCCCAGCCGATGCCGACGGCGAGCAGCATCCGCCAGTAGCGTTGAAGCGCGCGTCTGGGGTGCGTGAGCAGCTCCATCGCGGGGCGGTAGATGCCGAATACGACTGCGAGCACGCCGCCGGAGATGCCCGGCAAAATCGCGCCCGCGCCGATGATGATACCCTGCACAATGCGCATGATACCGTTTTTGATGCGGGAATTTTTCATATTGCTGCCTTTTTATGTGCTGCGCCCACCGGAAAAGCGGCGGAACGCGATGCGATTCAATAGCCCTTTCTGCGGTCGACGAGGTGATGCATCGGGCGGCCCGCGGCGTAATTTTCCAGATTTTCGCAGAAGAGCTGCACGTTGCGCTCGCAGGTGTAGCCGAGCGTCATGTTGCCCGCGACGTGCGGCGTGAGCAGGAGGTTCTTGGCCTTGCGCAGCGGATGATCCGCAGGCAGCGGTTCAGGCACGACGACATCGAGCGCCGCACCGGCGAGGTGCCCGGAATCCAGCGCTTTGATCAGCGCGTCCTGATCGATGGCCGTGCCGCGGCCAACGTTGATGACGTAAGCGCCCTTCGGGAGCAACGCCATGCGGTCTGCGTTCAGGATGTTCACCGTGTCGCTCACCGAGGGGAGAGACATGAAGAGAAGGTCAGTCTCGGGCAGGAGCTGATCGAGCTCCGTGACGGGATGAACGGCGTCAAAGTCCGCGTTCGCGCGGCCGCTGCGGCTGACGCCGGTCAGGCTCGCGGGATGGAACGCGCGCACGCGGCGGGCAAATTCCGTGCCGATGTCGCCCGTGCCGAGCACAGTGATGCGCGCGCCGTGCAGCGAGCGGATGCCGCCGGGCAGCATTTCCCAGCCGCCGTTGCGGATGATCTCGGTATACTCCATCTGGCGGCGCAGCAGCATCAGGCAGACCATAATGAGATGCTCGGAGATGGTGGTGCCGTAGGCGCCGGAGGAGTTGGTGAGCCGACAGTCGGGATTCTGGTACAGGCTCTCGTCGCAGAAGTGGTCCACACCCGCCCAGCAGCAGCAATACCACTTGAGGCTTTTCGCGCTGCGGATGACCTTCTGCGAGCAGTGCCCGTAGAGGATCTCACAGTCGTCCACCCTGCCGACCGCTTCGGCGGACGAGGGGAAATACTCGATCTCATAGCCATATTTGGCTGCCGCCGCGTTGAGCTGACGCTCGTATTTGTCGTTGAGAAAGTCGATGATGACGCCGATCTTTTTAGCCATGCTGAGTGATCTCCTTTATAATTTGTTCCGCGCAGCGCATTCCGTCCGCCGCGGCGGAGAGAATGCCGCCGGCATAGCCGGCGCCCTCGCCGCAGGGATAGAGCCCGCGCAGAGCGGTTTGATAGGTATCGTCGCGCACCTGTC